>Ga0257106_1000961_pt1 | contig 15287 bp, 9 predicted proteins | sample LP_taG_3_FD_190177 | JGI IMG/M metagenome (GOLD analysis project Ga0257106, IMG submission 190177) | Marine microbial communities from Northeast Subartic Pacific Ocean, Canada - LP_J_2011_P26_10m | ecosystem: Environmental > Aquatic > Marine > Oceanic | place: Canada: Northeast Subartic Pacific...
TCCGCGTTAGAATACGCAACTTTAGCTCCAATTGGTTGATAAACGCAAATTCCGTCCAAATGCGAGATGTTGAATCGCAGCAAATAGCACCAACTCGTAGACGACTGGTGAGCGACGATATAATCCACACTCGTTTCGACTTCATTGTTTGACCACGTGGGAGATTCCGCGCCTTGTCCCGAGCATTTTGTGTGTGGGAAGAAACCCCCATAATAACCGCGAGCGGTATATCTGTCAGTTCCGCACCCACCTGTTGTTCTATAGTTTATCGATGAATCCGGACAGGTGTCTTTCGTATTTGTTCCCGGGTATGAACCAGAGCCGCCCGCCTTTCTGCACGACCAATAAGAGTCTCCGTACGTAGTTTTCAGCGACGGATCACCACCAGATCCGGAATTTCCTACCCATCTGCAATAATCTTGGCAAATGCCGCACCCGGACGCGTCGTACCAGCCGCGGTAAGAGTCAACGTAGCCAGCGTCACCAGAGTCTGAGGAAATTGGGCACTGGCTACTCGATGCGGGCGTTTGCGCTTCAGTCTCTACAATAGATGAAGCCGCAGACACTTGCACGACGTTCTGTTCAATCTTCGAACCATCGATTTGATAGGAGGGCATAGCAGTGCCGGTAAATTTGATGCCGTTTACTTCAACCTCTGAAACTTGAGCGCACGAGCCAAGAGAGACGGCTTCTAAAGATAGGCCTGAAATCGTGTATTGTTTGTAACACGAGCTCTGGTCTGTCGCCGTTGGCGGCGCCTCCAAGATTTGGGTCATCCTCGAGCGCGAATTTTTACGAAAGACTTTACCATCTCCCGTGTGTACATCACCGTGCGCGCGATAAGCAAAGCTATTATCCAAATAATCCGAGCCACTTCCTCCGAAGGTACCCGGAGAAAATAGTACGCGCAATCGATCAAATGTCACATTTTCGAGCGCATCCATGGAAAACTCCTTGGGATATTTCCACATGTTTTTGAAGTAAGGAGGAACGTAAGATCTTTCCCAATTATTGTGTCCAGTCATATATTCGGGAATGTCTGATGATTTCAAACCTACGTTGGTCAAGTACGGGAACCAATCCCATTGCTCGCGCCTAGGTTCTGTTTTCATGTAGAACTGATAGGCGGCGCCCGAGTCAGTTAATTTATGAAGTTTGAAACCCTCCGCTCGAAATCTGCACGAGTACGTAAGCCCGTTAGATGGATCATCTTTAACCCAATCGTATCCAATACAAAGAGGGTCTTTCTGACACTGCTGCGCGCAAAATTCTTTGTGCAAAAAATTTCTCAAATCGAAGCGTTTGAGGCGCACCATGTCTGGATAATACTGTTCAATCGTCGCCGCTTCAAACGTTTTGAAGAGATCATATCCGAAACCTACGACGTTTCCGCTTCCAAGAGGCGCAAAAAATCCAGACGTACTCACGGGTTCGATGACCAAACTGCCAAGATCGTGCCAATTCTCGGGAGTGAAACAATCCAAAGCTTCGTCGCAAAGGCACACCTGCGCGAAAACCTCTTCGAAACCAGTATCGAGGAGGTAGCGCTTATCGATGTTGATATTCTTCCACTCGAGATAAGGTTGCGTGTTCTTCGTCGATTCAACATCCTCGCCGGGTATATAAAATTCGTGTTTGTCTCGTTTAAACAAAGGAACTGATGTTTCAGCGATAATTATCGCCGAACGATCCCAAACGCCCATGCAACCAGGATTCATCCCAGAAACTATCCTAACATTTGATTTATCCGGTATTTCAATTCTTCCTCGCTCTAAAAACAGCATATCAGTTGGTATATTCAGAAAAAGCGTTTTCGGCCAAAACTCGATTTGCTGCTCGTTATACGTCGGGATGCACGCACTCCCTCCATCAATCATGCCATATTTAGATGCAGCAAGAATAGCACACTTTGTGCCAAATTGGCAGTCCATATCGTTCCGGCAGTGTCCTTCGTAGGCTCCGCACGGCGTTGCCGGATTAGTAGTTGTATATCCCACGGTATTCTTACAATAATGATAATTCCCGAGCGAGACATTTCTGAAGAGGCGATTTTGTTCAACTTCTCTCGTGAAATTCGTCAAAGTCAAATTCCAGTTTGAGCAGCACGCCAAGTTGTGGTACTCCTCTGGCAGCGCGCACTGCTTTCCAAGATTTTGCCCGTTCTCGTATATTGCTGCGGTAAAAAAGCCTTGGTTACCTGGACCGCACGGTGTTGACGACCAAAACGTGCGTCCATAACCGCAACTTCGTTTGTAAATCTTTTTCTTATCGAAGTAGTGCGGTTGCCCGGAGAGCAACTCATCCAAACTGCACAGTCGCGCGCCCATATCAAAGCATTGTTGACCAATGTCACTGTGGGTGCGCAGGTTATAATACGCTGTCGTGTCTTTTGACCCCGCGTGTCTTTGCGTTTGATACGGATTCGGAGTCCCGTAACGTAATCTGCCATTGTCATAGGTCTGTCCATGACATCCGAGGTAATTATAGTCCGGGTTCCTGTGTGCGGCGTATTGACCGAGAACAGACATCGAGCCGCACGACGTGTAAGAGCCGACGTAACCGCATTCCCTCTTACTTTTGCATTGCGAAACTCTCTTACGACTGTGCCACGCGAGTTCGTCGCACGTTCTGTTGAATCCGCAGGAACCGAAGCAAATTGATGTCTTTTGTGGCCTCCCGGCACCTCCTCGCATGCAAAAACTATCGGGATACGTTTTACCGTCCGAACCCTTGCAAACGACCGGGCGACTTTTAACTAGTTCGCAATCGGACCATTTCGTCGGAGGTGTAAATCTCCAGTCCGAAGTAAAATTTGGCATGTTCAAGCATTCACCCCAAGCCCCGACGTGAAATTGAAAGCAAAGCGAACTCGCCCTGGCGCAAACTTCGCTCGCTTTTGAAGTAATCCAGGTGTAAATTTCATAGCCAAGAATGTCGTACGTACCCATTCCAATTTGCTTTAAACACATGTACTGTTTGCAGATGGTATTTCTTTCGTGCCAATTTACCGTGTTGCAGTGCTCTCTAGCCGTACACTTAGCTTGACAGTCGCGCAACGATCCCGCTTCCCCGGCGACAAGCGGATAACACTTTGAATCGCTGATCGACTTATCGAGACCAACATTCATCCATTTCGTCATATCTTCCGAAGGAATCGTGGGATTATTCGCCGCGCGAATTGCGTTCTCATATCTACCGCACGGTCTCGGTTTTCCTGGTTGCGCGTAGCCGACGAACCATCCACAAGGGATGCTATTCGAAGTGTCTGTTTTCTCTCGGCAACACGAGTCGCCGCACATCGAAATCATGTCACTCGTCGTGCGGTTGTATTCTTCAAAAGTTGCGCACGAGGGTGGTTTATCAATCAAACAGCCCAGACCAGCTCCGTCAAGGATGTCTGCTCTGTCTTTGTAGCACTGATAGCCTCTACTTTTATCATCGTTCGCCCAGCAGCATCCGTATTCTTGACACGTAGCCTTACGTATAGTTTCAGAGAAGTATCCCGATCGGGGATCTTCGAAATACGGTGCGCATTGCACGCGATTTTCGAGCGGAATCCCACATTTTAAATTGCAAGATTGCGTGTTGCATGTTTCAGAAATTTCGGGCATTTTACCGCAGCGATAGCGTGGGAGTTCAGCACCAGTTGTGCTGTTCAAACATAGAGCTGAGCGCACGCGAAGGCCGCCGCCACACTCGACTGGACAATCGCTCCATGGCGTAATTTCCCATCTCGCACCCATCGGATCGTTTCCGTAGCAGTCAACGTAGCCCCATTTCCCGGGAGTAGTGGTGTAACACCACGGACGCGAGTCACCCTCGACAGTTGGTTCGAAAAATTCAATGGAAACGTCGCGAAGGAGACGCGACGTATCCGTCGTAAACGGAAATTTGCAAAAGGCGCCGTTTGCGGTGCCGCCGCACGTTTTTATTCCGCGCGAATAAACTACCATTTCTGTGTTCGGAAGCAACTGTTCCTGACGCGGAACGCCAGAGAGTAACATCCCATTACTGGGAACACCGAATATCGGTTTCAAAGAAGCATCAAGATCCGTGTATTCCCCGTCGCCGTTACCGAGGTCAAACTCGGCGTGTAAAGCCACCATGGTATTCATGCACGTCGCGTTGGCAAACCCTCGAGCGTCGTTAAATAAAACCGTCAAGTCTTGCGCGGACTGACCGAGAGTCGGATCGATTGCAATCGCGAGTTCCGTGGTATTCACCGTGTCCGAGCAGGTGTAAAAGCCTTGACACATGGAATCCGCCGCGCAAAGATTCTGCATGTACGGAATCGTACCATTCACCGGCCGCCAAGCGTACACGGAGGGATTGTTTACCATCCTTTGATCGTGAATACTCCACGTCGTGGCAGATGGAACTTCTTTCTTCCTGTAAAAGTCGCTTTCTGCCGCTTGCTTCAAACCAGCCCCGCGCCCGACGAGTGTGCAATAATCAGTTTGCGTCTCTTTCGTGAAACCCGCGCACGCGTATCCCATCGAATCGCACTCGCGCACGCATCTCGACAAAAACTCAATTCGTCTTCCAATAGGAGCCCCAATGGCAAGTCTTGATCCGTGCCAAAAGTAATTTTCCAAATCGTCCAACGCCGAAAGCTGACGGCGCTTCGTCGAAGCGTGCACCGAGGCCACCGGTGTCGTCTCGGAGTGCAACAAGTGCTTCAACGGCGCTGCGCGAACAGAGACAAACGCATGCGTCAAAAATAATAAAGAGAACAACAACAATCCCGAGAGTATCGTCATCCTTTTCTTCATCGTCGTCATCGTGATGACTTAATTATATGTATAATACGTATATGTGGCAAAGCCGTTTCTTTGTTGTTGTTGTTGTTGTTGTTGTCGTTCTTCTTCTTCTTAAATAGTATTCTTCTGTGTTTTGTAGTAAGAAAGGTGGTAGACACACTTTTTTTTTGGTCGTCGTCGTTCGTCAGCGATGATCGTAAAAATTCGCGTCGTCGTACTTCAAAGAGCAAAAAACAAACAAACGAAAAAACCTCCTTTTTGCAAGAAGAGAATCCCGTTGTGGTTCCGATTACGATTTTAAACGACTTTTATACCAACGACAAAGACGAAGAAGAAAAGCGAGGAGGAGCGCAACCGCACGACGAAACACCCCGCACTCTCTTCTCGAACTCGCGATTGATGATGATGATGATGATGATGATGATTGTTTAATAAACAAGTAATATCACTAAAAAAAATCAACAACGTCGTCGACCACACGCCGATACAAAAAAAGAGTTCAAAAATGCGCACCAGAAAGGAGGATTGAGTCGTTTCTCTCTCTCTCTCGAGAATACCTCTTCTCGTATTTCAATATATATTGAGAGAGAGGTAAGTCGCGAGAGAAGAAGCGCTTTTTAAAACGCGTTTTAACTGTTGCTCGTCTCCTCGATCGAGTGTGTGTCGAAGTTGATGATGAGAATTAAAGAAAGAAGAGAGTCGTCGACCGTTTTCTTTTGTGTCGTAGAAAGAATCAAAAATCCGATGGATAAAAAAAAGATCACCAAAGAGGAGAATTGAGATTTTAGGGTTTTATACCCTAGGGCCTAGACTAAAAAGAAAACCTTTTGGGTCTTCGCCTCTTTATAATATCATCATCTTAGACGACGATAACGAGCGGGACGATGACGACGATGGAAGATACTGGCGGTGGCTATAACGACGAAGAAGACAAAGACGCCGGTTGTGGTGGTAATGGTGGTGGTAATGGTGAAAACGACCTGGTCGACGAAGAAGCGAGAACAACAAGGACAACAAACAACAACAACAACAAAGCGGCGAGTAAATCCTCGCTGATTTTACCCAACGATCACGTCCGGCAATTCGTTTCGTTCTTGCACAAACGCATCGACGAGTCTTTGACACACAGCGGTGGAAACTTTGAGCAAGGGAGAGATGGCGAACGACGCAGCAATCCGGTGTACGAAATCGGCAACTTGTACGAGAAGTCGTTTCCAGTCATCAGCGAGAGGTACTTTAAAAACGCAAACTGGCCGAAGAAAGATGTGGTGGTGGAGTTTCTCGAGAAAGAGAGAGAAGAAGCGGGCGAGGAAAAGGGGAAGACGGACGACGAGATTTTCCTCGCGTTGTACGAGGAGCTTTACTTTCGTCACGTGTACTCGCGAAGCGCGTCGCCGTCGATCGAAGAGAGAGTGGAGAGTTGGAAAGCGTATTGCAGATTGTTTGATTGGGTTTTGAAGAGAACGGCGACGAGCGGGCTCGTTTTGCCGAACGTTTGGTTGTGGGATATGGTTGACGAGTTCATCTATCAATTTCAGTCGTTTTGTCAGTTCCGAGGAAAGTTACAGGCGAAATCGGAGAAAGAGATTGAGCGTTTGAAAGAGTTGAAAGACGACGGCGACGTGTGGCAAAAAGAGAAGGTTGAGACGTATTTGGAGGCTTTGCAAAACAAGAAGAAGGAAGAGGCAGAGGAGCGTGAGAAAGAAGTAGAATCCGACGAGAAGGCGAAAAGAAGCAACGTTGTAGATACTTTGGGATATTTTGCCATCGTTGGTTTGGCGAGAGTCCAGTGCTTGTCTGGAGAGTACGAGTTGTCTTTGAAAACTTTCGACGCAATGCCGGATGTATTGCACGGCGGCGGAGGAAGTTTACACGCGAGGATTCCGGGATGTCACGTTTCTGTCAACTATCACGTTGGTTTCGCCTATTTCATGCTAAATAGGTATAAAGACGCGGCAAAACTTTTCAATCGAGGTATTTCGCACGTCGAGCGATTGCAAATGAATTTGCGACGAAGGGAAGCCGGCGGAGGTGGTGGGAAAAGTACGGGCGCGCATTCGCCCGGAGGGAGAATCGAACTTTTGCGAAAAAAATCAGAACAAATGCTTTCTTTGCTATCGATTGCGGTCTCAATGAGCTGTGGATCTGGTTCCACTTCCAGTGGGGGCGTCATGAGATCTTTAGATGATCACACGCGTTCCATTTTGCGAGAAAAGTACGGCGATAAGATGGCAAAGATGAACAACGGAGAAGTAGACGTGTTTGCGGACTTGTTCGCTTTTGCGTGTCCGAAGTTCATCGCCACGAACGAAATCATTCAATCTACGGGATCTGGAGAGTATGCCGCAGATCCGTCGCTTAGTTATAATCAAGAGGCGTATAAGAAACAACTCGCGGTGTTCATGGAAGAGGTTCAGCAACGTGCGCCGCTTCCCAAGTTAAAAAGCTATTTGAGATTGTACACGACTATTCCGGTACAAAAGCTCGCGCGGATGATGGAAGTTACCGAAGATGAATTGAAAAAGAACCTCGAAGTGATGCAAGAAAAGAGCAGTAACGTCATCGAGTACAGAAGAGAGTATTGTAAATCTCTTCTCGACGGCGTCGAAGTGTCCAAATTGAACGCTTCTTCCGGCGGTGCGGCGGCGCATTGGAATACTTTTGACGCGCTTGACATTGCGTTAGATGTAGACGGGAAGACTATTGAAGTATTCGATCACTACACTCAAAGTCAACAGCCACAACAGGAGCAAACTTCTTTTTCAACTCCTTCGTCTGCTTCCATGGCCTCCGCTCCCACGAAAGATGCGGAAATTTTCACTCGACACATTCACAGACTGTCCAAGCTGATGAAAGAATTGAAATAAAGAGTCTATAGAGAGATTTAAGAGAGGAAGAGGAAGAGAAAGAGAGAGAGTTCTCTCTCATAAATATAAATACAACGTCCAGTTCTAAGCGAACGAAATCTACATTATACACGGCTTGTATTGACTTTTATTTCAAACAATCGTCATCGTAGTTTAAACACTCATCCATCACGAACGACATTGGATCAACTGTGCTGCAATCATCAAACACAAACGATGTTGGCGCAGTTGCTTCTTTTAGGTGCTTGTTCTTATTCGCTAATTCTGACTGCACCTTGCGTCTTTGCTTTCGCAACGCAAACTTTTCTGTGCAAATAGATCTGCTGCTCGGTGAAAACTCTTCGATGTTCTGCGGACGATGACAGTAGAAACACCATCGAAACTTCATGTCATCCCCTCTGCCTTTCAAAAGAAACGTATCTTTGCGTTTATGCATTTCGCACACGTGCAGCCCGCCGGCGGCTACCGAGCGAACCTTCTCGCATATCGCTTCGCACCCGAAGGAGTCGCACACGCGACGGGTTCGAGGAGAGAGAACGCCACAGACGCGAGTAGAATGAGTAGCAGTACTTGTGTTAGGAGTAGTATGCGTACTCGTAGAACTTGACTCTTTTTTCTTTTCTTTTCTTTCTTCCCTTTCTTTCCTTTCATCGCTCTTCGTCTCCTCCTGTTTCTGTTTCTGTTTCGTCTCCTCCTCTTCTGTACGAAAACTACTCGTAAATGGGGTGCTGGCAATTTTTTTTTGGCCCGCTCCTTTGCTGGTGGCAGCGTGAGAAGAAGGTTGAAGCCAATCCACAAATCCGTGATCCTCCGCCAGTTCGAACAGAACTTTCAACTCTTCGCGGTGAAGTTGGTCGTGCTGATGGTTCGAGAGCGGTAAAGGGAACAGGGTCGAAGACGGTTCCTCCATCATCGGCGACAATTTTTCCGCAACCCTCTGCAGCAACGAATAATTAGTCTCTGTCGAGCGGAAAAAAAAAGACGACCAAACACTGCCGTCCTGACGCGCGGTAGTTTTAAATGAATAAACGCGCGCGATGCGGTGTTGCTCCTCCTGGAGATGTTTTTTACGCGCGACAGACACAGACAACGCGTGAGTTTTGCGTTGCGTATTCTCTTTCTCTCTTTGTATAATACGAAAGAAGAAAAAATTGGGTGAGGCATTAAATATTCGAACGAAAAAAACATCGTGTCGACTGTCGACAGACCCAAAAGAACAACCTTGAGCCAGAGAGAGAACCCAACGCGCTGGTGCGCCAAGGAAGGGCGAGATATTCTTCACGCGCGGCCGCCTCGCGAGCGCTTCCCCTCTCCTCGCGCGGATCGCGCGATCACGATCGCTTCGTCGTCCCGCGTTAAAAAAAAACGGCGTTCTTCAAAACTCGCAACCGCGAAGCTCTTCATCTCTCGTCAGAAGGAGAGAGCGTTGAAGTCCTCCATAAACGACGACGACGACTTCTTGTGGGTTTTGTCGACCTCTCTTAAAATTCGTTCGAAAAAAAGGATCGAAAAACCTATCAACGAATAATTGCCGCATTTAATAAACACATAAACACACACAAAACGAGATGCTCAAATCCATCGGTTCCGCGAAGAAAAGCCCTTCATTTGCACCGTCGTCGTTTACGTCGTCGTCAGCGGAGGGGGGAGAAACAGAATTGGAAGCGCGCCTGGACGCGCTTTTAGAAAATGCTTTGGGGGATTCCATTCGTGTTCGGAATTTCCGTTCGCGTCCGGATTTAGTCCCCAAAGCGACGGCGGGGCAGAGAAAATCGTTCCGGGCGAGAAGTTTTGGCGAGCATAAAGATGATGAAAGCAGGGAATCGAAGTTGCAAAGATCGTTCACGCAAACGCAAGGCGACGCGACGTGTCTTGGGTTTACGATTTGTTCGTGCGTCGGGCAGAAAACATCGACGACTTTGGTCGACGACGACGAGAAGAATGACGAAGAAAAACCGCTCTTCGAGTGCGAGTTGTGGTTATCGAGAGGGCGAGAGAGCGAAGAGAGCGGACCTCCGGGATCTTGGAACGTGGTCTGCAAAGACGCCTCTGATGCTAACAAAACTCCTTTGTTTATGTTGACTTTGAAAGAAGATTCGACGCTGGAAGAGCTGTTCGATCGGCACGCGATGAAGCGCCCGTTTCCGACGATGGTGGTGAGGAGTTTACTCGGGGTATCCGTCGCCGGCGTGAAAAAGAACAGTAATAGTAAGACGTTGCAAAATTCTCCGACGTTTGCGGCGGCGAAAATGTACAAAGGAAACGCGCAAGTCGCGGAAATTATTCCGTTGCAATGTGACTTCCCGAGAGGAAAGTTGGTTGGGAAGGTTGAACGCATGAATTCGATGTTGATTCGTCGAGACGAAAACGACGCGCTCGGAACGAGGTTGGTGCCGTACACGAGAGGATTACGAAGTTTGTTGTACACGATGATTGGCACAGGATTGATGACATTTGGTTTTGCAGTTCCGATAACGTATTCTTCGGTGAAGACGTACGAAATGCCCGTGGAAATTCACGAGAACGGTCTGGAAGGTCTCAACGGCATGCGGGATAAAGAGGTGAGAAATTTTCGCGATAAATGCGCGGCGTTCGTGAAACCGATTGGCACCATCCGCGTCAAAAAAGCCGGTTTAGGACACTTCAAATTAAAAAGAGAAGAGAATCAAGAGTACAACGAGTGGCCGAAACACACGAAGCGGCACTTCTTGTACGCTATGGTCGCGCACGCCGCCATGGTCAACGAATTCGCCAAAGACGGAACGTATTCCATCCCGGACACTACGGAAGTCGAGATTTGAATTGTGGGCATTTCATTTCGCGCCCGGTAAAAAGGAAGCTATTGTTGTTGCGTATTTCACGAGTTCTCAACTTGTGTGTGTGTGTGTGTATTACATGTCTATTATGTATGTCTCTCTTTATACTATGCCGCTAGAGGTTGTGGTGATGATCATGGCGCTCTCATCCCGTCCTGAGGTAAATCTCCGCGTAAGAAAGTCTCTCTAATATTTTTCTAATGTGTGTGTGTATTAATCCTCGCGCAAACGATCTCTCTCGCCGCTCGCGAAGGCGTCGTCATCAGCCAAAAAAAGGCGCTCCGCACGTGCACGTCTTCCTGTTCCCCATGCACACACCCTCGAAAGTTGGAAACCTCTTCGCGAAACTCGGTTCTGGTGCGCCTTCCAACAATTTCTCCTTCTCTCGTTGCAACTTCTCCGGCTCGTGGTGTAACTCTCTCCACAACTGAAACAGTATCATCGATTTCACGCTGTCGCCTTCCGCGCAGTGTTTCTCGCTCAACTCCAGCTGGCCTTTCAGTAACCTCCTCACCAGATGATCTTGCGAGAACACTGAATAGGTTTTAAACTTTGGATTCCACGTTCTCCACACGCCGCACAAATCGACGACGCCTTTGAAGTCTTCGCCTTCGCGCAAACCTAACCACTCGATGTCTTTGGAGACGTTTTGACCGACCAAAATGGCTTTCCGGGAAGGTAAACATCGGCGAACCAGAACCATGGCTGTTGTTTTCGTGTCGTTGTTTCAAAGAAAAATAAGAATAAGTCGTCAGTTTATTATTGTGCGATAATACTCGTAAAGCGTGAAATACTCAATACGCGTAAGTGTCAGTTCTTACCATCTGCAAACGGAATTCCTTCCTTCTCTAATTTTTCCCTCGTTATCCCCGTCAACGGTTCAATCGTGGACACTATGTTGGTATCGTTTTCATTTTCATCATCGTACGACGTGGAAGCGGTGCCTTCTTCTTTCCCTCTTCTTTGAGTGTTAGTGTTGTTACTGTTCACGAAAACGTTCACTAAAGTCCGCATCGCGTCGTCCACGACGGCAATCTGCGCCACCGCTCGGTCGTTGTGCGTGTATCCAGTCGCGACGCACTCGACGTCGATGGCGAAATATATATCCTCGTTTTCCTCCTCGTTCACGTCCTCCTCTCCTTCTTTGTCCTCTTTGGCAGAGAGGAAGGTGGACGGGACGAAGGTGGACGCGTTCGCGTTCATCAAATTCTTTTTAAGTGCTTCTTTTTGTGTCGATTGGTTCAAGTGATGAGATGGATTCAATGAAAGAAAAATGAAACGGCAAATAACAACGATGATACAACATTTGCTATTACTTTGACTGAATCTGCGTCCACGCGCCGTCGACGCTTTCTTTCCACACGGAGACTTGGTTGTTGGCGTCGGAAACGGCGAGGACGTTCCCGACGACGGACCAGCTGAGACGCCAGACGGCGGTTTTGAAGTCGTTGAGAAGGACGGAGTGGTAGTCTTTGTTGGCAGTATTAGTACTGCTGTTGTTGTTGCTTTCGGTCCAGATGTACACTTTGCCGTCTTGCGAACAGGAAGCGATTTGTTGGACGTTGGAACCACCGTTGTTTGGCGCCCATTGGACGTCTCTCACCCAATCCGAGTGACCTCGAAGTTCTTTCTTTAGTCGCCACTGTTGTTGTTGTTGCTGATTATGATGATGATGTTGGTTATGATTGCTACTCTCTCCTCCTCCTCCTCCTTCCTGGGCGCCTCCTCTCGTCCAAATCTTGCACAAGTTATCGCACCCGCAACTCGCAATCTCGTCGTTCTGTCCCCACGACACCCCGGTGCACCCAACCGCGTGCGCTTCGTTCGAAATCTTCTCGCTTCGCCACCCTCCTCCCGCCACATTACTATTACTCGAAATAACCGCTACGCTCCCGTCGCTCGAGCATGCCGCCACGGCGCACCCAAATTCGTGCGGCGCCCACGAAATCGCATTCACGCTCCCGTCGAAAAAACCTTTCGGCGTCACGTACACTCTCGAAAAAACGTTCGAACTCGTCTCCTTCCATATCATCACCGTGTGATCGAACGAACACGACGCTAACAACGCGCCAAATTTCGGGTGCGCCCAAGATACTTGCCACACCGGCCCTTCGTGCCCGGTGAGCGTCGTCGCGTTCGCTCTTTCGACGATTGCCTCTTGAGGAGGAGGAGGAGCGACGTTTTCGCCGCCGCCGCCGCCATCACCACTCGTCGTCGTCGTCGTTCCGGTATCGAACACTTTGATCGTTCGGTCGGACGAGCACGTCGCCACTCTCTTTATTTATGTATTATCGTTATTATTATTCAGTTTGATGATGATGATTGGTTTTAGTAATGTAGTATCAAGAGAGTATAAAAAATGTCAGTATAGTTATTCTTAGTAAGAGAGTCGTTTCCGTTGGTGTTGATCTCTCTCTCTCTCAACACACAATTCAAAGAACATTACCGCGCGCTTCTTCTTGCGTATAAATATATACACACATCGAGAACAACAACAAGAACAACAACAACAACAACAACACGCTTTCACACACGTACGATAAAAAGGAGAGCGAGAGAGTTAAAGAGAGAGTTTAGAGAGAGAGTATACGTACCCGTCCGTAATAATCGTACTGGCAATCGTGAATCTGATCCCCGTGTCCGGTGTCGAACTGTTTTTGTGGTGGTTGCTGATGGGAAGGAGAATGCTGTCGTTGTTGCGCCATCATCACGATCTCTCTTCAAAAACAAAGGGAAAGGTCTTCTGAAAAGAGTCGTACCAAAAGCGCGCTTTTCTGAAGACTAAATTGGGGACGAAAATTGCCTCCGAGAAAAACTCACACGCGGTCTTTGTAATTACAAAATTTTGCTAAAATTTTGAGTTTAGAACCCTAAACAAAGAGCAAAAAAAATGTGAAGAAAGATAAGCTCCTTTTCACTCCACTTATTTCTTTGAAAAGACACACGTCACACACACTCTTTGTTATTACTTAAAAATGTTTTCTGTTACTCAAACTGTTACTCAATCCGTTCGCTTGAACGCGACTGTTTCCAAGAGAGACGTCACCCGCAGGTATTATTATAAGTTTTGTGTTTGTTGATCGATTGATCGAGAGAGTGCATTTTGTTCTCTTTTTTATCTCCTCTTTTCGTTACACGTCATTTTTTCCATTAAACGATGCGGTCGCGCGCGCGCGCGAAACCGGACGCCTTCTTCATCCCTCTCGCCAACAAACACCATTCGCCGTGAAAGCTTCTTTTGTTCCCTCCTTTCGTCGAAAAGAGTGAGTAAGAGTAAAGCATAGTATCTTTCGCGAGATATATAATTGGAAAGAGTGAGAGAGATATCACAGTGCTCAACTGTCCAATAAGTGTGAACACGTTTTTGCTCCAAAAAAGGACACGTCAACAACCATCTCACGAAGAGGACAAAACACAACAAACACTCGAAGAAGAAGAGGAAAAGAGAGGGAAAAAAATTCCGTTCTTTTTACAAAGGTGTATTTTTTACTCCTATAAGTACTCACCCTGTTGCGCTCTCTTATTGGTATTCTTTTTAAACAGATCTGGCGGCAACTTCTCCGCCCCTCCCCGAGACGACTCCGAGACGTTCAAAACCTCGGTCGCGGGCCAATCGAACTGGAACGCCTACGAAGGTTCCGGCGAGAAAGAACTCACGCCGGAGGAGAAGAAGGCCAAGGCCAAGGCGGAGGAGGACGCGTCCAACGCCAGAAGAGCCGCCGCCGCGGCGAAGATGCAAGCCGAAAGAGAAAAAGCCGGCTACAAAGGGTCCATCTTCTAATTATTTCTCCTTTGCGTCGTAAGTGAGAGGAAAATTATCTCGAGAGAGAGAGAGAGAGAAAGAGAGAGAGAATTTAAGAGAGTGTTTGACGCTCTCGGTAGTATATCCAATGAAACTTGTTTGTAGTACACGTTCTCCTTCTATTAAAAATCGAACAATTTTGCAAACCCTAAATACTAGTCCTTTTCTCCCTCTAAAATGGCGGCAGAAATCACCACAAAACGACGAGAGAGAAGAAGAAGAAGAACACAGAAGAGAGAGAGAGAGAAGAACGCGGCGACGAGAGAATCAACCGAGATTTGGTGGTTTTGGTTCTTTTTGTTGTAATTTTGAAGAAGAAAAAGATGGAAGAAGAACCCAAAACGGAGAAGCAACGCATCCGCCAAGCGGAGAAGGAGCGGAAAAAGAAGGAAAAGTTGGAGAAAGAACTGAAGAAGAAGAGAGAAGGTTTAGTACCATCAGGACCAGGAGGAGGCTCAGTTGTAACGGTGCACGCGTCGCAAACGCCTCCGGTACACTTGGATTCCGTCTCCGGCACGCGAGATTTCTTCCCCGAGGAGTTTCGATTGCAAACGTGGTTGTTTGAGAAATTCCGGAAATGTGGTCTCAGAGCTGGGTTCGAGGAGTACGACGCGCCGGTGTTGGAACGGCAGGAATTATACAAACGGAAAGCCGGGGAGGAGATCACGCAACAGATGTATTCGTTCGTGGATAAAGATGGGGTGGAAGTGACGCTGAGACCGGAGATGACGCCGACGTTAGCGAGGATGGTGTTGTCGAGAGGCGCGTCGATGATTTTGCCGCTGAAGTGGTTTTCGATACCGCAGTGTTGGAGGTTTGAAGCCACGCAGAGAGGAAGGAAAAGAGAGCATTATCAGTGGAACATGGATATTATTGGGTGTAAGGAAATAACCGCGGAGGTGGAGTTGTTGAGCGCGGCGGTGGAGTTTTTTAAGAGCTGCGGGATTACGAGCGCGGACGTCGGGATTAAAGTGAATTCGAGGAAAGTCATGCAATCGATGTTGACGATTAACGACGTGCCGGACGAGATTTTCGCGCCGAC
>Ga0257106_1000962_pt1 | contig 15245 bp, 12 predicted proteins | sample LP_taG_3_FD_190177 | JGI IMG/M metagenome (GOLD analysis project Ga0257106, IMG submission 190177) | Marine microbial communities from Northeast Subartic Pacific Ocean, Canada - LP_J_2011_P26_10m | ecosystem: Environmental > Aquatic > Marine > Oceanic | place: Canada: Northeast Subartic Pacific...
TGAAGGTTCGACGCCGGGCGGTGTGATCGCGCACCTCTCCTCGCCGCCGGGGTGTTCTCGCCGTAAAACTCCGACAGGCCCTTGAGACACGCGATTGTCTCGGGCGTATCCGCCCTGGTCTCGAGGACCTTCTTGACCTTGCGCGCCAGGCCGGGCGCCAGTTGCGTCGCCATGGTCGCGCCCTTCTCTTCTGATTTCTCGCGCCGGGGATCCACATGTGATCTCAGCTCACACTCGAACCAAACTTGACCGTGGGTGAGAGATCGGAGGAGTCTCTCGAGCAAGGTGGGTCGGGCACAAGTCCGCGCGCGCACCCACGCGACGCGCCCATCTCTCGACGCACCGCCGTCCCAAGAGAAACGCGACGCGCTAAACGCGTGTCCACACGACCTCACTTCACGAGGCTGAGCCACCCGAGGACGGGTCGGATTTAGGGTAAAGATGCAGTCCGCAGGGCTCCGCGGATTCGCGGCGAGGGCTGTCCGGGGGGTGCAGCGCCAGCAGCAGCGGCGCATGGGCGCGGGTCCCCCCGGCGGGTACTTCGCCGAGGGCGTGCAGGGCGAGGGCCACGTCAACGGCAGGCTCTTCAACGAGACCCCGCCGCCCCCCGGCCAGTCGCGCAAGTGGGAGGACTGGGAGGCGCCCTGGTACGCCACCATGGCTGCGGTCGGGGCCATGCTCGTGTTCGGCCTCAGCGCCAAGCCGGAGACGAGTGGCTCGGAGTGGGCGCGCGAGGAGGCCAAGAGGAGGCTCGCCGCCTCGGGCAAGTAACGCGTCGGAGTGTTTCACCTTGTAATGTATGAGTACTTTGATCCAACGACACCCCGATCGCCGTCGAGCCCCGCGGGATCGCCAAAGAAAGCGAACGGGGCCAAGTTTTACCCACAGCGCAAGTTTCGCGAAGATGATGAATGACTGTTTCGCCCCGCTATCATATTATGATGTTGCAACCCCAAAGAACTACCGCCTAACGCCTGTACCTGGCGCGCTTGAAGTTGATGTAGAGGTGGAAGATACCGCGTTCGAACGAGCACCTGAACCCTTTCTTCGACGCGTACTCCCACTCCTTGTTCACAACCTTGAACGCGATGTCTTCGTACGGTGGCCCCGCGTGGATGCGAAGGATGCACGTCTCCCCGTGCTTGCTCCCGTCCGGCATGATGGTGTACGTGGGAGCCTTGGACTTGTCGATGAGGTCGGGGTAGAAGATGTTGAACTTGTACCCTTGCACCGTCTTCGGCGGTGGGTTGTCGTGGTCGTAGTGCGTCTGGTTGTACTTGTTCCACTCGTACCCGGTGTGAACGCGGTTGAAGTACTTGGGCTTCCTGGGGCGGTACTTGTCGTGCCACCAGTACACCTGCGACTCCAGCGGTGCCTCCCCCGCGAACGCAACCTCGCCCGCGCCGTCGCCCATCATCCTCTCCGCCATCGCCCGGGACCTCTCCTCCTGCGCGCGCCGGTGCTCCACCGCCTCGCCCGCGTCGGCGGTGAGGTTCTGGATGACGGCTCCGTGAGAAGCCGCCGCCTCCCTCGCGCCCTCCTTGAAGGCGTCGAAGGTGGCGCGCTCCGTGGCACCCGCCGTGGCGCCCGGGCCCGCGGCTTCCTTGAACCGACCGAGCTTCTTCGACTTCTGCGCCGCGCGGAGCCTCGTGAGCTCGCGCCTGTCCTCGTCCTCGTCGACCACGTCGAGGTAGTCGGGCTCATCCTCCCTCGCGCGGATAGCCTCGGGGGAGAACGACCTGTCGCCCTCGGGTGTCCCGCCGCGCGGGGACATGGGCTCGGGGGACATCGCCCTCGGTGATAATCCGCCGTCCTCGTTCTCGTAGTCGGACGCGTTCCCGGCGTCCGCGGCGGCTTTGCCAAAGTCAGCCCCGAGTAGGTCCTCGTCGTCGGAGTCGTCCTCTTGTCCTTCCCCTTCTCCTTCCCGTGTCTTGCCCATCGGCGGGGGCGGCGGCACGTCCCTGGGTGCGAGCGCCGCGCGCTTGGACCGTAAGCCCGCGTCGACGTCACCGACCCACGTCCGCGCTTTGTGCACCCTGACGCGCTGCAGCACGGCGACCCAGTACTCGCTCTCCTCGCCGGTGGCCAGCTGGTTCTCGACGTCCCCTTCCAGCTCCTCCAGCTCGGCGTGGGTCTTACCCTCGAGCATCTCCCGCACGTCCCCTTCGACCGACTCGTGCACGCCCTGGTTCAGCAGGAACGCGTCCTCGCCCCTGGATCGCGCGCGCTCGTAGTCGTCCCGCCGCCGCGCCTCGTCGATCTCGGCGTTTGCCACGACGAGCATGTTGGCCCAAAACGCCTTGTGCCGCTCGTCCTTGTGGTCGAGGTCGAGGTAGGTCTTGACGTCGTTCCGGAGCTCGTCCATCTCGGAGAGGGTGAGACCGTCGAAGATGGCGAGCGGGTGGACGGATTCGTCGAAGTCGTCGCCGTCCTCGGAGTGAAGGTTTCTGGACACGAGGTCGATGGCCCTGGCTCGGCCCTCGCGCACCCTGATCTCGCTCCGCACCTTGGCCTGCTGGAGGTGGAACTCCTCCTCCTTCTTCTCCAGCTCGACCGCCTCGATGAGCGCCTCCTCCCTCTGCATGATCTCGCGCTCCTCCTCCTTCTCCATGCGCTCCCTGTCCCGTTGCTCCCGTTGCATCTTCACCTTCTCGATCTCCTTCAGCCGCTCCTCGTGCCGCCGCTTCTCAGCCTTCAACCCGAGCTCCTTCGGATCGACGCCGGCGACGAGCGACTTCTCGATCTTCTTGTGCCACACGAAGCGTTCCGTGAGGTTAGCGTCGCCGAAGGGGTTCACGTTGTCGGTGTACCCCGCGATCTCGCCCTGCTTCAGCCGCGCGGCGAGCTTCTTGGCCATCTTCGCCGCGCGGTGCGCTCGGACCTCTTCGCTGTTCTCCGATTCCGAATCCGAGGAAGACGACGAAGACGAAGACGGCTCGCGCCTCGACCTCTTTTTCTTCGACTTGCTCTTCTCCTTCTTCTCCTTCTTCTCCTTCTTGCTCTTCTTCTTGGAAGCCATGGCGCCTGATCCCTTCGCACCCCTCCACCGGTGTCCTCCTCAATGATGATGGATCTCAAATTTCCCTTCGTGAGCACCACCGGACAAAAACTTCGACACACGCGGGTGCTTTGGGACGATTTATGCGGCGATTTAGACCTCCAATCTCGAGTTACGGATGCTTGATTCTGCACCGTCCACGTCACGGCTGAGTGGGACTGCACACAAAGCTGCCAGTCGACGCGGCCGAGGACGCACTGTACGTCACGCATTGTCGATATCCACGTCAACGAATAGGAAAAATGTCTTTCGCCGTCGCCTCCACCGCCACTCTCGTCACCGCCACCGCCGCTCGCTCCGAGCGCGCCTCCACCAGGTGAGCCACCCCTCCGCTCGGCACCGAAGCCTCGTCAGCTGAGGAAGGATAAAGCCATGCCGCTGCCGCACCACCTTGACAGATCCGACGCTGACGCCCCGCTCCTCTTCTCCTCGATCGATCGCAGGGGTATCACCGCGCGCAGCCGTGTTGCCGTGAGCCTCGCTCCCCGCTCCGTGAAGGTGTCCGCGCGCGCCTCCCGCGGCTTCAGGGTCGTCGCCATGGCTGAAGAGCAGAAGCCCAAGATCCTCCGAGCGAACGAGAAGGAGGCGTGGTTGTCCGAGATGGAGAAGGAGGGCGCTAACCCGTTCAAGGATCCCATGGCGATCGTGGGCATCGTGGGCATCGCGTTCCCCTTCGTGATCCTCGCGGTTGCCGGCGCGGCTGGTTACATCGGTCAGTGATCGAACGACGCCGCTCATCGGTCGAAGGCGACTCACACGTATTGACTCCATCACTGTATTACCCCTGCATATCACAAACTAGCTCGTAGAGGGGTCTTGTATCAATGACAACAGGACTATTACGCTCACCCACGACGTCAATCAATCACCCGTGCGTCCGTTCCCCCAGGTGCCGATCGTCGGTTTGCCGCCGCCTCGCCGAGATCCCGTCCCTTCCCCCGACTGCGTAAACTCCCGCGGGTCCCTGCCACTGCGGCATCCTCATCTCACCCGGCGCCTGCGCGATGCCGCCCGATTTCTCGCTGATCACGATGGAGTCGTCGACGACGTCCAGGATCTCCTCTCTGCTCCTGATCGCGCCCGCGGCGTGCCTGAACGCCCTGTCCCGCACCAGGTCCTCCCTCGCCAGCTGGTGCAGCGTGTCGTGGATGAAGTGCGCCAGCTCCTGGTAGTCCACCATCCCGTCGCCGTCCTCGTCGGCGGTCACCATCAGCGCCGTGACTTGGTGCAGCTCCAAGCCGAGCTCCTCCGCGCCGACCGACTTGAGAACGACGAACATCTCCTCCCTGTCCAGACCCCCGTTGCGGTCGACGTCCGCAGCCTGAAACGCGGCGAGCATGATGTGCTCCACCTCCTCCTTGGACATGCCCCGCATCAGCCCCACGTTGGTATCCTCGGACGCCAGCGAAGCCACAGCCTCCGCCCGCAGCTTCTGCGCGCCGAAATCGATCATGCCGTGGATGACCCCGGACGCCACGGGGGCGAAGCGGAGGTAGTGAACGGTGCCGTCGTCGGGGTTCACCTCGCAGTCCGCGACGATTGACACGATCTGCGACCTCGACAGCTGGAGCTCCGCGTGCTCGGCGAGCCGCTTGAGGCATCTCTTGACGTCCTGTACGTGCATGACGCCAGCGCCGGTGGGGTCCGCCCCGCGGAATTCGTCGACGAGGAGCGCGGTGATGCCATCCTCCGACGACAGCGCCTCGTTCTCCAGCTGCTTGTTCCTCGCCCTGTCCACGAGCACCCTGAACGCCACCGGGACGAACTCATCGTATTCGATGCACCCGTCGTCGTTGACGTCCGCCTCGCCGAGCAGCATGTTGATCTCTTTGCGGCTCAGCCCGAGATCCGCGCTGTTCAGAGCCCTTTGGAACTCCTCCGGGTCGAGCGTCCCGTTGCCGTCGTCGTCGAACTGCGCGAACAGTTGCTGCATCCGTAACGTGAGCTCCTCCTCGGTCATGCCCTTGATGAAGAGCGCCTCCACCTCCGTGCGTGTCTCGTCTTCAACCTCGTGCCTCTGTTGTTTCGTCTCCTGCGCCGACTTGAGCGACGTGACCAGCTCGACGAAGATCGGTAGAAACTCCTTGTAGTCGATGATGCCGTTACCGTCCGCGTCGGACTCGGCCATGATCTCCCGGATCTCTTCCTTGTTGAAGTTGAGCGCCGTGGATTTGAGAACTTCTTTGAACTCCCACACGTCCAGCACGCCGTTCTGGTCGGCGTCGAATCGAAGAAAGACGTCCATGGCGAACGACGCCAGCTCGTCGGTGGTCATCGACGCGAGGTCCAGCTCCTCCACGCTCTGCTCCAGCGTGGGCGCCGCGCGCTCGGCCTCTTCCTCCTCCAGCCGAGCCTCCTCTTCGAGCCACGTATCGAGCCACTCGAAGGGCTCCTCCGGCCGCTCCAGCGTCACGCGCTCCACCAGCCTGGCGACGCAGGTTTGCACCCTCTCGTCGTACTCGTCGTCGTTGAGCGGGCCTTGGTAGGCAGCCTCGGGGGGAAGCCTCGCGGGGAACCTGGCGAGGGCGTCCCGCATGAACGGGAATATGAGCTCGGGGCGGAACGCGTACACCTCCTGCTCCATGGCGGACACGACGTCGCGCATGGCGTGATGCGTGGTGAGGGGCGCCTGAATCGGGTCGGGATCCATATCGCCCTCGAACCTGAACGCCACCATCTTTGTGTCCAGGTACTTCTCCGCCAGTTTGCGCCTGCCCTCCGCCAGGAAGTGGTCCATCGAGGCAGGCTCCGTGAGCACGGGCTCGACGGTCATCGTCGCCAACTCAAACCCGCCGGAGCGAGTTACCCGCGCGACCCAAAACTGGACATCATTTCGCCGAAGTGCCCCTCCTCGAAAGAAAAGAAGTCATTCATCAGAGGGGCAGGGGCGCGCAAGGATGGCGTCGAAGGAGGGTTCATCCTACGATTGGATCCTTGGCGAGGATGCGGACGAGGACCTGGAACCGTGGCAGCGGGTGCTGAAGGAGAACGCGAAGAACGCCAAGGTTGAGCGCTTCCTCGAGCTCCTGCGCGGGATCCTGGGACCCGACGAGCTCCTCAACCTCGCCGGGATGGTTCGGGACATGGACGTGCGGCACGTGCAGAAGCTGTACATGAAACAGTGGCAGGAACATGCGATGGCGTCCGCTCACGGTGGGGCGGATCCAACCGCGATGATGATGGGCCACCCACCGCCGATGATGCCACCGGGCTTCGTCCCACCCGGGTACCCTCCACACTTGATGGGCCACCCACCGCCGCGCCCGCCTCCCCGTCAGTGAGGCTGGCTGCGTGGTGAGCTTAGATCGGTGGGACGCTTAGAATAGCCAGACACGGACGACGCGCCGAGTACGATTAAATAGTGAACTAGATTTAGGGAGCGTCTCAGACGTCCAGGTCGCGCGTTCGTCCGCTCACCGCCGTTTTCCGTTTGCCCTTGACCCCCTTTCTCGCGTTTGGTATGCCGAGCAGGGAGGTGCAGCAGCAATTGCGCACGATGCACGGGCAGCACCCGTTCAGCCACTGGACGCATCGCCTGACCCTCACGTACACCACCCCGGCGAGCGCGGCGCACAGCAGCACGGGCCCGACCTTGTCCATGTCGATGAGCTGGTTGTACACGGCAACTTCCCAAAACTGAACCGCGGTGGTCCACCACGCGGACTCGAACATGCCGTCCCCGCCCAAGTACAGCTTGGGCCCAACCTCGAGGGCGATGAACAGGCACCACGCCACGAGCTCACCCAGCGCGTTGGTGTACAGGAACCTGAACGTGACGATACCGCCGATGGAGAGCATGAGCAAGCCGTTGAGGAGCCGAGCGTTGTAGTTTTGGAGAAACGCGCTTCGTTCCCTATCAGTGCTCCGTTTGATCCTGGACCCGTACGTCTCCCTGCTGGGACCCACGCAGCGTGTGCTCCACCTGTCCTGGCACGCCTTGGAGCTGGTGTCGAACTTTCGAAGCGACGGCAGCCGCATGGTCTGTAAACCAACCAGCTCCTCCTCGCACGTCGTCGCGAGAGTCTCGCACTCCTTCCCGGACACGAACGCGTTCTTCTCCTTCCGCTGCTCCAGCATCTCGGCCAGCTTGCGACGCAGCGCCGCCGTCGTCACCGCGCCCCTGCCGAACCTATCCCGCCTGAACCCCTCCACCGCCTTCGCCGCAGCCTGCCTGTGCGTCGAGGTCAACGCGTCCTCGTCGACGGGAAGACGAACGCCGTCCATGGCGACGACGTAGGACGCCACGTGACGCTCCAGCGCATCCCTGTTGAACGAATCCACCACGTTACCCGCGCTGGGAAAGTCCCCTTCGTTCAGCGCGCTGACCGAACGCTCGATGAGCGCGGCGAGCGCGGGACCCGTCATGAGCCCCGTCGAGGACCCAAACGTTTTCGACGGCGCCGAGCCGGGGATCTCGACGTGCGCCTTGGCCTTCGCGGACTGAGTGATGATCCGCCTGAGCTGGTCCCTCTGCGTGACGTACGCGGGCTCGAGCTCGTCGTCCCGTAGCTCGCACAGCTTGGTGCGCTCCAGGTGGGGCTGCCTCAGGCCAAACGCGGTCGAGTTACCCGCCAGCGCTCGGAGAGACGTACGGATCCGGTTCAGTTCGTCCACGTGCGTATCCTTGCTCGGGTTCGGCACGGACTTCAGCGCGTCACGGACCATCTGGTTCACCGTGGACCCTTCCAAGAAGTCGCGTTGGATGAGCCAGACGAGGCTGCGAGGCAGGAAGGACGCCAGCTGTGAACTCACGTCCGCGTCCATAACCGCCTCGTCTTCGTCGTCTTCATATCCTGATACTTTTACCTGACCGTCAGGCCCACCTCCGTCGTCGTTGTTGGCGCTGGCCCGGGTGTAAAACTCCTGCGCGAGCTCCACCGCGAACGAGAGCTTCTCGATGTCCCCTTCCTTGACCGTCTCCGGGAGGTTATAGACGAGCACCGAGGACATGATGGATGAGAGGGCGAATATCCGATCGTCGTACGCGTCGCTCATGCCCGTCGCCTCGAATCCCTCCGTGTCCACGAAGACCACGTTCACTTCGTCACCGTCCACCGTCATCGGCTCACCCCAAATCCACACGCCCTTGGTCTCCGTCTTGCGCGTGTGACCCACGCCGAAGCCCTCGCCGCAGCTCACCCCGAGCATCTGGTTCAGCAGGAACGACTTGCCGCTGCGATAGGGGCCGATGACGACGACGGGCGCGATGGGACCCTTGATTCCCCGCAGCACGTCGAGCCCCTCGCGCTGTAACGTCAGCTTAGTGCGCTCCGCCTCGGAAGGGAGGACGATCGGGAACGGACGCCGCCCCCCGGCGACGACGGCACCCCTTCTTTCGGTGTTAACCTCGTGCCCACCGGATCGCCTCGGTACCGTACCCCCCGAGCGCATGCGCTGCAGCAGGGACCGGGGACCGTGCGTCTCGGCGCTGTCCGCGTGTGGGACAGCGCCGACCGCCGCGATGAGCAGCGCGAGGACCGCGAGCACGCTCACCGTCCTCTTCATGGCTGCGCGTGTCGTAGTGATGGGGCGGTCGATGATTAACGGCTACAAAAGTCAGAAGGCAAAAACTTTATTACAAGCGCGTGGCGCGGGACCTCCTCGTCTCGTCAATCTCAGAGCCCGACGCTCCCCTCGAACCCGAACTTCTTGAACGCCCCCGCGAGAAGGGAGTGCTGCTCGATCACCGCCGCCACCTCCGCCCGCATCTCGTCCGCACCCTCGTCGTCGAGCATCCTGTCAATCGCGGGCTCCCACGCCGGTTTGGGCGTTCCGTCCTCTTCAAACCCGCCCGAGACGCGGCACCGTTGGAGGAGCACGAGCGCCATCGCCGACTGCGTCATGGCGTTGGTGACCTCCTCCTCCTTGCCCTTGTTACCGGCGCGCTGCACGACGGACCGGAGCAGCTGGAGCCTGGCCCTGGCGATGGAGTGGTGGCCGGTGAGCACGGCGAGGGCGCCCGGGTTGGAGAGGATTTTTGCGGCGAGCGCCGTGAACTGGCGGACGTCGTTGTTCTGCTTCACCTTCTCGCCCTTCTTCTCCTTCAGCGGGCACCCCGCCATCCACAGCACCTGCTGCAGGGTCATGAGCAGCGCCTGGGTCTGGTTCCTGGTGCCCCACGCCCTGAGCGAGGGGTGGAGGAGGTTGTGAAGGACACCCGCCGCGGCTCCCGCGAGGTCGGCGCCCGCCAAGGCTGAAGCCGCCGCCTCCTCGGTTCCCTTCTGCTCCGCGGCGATGATGGATACCACGGTGTGCGTGAGGACGTCCAGCATGGAGCCGAACACCCCCGCGTCCAGGAACGCGACGACCTCCTTATCCTCGAAGAACCACTCGCTCTCGCCCGGGGTCTTCTTAAGGCTCCGCTCGAGGTGTTGGGCGAGCCACGTGCCGACTTCGTTCACCGCCGCGATGCGAGCCGGGACCGGTTCGCCCGGGGATTTGGCGGTGAGGAGCCACTTGGGGTCACCTTTGGGGCCGGTGCCGGTGGCGGGGCTGGTGCTTTTGGTCGGGACCTTGGCCTTCGGGACGTGGATGTTGGAGGGGCGGACCTTCGTTTTGAGGTGCTTGACGCGGCGGGCGATCTCTGGGTTGTTGGCGCCCGTGTCCGTCTTGAGCGCAGCCTCGAACGCGGCGATGGCGTCGTTGTCATCACCGTTGGCCTCGAGGGCCATGCCGCGGCGGAAGTAGGACTTCTCCCAGTCGGGACGGAGCTTGACGCACACGTCGGCGTCGGCCAACGCTTGCTTGACCTGTGGGGATGGGCGAGGGGAAGATGCGGTGTCGGTCGGGAGGCACTTTTCTATTTTGTTTGACCCGGGAGAGTCGGTGAGAGGAGGGGGAGGTGACGCACCTTGCTGAGCTTCAGGAAACTCGCGCTGCGGTTCGAGAACACGGGCGCCAGTTCGACTCGTTCAGTCGCATCCTTGCCGGCGTTCTGGAGATACGATGGGGACGAGGGGACGGGGTGAGTGACGGATCTTCAACGAATCTCGGGGGCCTTTTTTGGCAAAGCCGGGGACGCACCTTGATCGCCTTCGTGTACGAGCCCGCGGCCTTGAGGTACTCGCCGGAGCGGAAGTACTCGTTTCCCTCGTCCTTCATGGCCGACAGCTCGTCGGAGAGGGGGGGTATTTCGATGGTTTCCGCGACACCCATGTTAGTCGTCTACGGTGGTTGGCCTCGGAGTGTGCACTCGGCACCGGCATCTTGAAAGTTTTTCGAATTTGCCAGCGCGAGTGAACCGTCATCAGGATTTGAGGATTCAACGGGAGGCGAAACCCATGGTTCTTGAGTTAATTTTGCGTCACGGAGGATCGAGAAAAGGTCGAAAAAATCTCTTGTCCCCCTTTCTTACCGGTACGTGATTTGTCGATCTGCGGCGCGCCCACGGTCGAACACTATCACCGTCGCCCAGCGCACGGCCGTTTAGCACCATGGCGACAGCCACCGCAGGTGAGCCGACGTTCGCGCCCGAACCTCCGTCGCCCGGGTCGGGATCGCCGCCCCGAGGGCGTCATTTAGAGCCGCGTTTCCATTTTTCGGCCGTTGGTTATTTTTCGGCCCGAAGGTTGTTGGCGCTGACCTTCGCGCTGACCTACCATCCCCGCTTCCCCGCATCCCAGGCTCGCCCCGCGCCTCGACGCAGGTCGCGTCACCCGTCGAGAGCAGCCCCGGCGACCAGGCCAACTTTGACTCCTCCCCCGTCGGGGGCTTGCCCGAGGAGCCCGTCAAGAGCTCCGTCAGCCCGCAGCCGAGCCCTTCGTGGAGGGAGCCCGCGGGCGGGGCCCCGACGCCCCCCGCGGACGTCTCCGTCGACTTGAACGGCAACGGCGCGACCCCTCCCATGTCCCCGGGCGGCGCCAACGAGCAGCCCATGTCCCCCAGCGCGAGATCCACCTACTCGCAGGGCACGCACGGCGCGAGCTTCAGTCGGGATCCTCCTCCCCAGGGCATCATGGCGAAGACAATGGCGAAGATGTCCGCGGCGACGAACAGGATGATCAACAGTGTCCAGACGTACCGCGCGAAGGCCGCGGCCCGCGCGCAGGGCGGTAAGCTTCTCCTCCAGCAGCTGCAGGACGAGTCCGGGGCGAAGGATCCTTCCCTGGTTCCGGGCATCATGGTCACCCCTCCGCCCGATCCGCGGTACGCCACGCCCACGTTGAGCCAGTCGCTCAAGTGGAAGGCTTTCGGCGCCCCCGGGCCCATCGACCCCGCCACGGGCAGGGTCGAGATCCCGGACCCGATCGCCGCGAAAGCCTCCGTGTGGTACAAGATGAAGGGCGCGCGCAGGCGGACATCGCAGCAGATGGCGGTGAAGGTTGGCAAGGCGCAGAAACACCACGACGAGGATTTCGAGCTCCTCTGGGCCGGGGTGCAGCGGCAGGAGCTCTTACTGAACAAGATCAAGGCGGACGGTAAGAGGCTCGCGGATGCGATCAAGATGCAGGCGGACGCGGCGAAGTCCATGGCTTCCCACATCGCCTCTTTGGCGGAGACCTCCGTCGAGCTTCCGGAGGGTCCCGAGGCGGAGGCGCGGCGGCAGGTGGTGGAGCGCGCGGGGCAGCTGATGGAGATCATGGACGTCATGGACCAGGACGTGCGACCGGCGTGCCTCGAGCAGCTCAGCAACAGCGTCAACAAACCCGTCGGGCAGCTCTGCGAGGAGTTCCCCGCCTACCAGCAGTGCGTGGACAAGAGGACGCACTACATGCTCGACATGGATGCGTACGAGCGCAAGCTGCAGAAGGCGCGGCAGTTCTCCAAGGACCCGGCGAAGGTGCCGCATAGGGAGGAGCAGTTCACCAAGGCGCAGCGCAGGTACACGTACTTCAGCGACAAGCTCGTGGAGGATCTCACGCTGCTGGACGCCAACAGGTACGAGCTCGCGGGGTTCCTCATCGAGGGGTTTGTGGAGATGCAGGAGTTCCAGTCCCAGCGCCAAAAGGATGTGCTCGCGGGGCTGTCTTCGAACAAGCTGCCTCCCAAGGAGTGAGATGTACATACCGGGGAGTGACTAGCGTGGGGGCATCGGGCGTGTCGTGCGTCGACGCGTATTTAATCATATCATCACAGATGCAAGTTATTGGTCGTCGTCCTTCTCGAGCTCGATCGTCTCCTTTTTCTCAGCCTGCCTCGACGACTTTGGAGGCTTCTCCAGCCCCTTGACGCCCAGCTTCTCCAGCAGATCGAACGCCTCGCCCAGCACTTCCACCTCGGCATCCATGAGCTTGTACAGGTCGTCCACCGCGGTGTTCATCGCCTTGGTTCGGCTCACCGGGTCCTTCGCGTCGTCCTCGTCGCTGGGAAAGCCAGCCTCGGCGAACTCCTGCATGGCGTTGGACACCCGGTCCTCCTGGGTCGTTTCGTCGACCGGCGCCTCCTCAGCCTTCTCCTCACCCTCCTCGGTCGCGCGCGAGATCACGAGAGACGCGCGGCGCCTGTCGAGACGGGGAAGGACCACGTTCGCGGTCCTTCCAGGGTTGGTGCCACGTCTGCGAATGGTTATCCGGGGGACGAGTCAGCGACGTTTAGAGTGCGTGGACTCGAGGGGTTCGCGCGAAAAGAGGTTGAACCAGCGAGTAGATGGACGGGACGCGCACCTGTAGTTGACGCCGGCGAGCGTGACACGCACGTTGGTCGTGACGACGGCGTGCATCGTCGCAGAGATCCGGGCAGGAAAAAGTGGGGACTTTTCCATTTTCGACGGGAAATATCTACACAGAGTAAACAGTTATAAATAATTAAATGTAACGGCAAACTAGCTTACTGTTATCTATGCTGAAGGTACAGTCAGGTTCATCCTCTTCTTATCCCTTCGGCACTCGAGGACCGAGGATTGACGACAGGCCGCCGCACAGCAAACCGGCGCCGACCTGGTGCACGGAGACTTCGACGTCGGTGGACGGGGAGTGTTCGCGTCAGGGCGACCCACGGGGAGGCGAAATTGACCCCCCGTTCATTCACGCCACCCACGTTCACGCGCGTCGCCGCGTCATGGTGTTTGCATAGAACGCGGTGCTGAGCTGTGGTGCTGAGTGCTTATCTGGCAGGTGGCCGACATGCTTCCCGCCGCCTGCGTACGCGGCGGGTGCGCGCGATGGATCGTGGCATCACGTCTCGGATCTGAGAGGACGGGGTCGTCTACATCGACCCCCCGCGGTGCCGCTCGATGGGTCCGCGCGCCCGAGTCGCAGCGGCGGCGGCGGGTCGCGGCGTCCAATCAGGACGCGCACACCTCGTCATCCTCGGACGAGGACCCGGAGGCGGCGCTCAAACCCAGCCAGACCGCTCGGGCCAGGGGCGGGGCGAGGTACTCGACGCTTCCGAACGGTAATGCATCCAGCAAGGACGACGACGACGCCGGCGCGGCCAAGAAGAAGACCGCGGGCAGGCGACGGACGTCGCAGCCCAAGGATTCGGAGGGGAGGCGAGAGCAGAGGCGACGGTCGTCTGCGCGGAAACCGTGGATGACCCAGTCCTCCGTCAACCTGACCGCCGAGGAGGAACAGGCATGCGGCGCCGCCATCCAGGAGCTGCTCACCATCGAGGCCATGGCGACACAGCTGGCGGAGGAGTCCATCGCGGCTGAGCTGAGGGACGAGAAGGGCGTCGGCGACCCGTTCGCGGTTGATTTCGGCAAGAAGAAGAAGAAGAGCCCGGCGGCGTCCTCACCACTCGGGGTGACGCCCGGGATCGGTCGCGATACGTCGTCGCCCGCGTTCCGACGCGAGCTCGCGCGCGTCATGGGGTTCTCATCACCCGCGCAGCTCAAGGAGAAGGTGGACACGGGGCAGGAGGCGCGGCGGTGCCTCGTCACCCGCAACGTCGGGTTCGCCAGGACAGTCGCCGCCGATATCCATCTAAAGCTGAACGACGCGGACAAGGGCTTGCTCTCGGTGTCGGATCTGATGCAGGAAGGGTGCGCGGGTCTCGCGACGGCGGCGGATAAGTTTGACCCGCAGCGAGGGTACAGGTTTACCACCTACGCGTTCTTTTGGATCAAGAAGTCTGTCATCGACTGCGTGGGGAACAGCGGTCGAACCATCCGGCTGCCCATCCACGTCAACGAGAACATCCAGAAGATGAAGAAGGCGACGCGCGAGTTGCGGCAGACAAAGTTGCGGGATCCGACGGAGGATGAGCTGGCGGACAAGCTGGGGTGGAGCGTCGCGAAGCTGAAGCAGATGAAGGAGTGGGCGTTTCGCACCCCGGTTTCGATGGACGCGACCACGGGTGGCAGTAGGAGCGATCCGTACGAGGATTCGGACGACGCCGTCGCCGAGGCTGCGTCGCTGAACGCTGCGATGAAGAGCTCGGACTTTGGCACCGGGCTCAACGCGCCGTCGGATGCGGCGGAGGCTGACGTCGACGCCGACCTCCTGCGAATGGCTCTGGAGGAGGTGTTCTCGACCCTGTTGCCCCGCGAGGCTTTCATCCTCAGGCACAGGTTCGGTCTCGCCGCCGCGTCGACGGCCACGGAAGGCGGCGACTGGCTCAAGGCGTCACGCTCCGAGGTGTTGAACGCCATCCAGGACGACGAACGGTTGGGGACGCGGGGCGGCGCCAACTTCAAGACGCTCGGGACGCTCCTCGGCGTCTCCGCCGAATCCGTTCGAACCTACGAGAGACGCGCCCTCGCCAAGCTCAAGCGGCCGGAACGGATCGCGCTCATCCTCCCCCACCTCGAGAAGGAGAACATCAAGATCGACGACACCGACGCGTTCGTCGCGGCTCTCAACGACGCCATCAAGGAGGCTGACGAGAAGACGGGCGGTAAGGTTCGGGCGAGTCTCTGTACGATCCCTCTCGACGGAGCTAAGGATGACACGGGCAAGAAGAAGCGGCCAAAGCGACGCGGTCCGAGGAAAGTCAAGCAGATCAAGGGCGAGTCCAGCAAGAGCTAAGCAGAGGTAGAAACGAAGAACGCGGAGGTGAAGGAGAGCATCATCGTTCGATAGCAAGCAAGTCAATTCTTTAAGACCATTCAATTTCTTTTCACATCTCTAGCGCGTTCGTCAGTTCGCCCCGAACCTTCTCAGCCTTCATCCTGATCACGTCGTCACTCGACGACTCACACGGCCCTATCGCGTCGAGTATCGCGCGGAGGTGACCGAGGTCGTTCCGTGTCTCGCCCGCGACGGTCTTTTTGATCCAGCCGATGAAGGACGACGACTGCGGCGCCGGC
>Ga0257106_1000963_pt1 | contig 15238 bp, 8 predicted proteins | sample LP_taG_3_FD_190177 | JGI IMG/M metagenome (GOLD analysis project Ga0257106, IMG submission 190177) | Marine microbial communities from Northeast Subartic Pacific Ocean, Canada - LP_J_2011_P26_10m | ecosystem: Environmental > Aquatic > Marine > Oceanic | place: Canada: Northeast Subartic Pacific...
AGTTAACTATTACAGTGTCTTCAGTTAACGATATTCCTGAAGCAAACCCACAGACTTTGAATGTAAACAACGACGTAAATTTATCCATCACACTTTCTGGTTCAGATCAAGATAATGAAGTTTTAACCTTTTTAGTTGATTCATTACCTTTAAATGGTGTTTTATTATATGAAGGAAATATTATTAAAAATTCTGACCTTCCTAAAGTTATAGAATCTTTAGGTTTAATTTATTCAACCAATTCTAACTACTCAGGTTCAGATTCTTTTAAATTTAAAGTCAGAGACCCGAGCTTAGCTGTTGATATAGCTCAAATTGATATTTCAGTAATTGATGCAAACGATGCACCAGTTGCAGTAGTTGATTTGCTTACAATTGATGAAGATGCATTATTGACCACAAAAGATGTAATTACTAATGATACGGATCAAGATGGGGATAACTTGTCTTTAATTTCAATAACTAACCCACAAAATGGAATCGCAGTTATTAATATTGATAATAAATCAATAGATTATACTCCAAATGCAAACTTTAACGGAGAAGAAATTATTATTTATAATGTTTCGGATGGATTTAAAAGTGATGTAGGTGCTTTAATAGTTAAAGTTAATTCTGTGAATGATGCGCCAATCGCTATAGACGATAACACAAATTTGATCGAGGATTCTGTTTCAACTAAAATTGATGTAATTTCAAATGATAAAACTGTAGATGGAGATAATTTAAAGCTTACTAATGCAGTTACCGCAGGTTCAGGAATAGTTTCGGTAAATACAGATAATAAATCGGTAAATTATACTCCATCTATTAATTTTAACGGAACAGATATCATTACTTACACGGTTTCTGATGGAACTTTAAATGATAATGGAACTTTAACTATTTTAGTCAGTCCAATAAATGATGTACCTACAATAAATAATCAAACTCTTGTTTTAAATATTGAAGATCTAGCACTCAATATTAACTTAACAGGAACTGATATTGATGGAGATAATTTGAATTATTTTATTGTAACTAATCCATCGGACGGACTGATTACTTTAAATGATGACAAAGCTACTTATACTCCAAGTCCTGACTTTCAGGGATCTGTTAAATTTATATATAAAGCAAATGATGGAAATGTAGATAGTGCTCCTGCAACTGTAACCATTAAAGTAACAAGCTACGATACGGATAACGATGGTGTTTTAAATATTAATGACGATTGTCCAAATACTCCCCCTGGGACTGAGGTGGATATTCGAGGATGTGAAATCTTTACCCTTCCTTTTAATAATTACAACATAAAAGTAACTAGTTCTACCTGTGAAGATAAAAATGACGGTTCTATAAAAATTAATGTGGAGGATTCTAGTTATATATATGAAGTTAGTCTAAGAAAAGTGGAAGATGTATTATTTTTAAATACAAAAGCAATATGGCTTTCAAATAGCGCTGTAGAATTTACTGATCTGTCTCAAGGGTCATATTTTATGTGTTTTGGTGTTTTTGGCAAGGATTATTATAAGCAATGTTTTAAAGTTAATATAAACGAACCTCAGAAGTTATCTGCTTTTTTAGATGTAGATAATGACAAAAAAACTACTAATATTCAATTGGAAGGATCTAACAATTATAATATTGAAGTTAATGGAAAGAATTTTGAAGTGGAGGGTAATAATTTTACAACCAAACTTCCAACAGGTCTTAATATTATTAAGATCAGTACAGACCTAGAATGTCAAGGCATAATAGAAAAAGAAATATTTATTTCAGAAGATATTCATTATTATCCTAACCCAACAGAAAATGATGTGAATATCCATGTGTCAGGTGAAGACAGTAAAGTTCTCGTTAGTGTATTTAGTGAGAAAGGAGACTTAATTTATTCAAAAGAACAAGAAATAAAAGATTTATCAAGAAAAATAAATATGGACTTGTCTAGTCAAATTACAGGTGTATACATTGTGGTATTAGAAAGTAAGACAGTTAGAAAAACATTTAAAATTCTAAAAAAATGAAAAATATTTTAAAATATTTTAGTTTTTTTATTATCCTAAATTTTATTAGTTGTGATGATGGTTACAACAATACACAAGTTAATGTAATTGGAAGCGGTATTCCTCTTTCTTCTTTTAAAGCTGTTTTAGGAGCTCCTGAAAATAATAGAACATGTTTTACTGGAAAAAGTATTTCCGAAACTAAAAGTGAGGTAACTTTTAAATGGAGTGATCAAATAAAAACTGATTTTTCCGAGGATCGTTATTATTATATACTAGAGATCACTGATTTAAATATAAATGTTACCAAAATGATAACACCAATTTCAAGAAACTCTACAGTTGTTGTTTTAGATAAAGGAACTCCTTATTCATGGAGGATTATTACTCAAAGCAATACAGATGAATCCGTTGTAGTAGCTAGTGAATTATGGAAGTTTTATTTAGCTGGAAATGGAATAGTTAATTACGTTCCTTTTCCTGCACAGCTTAAAACACCAGTTTCAGGATCTACGGTTTCAAGAGATGCTAATGACATGGTAACTTTTTCGTGGGAGGGAAGTGACCCAGATGTTGGTGACACTCTTAGTTACACGCTGTTTGTAGATGCTTTGGATGGAGAACAAATTCCTCCAAATGATCAATCTAACTTGTCTTCAAATACACTAAAAGTAAAACTTAATTCAGATACAATATATTACTGGAGGATTGAAACATCTGATGGAAAAGACAGTAGTTATTCGTTAATTTCTGCTTTTAGAACTAAGTAATACACTATAAAATTAATTTTAAAATATTAGAAATTATCTTTTTCAAAATCTTCTAAACTCCAAATTATATCTGGATTTTCAATAAAATCTGGGGCTATATTGACTGCTTTGGCATGAATATCCTCATCTTTACCATCAAACCTTACAATCCAATAATCAATTTTATTAATTTTAGAAATTCCCTCTAATAACTCTACATCTATATTGTGTTCTTTTTTTAAGTGATGAGCAAAAAAATAACAACTTTTCCAACTTTGATCTTCTTTTGGTTTAAAATTTAAAAGAAATTCATCAATTAATTCCTGTCTTTTCATTATTATTAGATTATAATATTATACTTAACAAAGAAAAGAAAAAGTTTTTTCACTATTAAATAAAGACTAGTTAATTTTAAACATTAAAAATTATGAAAAAATTTACATCATTAATTTCCGTCATATTTCTTGTAGTGGTATCGTTATGGAGTTATTCTGATGTAATTCCTTCAATAAATAATGTTAATAATACAAATCTAAAAACAGAATTTTCAATTGAAAATGCTCTAATTCACTTAAAAGAAATTTCAAAAAAACCTCATTATACAGGTTCTGAAAGTCATCTGACTGTACAAAACTATATCGTAAATGAGCTAGTTAAAATGGGACTTAGTCCAGAAGTTCAAATTCAGGTTGCAGTAAGCAAGTGGAGATCCTCAACAAATACAGCTAATATCGTTGCATCTATTAAAGGGTCTGAGGATGGAAACTCATTGGTTCTGTTATCGCATTATGATTCTAGACACCATTCTTCCTTAGGTGCAAGTGATGCAGGCTCTGGAATAGTTACTATTTTAGAAGGTACTAGAGCATTTTTAGCTAAAAACAAAAAACCCAAAAACGATATACATATTGTTTTAACAGATGCAGAAGAAATAGGACTACTCGGCGCTAAGGCTTTTGTAGAAAACAGTCCACTGGCTAACAATATTGGTCTAGTGATTAATTATGAAGCAAGAGGAAGTGGTGGTCCTAGCTATATGTTAATGGAGACAAATGGAAAAAACAGTCAATTATTAAAAGAATTTATAAAATCCAATCCCACTTATCCTGCAGCAAATTCTTTAATGTACAGTATATATAAAATGTTACCAAACGATACGGATTTAACAATTTTTAGACAAAACAAAAATATTAATGGATTGAATTTTGCTTTTATTGGTGATCATTTTGATTACCACACCGAACAAGATTCTTATGAAAGACTTGATTTAAAAACTTTACTTCATCAAGCAGATTATTTTACTTCAACCTTAAATTATTTTGCAAACTCAGACTTGTCAAATTTAGAAAGTGAAGTGGATCATGTTTTCATAAACTTTCCTTTTGTTACATTATTACACTTTCCATTTTCATGGATACTTCCTTTGTTAGTTTTATCTATTTTTATTTTTATTTTATTAATTTATGTTGGAATTAAATTAAATAAAATATCTTTAAATTCAATGATTAAAGGATTTATTCCTTTTATATTATCGTTGATTATATGTTCTGTTTTTTCAATTGGCCTTTGGAAAATTTTACTTTTAATACACCCTGATTATAACGACATCTTACATGGGTTTACTTATAATGGGTACGAATATATTTTAGCTTTTTCTTTTTTAAGTATCTGGATCTTTTTAAAAATTTACAACTCATTTTTTAATAAACACAGATCGATTGATTTATTTATCAGTCCCTTGTTTATTTGGATAATTTTAAATTGCTTTATTTTTATTTACTTGAAGGGAGCAGCTTTTTTTATAATTCCAGTATATTTTGCTTTAGCCACTTTAGCATTCTTAATTTTTTTAAAAAATCAAAATTATTTAAAATTTATTTTGATTTTGTTATTATCAATTCCTTTGATTTATATCTTTTCACCTCTAATTAGAATGTTTCCTGTTGGCTTAGGATTAAGTAACATGTATATTATTGGTTTTTTTATTGTTTTAATATTTGGTTTATTAATTCCCGTTATTTCTTTTATTAAACCAAGAAAAATTTTAGTTAGAATTATTGCTTTTTGTTCCTTTTTCTTTTTTGTTTTGGCATCATTTAATAGTGGATATGACATAGAAAAGAAAAAACCAAATAGTTTAGTTTATATAAAAGATTATGATGAAAACCAATCATATTGGGCTAGTTATGATCATATTCTAGATGATTTTACTAATCAGTTTTTTAAAGATTCATTCAAGAAAGAAACTATAGTTGAAAAATCATCTAACGGTAAGTATAATAGTTCTTATAAGCATTTTATTAAGACTGAAAATAGAGATGTTAAAAAATCTACTATTACTAAAGTCAGAGATTCGATCAGTGACAATTTAAGATATATTACATTAGTGTTGAAACCAAACCGTTCAATTAATATGATTAACTTTTCCTCTGATGAACAAGTAAGTTTTAATAATATTGCTATTCAAGATGTTTTTATAAATGATGTAGATAAAATAAGTGAGGATCAAAATAAATTAAAATCAATTAATAGAATATTTACTTATTATTACACAAATTATGACAAGGATTTAAAAGTAGATTTTATTGTAAATAAAAAAACAAAACTTAAATTGAAAGTCACTGAGGTTTCATATGATTTGTTATCCAATTCATTATTTAGTATTAAGCCAAGATCCGAACATATGATGGCTAAGCCCTTTGTAACTAATGATGCTATTATTTTGATTCAAAATATTGATTTATAAATTTTATATTTGTGTCATTAAATTTTAAATTAAAAAAATGAAAAACTTTTCACTATCAATATTGTTCCTATTTATTTCTTCAGCATTATTTTCTCAAAATGCTATTTCTTATTCAAGCCCAGTTTCTAGTCCTCAAGCTACAGTAAGTCAAAATGTAGGGATGACAAATGTTTATATTAAATATTCTTCACCAGGTTTAAAAGGAAGAAAAGTTTTTGGAAATCTTGTTCCTTATAACCAGTTGTGGCGTGCAGGTGCAAACAGTCCTACAATTATGAAATTTTCAACCTCTGTTATTGTTGGTGAAAAAATTTTAAGACCAGGTGAATACGCAATTGCTATAATTCCTAGAGAAAAAGATAATTGGACAATAGATCTTAACTCTGCTGGTAAGTATCCCTTTTCTTATATGAAAGATGGTAAATTTGATCAAGTAGAATATAATAAAGATTTAGCTGTTTCCGTAGAGGTTTCACCTGAATATTGGGAGAATGATACAGTTATTGAAAGGTTAAAATATATTATTGATGCGAACGATAACAAGACAGCTATTATAACTTTGCTTTGGGATGATGTAATGGTAAGATTTGAAGTTGATACAATGCCAGAAAAACATTTAGAAAATTTTTCAAAGACACTCAAATAATTTTTTTATAGTTATATAATTGAAATATAATTCTTCACTAAGTTATTTGTATATAATTTTATTTACATAACTATTAGTGTAAGATATCTTTTAATAAAAGATTGTGTATAAAAAATATAAATCAAACTTAAAAATAATGAGAAATAAAATAACAGTATTGGTAATTTGTTTACTATATACAGCTTGTGATTTTAAAAAAGATAAAAACAACAACGAGTTTAATATAAACTTTGAAAAGATAGAATTAGAGAACGGATTGGATGTTGTTTTTCATATAGATAAATCAGACCCAGTTGTAGCAGTTGAACTAATGGTCCATGTTGGTTCTGCAAGAGAACTAAAAGGAAAAACGGGTTTTGCTCATTTATTTGAACATTTACTTTTTCTGGAGTCTGAAAATTTAGGAAAAGGTGGATTAGATAAAATGAGTGCTAGAATAGGAGGTTCAGGTGCAAATGGTTCTACTTCAAAAGACAGAACAAATTATCTACAAACAGTACCAAAAGACGCTCTAGAAAAAATGATTTGGGCAGAAGCAGACAAGTTAGGTTGGTTTATAAATACAGTAACTAGCCCTGTTTTAGAAAAGGAAAAACAAGTAGTTAAAAATGAAAAGAGACAGGGAGTGGACAATAGACCATATGGTCATAACCAATACGTGATTGACAAAAACTTATATTCAAATGATCACCCATATAACTGGCAGGTCATTGGCTCATTAACCGATTTACAAAACGCAACTTTAGAAGACGTAAAAACATTTTTTAATAAATGGTATGTTCCTAATAATGCAACTTTGGTATTATCAGGAGATTTAGACATTGATAAAGCGAAAGAATGGGTACACAAATATTTTGATGAAATTCCAAGAGGAAATAAAATCATTCCATTAGAAAAAAGACCAGGAATACTAAAAAACACTAAACATTTGTACTACGAAGATAATTTTGCACGTGTTCCTCAACTTACAATGGTGTGGCCAAGTGTTGAATATTACCATCCAGATTCATATGCTTTAGAAGTTTTATCTCAATATTTATCCGACGGTAAATCAGCTACTTTAAATAAGATATTAAAAGATGAATTAAAAGTTACTTCCAGTACTAGTATGTATAATTATTCCAATGAGCTAGCTGGTAATTTGCAGTTATCTATAAGAGCGTTTAGTAATGTAAATTTAGAGGAAGTTAAGGCTGGTGTTTTAAAGGCATTTGAGAAATTTGAAGAGGAAGGTATTTCAGAAAAAGATTTAAATAGAATTAAAGTTGGTCAAGAGACAAACTTTTATAGAAGTTTATCAAGTGTTTTAGGTAAAGGAACCAATTTAGCTTCCTACAACACTTATACTGGAAACCCTGGATTTGTAACTAAAGATATTGAAAATACTTTAGCAGTTAATAGTCAAGATGTAATGCGGGTATATAATGAATATATAAAAGATAAACATTACATAACTACTAGTTTTGTTCCCAAAGGAAGTTCTGATTTGGCATTAAAGGGATCTATTTTAGCTGAAGTTGTTGAAGAAAAAATTGTAAAAGGGGCGGAAGCTGAATTTAATCCAAATATTTCATCCCAATACGTTAAAACTCCATCTTTATTTGATAGATCCTTAGAACCTAAATATGGTGAATCACCTTCTTTAAATATACCGGATGTATATAATAGTAAATTAGATAATGGATTAGAGATTTATGGAATAAAAAACAATGAAGTTCCTTTAGTGAGTTTTAACTTGACTATAAAAGGTGGTCAGTTATTAGAATCTATGGATAAATTAGGTCTCGCTAATTTGACGGCACAATTATTAAATAAAGGAACAAAAGATAAAACTGTTAAAGAATTGGAGGAATCTGTACAAGAATTGGGAGCATCTTTATATGTCTCTTCTAACTCTGAAAGTATTAATATCTCAGGAACAACACTTTCTAAAAACTATACAGCTACTTTATTACTGGCTCAGGAAATGTTGCTACAGCCAAGGTTTGATAAAGAAGAGTTTGATTTATTGAAAAAAGCGACTATCTCAAGTATTCGACAACAAGAGGCCAACCCTAATTCTGTTGCAAGTAATACTTTCAATAAATTGATTTATGGAACTAACAACATTCGTTCAAAAAATATTTTAGGAACATTAAATTCCATAGAGTCAATTACTCTAAAGGATGTTCAACTATTTTATAACAAAAACATATCACCATCTGTTGCTAAAATGTTAGTTGTTGGGAATATTGCTAAAAAGGAAGTATTGTCCTCACTAGCATCGCTTAATTTAAATTGGAAAGCGAAACAAATAAATATCCCAGAATATAAAACACCTAACCCACCATCAAAATCTGTAGTATATTTCTTTGATATTCCAAATGCAAAACAATCAGTTTTAAGGTTTGGTTCACCAGCTTTAGCCGCGATAGATAAAGATTATTATCCCGCTACAATGATGAACTATATTCTAGGAGGAGGAGGGTTTGCTTCTAGATTAACACAAGAACTAAGAGAAGGAAAAGGGTATACTTATGGAATAAATTCAAGGTTTTCGGGTTCAAAAGCTAAGGGAACCTTTTCAATATCTACAGGAGTTAGAAGTAATGTTACTTTAGAATCTGCTATACTTATAAAAAAAATTTTACAAGACTATTCTGAAACTTATTCAGAAAAAGATTTACAGACTTCTAAAGGATATTTGATTAAAAGTAATGCAAGAGCTTTTGAAACCTCAAGAGCAAAATTAAGAATACTATCCAATATTAGTAACTATGATTGGGATGTTGATTACATAAAAAAAAGAGAAAACTTTGTTGAGAATGTTACAATAAGCCATATTAAAGAACTAGCAAATAAATACATCAATCCAAATAAAATGATTTGGTTAGTAGTTGGTGATGCAGCAACACAGTTAGAGAGAATGAAGGGATTAGGTTTTGGGAAACCGATTTTGATTAACAAATAGTAAAAATTTTAAACAGAATCTGTTTATCAATAATTCTAATCATTTTTAAAAATACTCATTTCTGGATCATAGATAGGGCTATCTACAGCTAGAAAATCTAAAACACTATGAAAAACATTATGTTGAGATAAAAATTCCTTTTTTTTGAGTTTTTTAGAATTATCCGATTGCCATACAATAAAAGGTATTTCTAGCTGTTCCTTGGGGGCTATGCTAGCTGGAATCCCATGCATGTAAAGGTTTTTTTCACCCAAAGATTCCCCATGATCTGAAACGTATAGCATGGTGCTATTAAAGTCCTTGAGTTGATTTAAGTTTTGTATTAAACTAGATAAAATATAATCAGTATACAAAATGGTATTGTCATACGCATTTATTAGCTCTTCTTGACTACATTTCCCTAGTTCAACACTCTTGCAAACTGGTTTGAATATGCTGAATTTTTCTGGATATTTTTTATAATATGTTGGTCCATGACTTGTACTGGTATGCAAAACAATTAGGATTTTTTCTTTTTTGCTTTTTAATATTTCATCATTTAACTTACTAAGTAATATTTCGTCATATTCACAGCCCTCTCCTTTACATTTTTTTTTTAAATATTCTTTGTTTTGATAATTTTCAATTAAAACATTTGGTTCTCCCCAATTGGTGGTACGCCATATTACCTCAACATTATTTCTGAACAAATAATTTGGTAAAATTTCATACAATTTCCTACTTTTCTTATGTTCTAAAATACATTTAACACCAGCGGTTGTATAAGTTGCACACGAATTAGTCTTATAATTATAAATGTTTTTAATTTTTGAAAGCAAAGGGTTTGTCACTTTATTATATCCATACAAAGAAAAGTTTTGACTTCTAGCAGATTCCCCTATTACAAGAACAAAAACAGATTTTTTATTATTTTTTATTGTTGCATCTGGAAGTAAAATTTGTTTCTGATTCTCTTGGCTTTTATGAATATAAAATCTAGAGGTATTAATAACATACGACCAAGGCATTACTAAACCACCTAAAGATTTCGAATTGTCATCAATCCACAACCAACTACTTGAATTAATGTAAACAAGTGATAAAATGAAAATTATACTTAAGACTATTTTTTTTATAAAACTTTTAAACTTTACATTTAGAATTTTAATTTTAAGAATTAATAAACTTGGTACTATTCCTAAAAAAATTATATAAATCATTAGGCTTAAAGAAAAGAAACTACTGGATTCATCAAAGTTAGTATTAAGTATATTTCCTATCATTGTTTTATCTATTATAACGCCATAGGTGTTTATAAAGTAAACAGAAATTGAACTGATGTTAAAAAAAAGAATAACTAGTAACTTTCCTGTATAATTTGATAGAAAAAATATGATATAAAAAACCAGTGCATTTAGAGATATTATTAAAACTATAATACTAAAAATTGTGAACAACCAATCTAATCCACTACTATTTAAATTTTGGATAGTAAATTTATATACTGGAAAGTGGAATAAAATTAAGTTGACAAAACTTATAATTAATACTAAGTGTTCTAATTTTATTTTACTTTTTAACATAAATTCTCAAAATCAAATAAAATGTTATTATTAAAGATGTTAATGCAAAATAGAAAATTAATAAATTATTAAATGTTATTTCATTAACAATAGCTATTATCCAAATTATTAAAAACAAAATTAAAATTGGATAATATTTTTCTTTTTTTGTCCAGGCCCACAAATTAAATTGATTATTTAAATAAATACCACAGACTGACGACATATAACCGATCGCGCTTCCAATTACCACATCAAGAGGATAATGCGCACCCACACCAACTCTTGAGAATGCAATAATTAGACCTATTAAAATAATACTTGAAGACCATATTATTTTATAATTTACTTTCTTGGGCATAAATGCAATCAATAAAATAGTAATTACAGAGAAAGTAGTAATGGAATGTCCAGATGGCATACTTTTATATCCTCCCAAAACCTCACCAATAATTACAAAGCTTTCTTGGTCAAGATATTGTGCAGGTCTAGGAATATCAAAAATTATTTTTAAAATAAATGACATCAATGCTGATATTATTGTTGACGTTAATATCGCCTCCCAAAGTTTGGGCACATAAATAATAAAAATCGTCAAGAGTCCTAAAAACACAAGAGGATTACCTAACTGAGTCAAATTAAACTGGAAAATTGGCAGTTTTGAAAGTATAGAATTTAGATAGATAAATAAATCTTTTTGAATTTCAACGTAAGAACCGACAGTGAATCCATTATTGATAAAGAAAATAATTACTATAATAATTAACAATAAAATAGCAGGAAAAAGAAGTTTTAAACTAGTATTAGAGAAATTTTTAAATACTTTATCATCTAATTTTAAAACCTTAAACATATTTATTATTGTGAATTTATTTATATAGGACAATTTAATTAAAATTTATATTATGTGTATCTTTTTTTAAATTAAAGAAATCAAAAAATTGATTGTATTTTTATAAAAATTAATTAATAAAATTCTTCAAAATAATTTGAATGTCTAAACTTCCAAAAAAATATCAATTTTTTGATTTTTCCGATTATGGTCGTTTTCCTGGAAACTGGATCGCAAATCAGCTTAAAAACACTGGTTTAACTCCAATTCATGTTACAACGATGTTTGTTGTTGTGGGATTTTTTGCAATAGTACTAATACTCAATCATTATTATATTTCCGCAGCTTTTTTTATTATAATAAAGTCTATTTTGGATGCTGCTGACGGAGAATTATCAAGACTTAAGAAAACTCCATCTTACGTGGGCCGATATTATGATTCTATTGCAGATATTTTATTAAACTTTTGTTTTTTATTAAGTTTTTGGTATGTCTCGGACAATCTAATATCACATATGTTAATTGCCTTTTTTTGTATTCAAATTCAAGGTACTATATATAATTACTATTATGTTATTTTACGAAATACAGTAAATGGAGATTCTACTAGTCGAATTTTTGAGGACTCTGCTCCAAAAGCTTTAAAAGGTGAAAGTCAAAAAATGGTAAATATTTTCTATAATGTATATGATTTTTTATATATCACTTTTGACAAATTGATGTACCACATGGATAAAAATGCAATAGAGAGTTCTCCATTTCCAAGTTGGTTTATGACTTTAATTTCTTTGTATGGTCTTGGATTTCAATTATTAATTATGTCAATAATGTTGATTTTTGGATTACAGAACTATATAATTCCTTTTTTCATTATTTATTCTGTTCTTGTACTAATATTTGTAGGTCTTAGAAAATTTGTTCTTAAATCTTAATTATAAATTTTTATTTATTTTAAAAATAATTTTTATCTTTCTATATAGTTATAAAATTAAAATTATGAAACACTTATTTTCTATCCTTTTTTTGAGTTTTGCTCTTCACCTTGGAGCACAAGAATTTTCAACAACTTGGCTCAAAGAAGCCGCCCCAAGAAATATTGGTCCTGGGGGAATGAGTGGAAGAGTTACTGCCATAGATGTAGTATTATCTAACCCTAATATAATGTATGTTGGAACTGCATCTGGAGGGCTGTGGAAATCTACTAGTGCTGGTATAACATGGGATCCTATTTTTAATAATCAAGTAACCGCTTCAGTTGGTGCTGTAGCTATCCAACAATCTAATCCAGATGTTGTATGGGTTGGAACTGGGGAAGGTAACCCAAGAAACAGCCTAAATGGAGGATATGGAATTTATAAATCATTAGACGGTGGAAAGTCTTGGAATTCTATGGGTCTTGAAAAAACAAGACATATTCATCGGGTTATTATTGATCCATCAAATCCAAATATTGTATATGTTGCTGCTATTGGTTCTCCCTGGGGAGAACATCCCGAGCGTGGTATTTATAAGACAATTAATGGAGGAAAATCTTGGAAAAAAGTTTTATTTATAAACAATAAAACAGGAGCAGCTGATTTAGTTATGGATCCAAGTAATCCAAATAAACTAATTGCTGCAATGTGGGAACATAAACGTGACCCTTGGTTTTTTAAATCTGGAGGAAAAGGGAGCGGTCTACACATAAGTTTTGATGGTGGTGAAACATGGTCTAAAAAGAACGAAGAAGATGGTTTACCATCTGGTGAGCTTGGAAGAATTGGATTGGCTATAGCTTCAAACAAAACTAATATAGTTTATGCTTTAATAGAATCAAAGAAAAATGCTTTGTATAAATCTGAAGATGGGGGATTTAAATGGAAAAAAATTAATGATAAAAGAGGTATTGGAAATAGACCTTTTTATTATTCCGATATTGAGGTAGATCCACAGAACGAAAATCGTGTTTACTCAGTATTTACCTATGTAAATGTTTCACAAGATGGAGGAAAAAATTTCAGCCAATTAATGCCAGCATATCGTGCTGATAATGGAGTTCATCCTGATCATCATGCTTGGTGGATTCATCCAAAAGATGGGTCTTTTATGATAGACGGTAATGATGGTGGACTAAACATTACTCGAGATGGAGGTAAAACTTGGCGTTTTATTGGAAATATTCCAGTTGCTCAATTTTATCACATTAGCGTAGACAATGAATTTCCATACAACGTTTATGGAGGCATGCAAGATAATGGATCTTGGAGAGGTCCCTCTTATGTTTGGAAAGTTCAAGGAATTAGAAATTCTTATTGGCAAGAAATAGCTTTTGGTGATGGTTTTGACGTAGTTCCTGATTTAGATGATTCTAGATACGGCTATGCCATGAGTCAACAAGGATATGTTTCCAGATACGATTGGAAAACAGGAAACAATTACATAGTTAGACCTACTCATCCTGAACCAGATACTAGGTTAAGATTTAATTGGAATGCTGCAATTGGACAAGATCCTTTTAGTAACAGTACAGTTTATTTTGGAAGTCAATTTGTTCATAAAAGTGAAGATAAGGGGCAAACTTGGACTGTGATATCCCCTGATTTAACAACTAATAATCCTGAAAAGCAAAAGCAAAGTGAAAGTGGAGGATTGACTCTTGATGCAACAGGTGCCGAAAATCATTGTACAATTTTAGTTATTGAGCCCTCACCTTTAGAAAAGGATATGTTATGGGCTGCTTCTGATGATGGTCGTGTAAACTATACAAAAGATGGAGGAATAACTTGGAATGATGTAAGTAAAAATCTAAAAGGACTTCCAAGTGGAAGCTGGATTACTCAGATTAAAGCATCACAAAAAAATAAAGGTGAAGCTTTGTTAGTTGCAAATGATTACAGAAGGTTTAATTACATACCATATGCTTACAGAACAAAAAATTATGGTAAAACTTGGGAACGTATTGTGGACGAAAAGGATGCTGAAAATTATGCTTTATGTATTATCGAAGACCATTTAAATCCAAATTTAATGTTTTTAGGAACGGATGATGGGCTTTATATTTCACTTAACGCTGGAAAAAAATGGGAAAAATTTGATAGTGAAATTTTTCCAACTGTTCCTGTAAAAGATTTAGCTATTCAAACAAGAGAACATGATTTAGTTATTGGAACTTTTGGTAGAGCAGCTTGGGTTTTAGATGATATACGTCCACTTAGAGCTTTAGCATCTAACCCCGCACTTACTAATGAGGTTTCAATGCATTTATTTGAACCACCAGTTGCATATTTGGCGGCTATTCAACAAGCAACTGGAAGTCGCTTTGGTGCAGATGCTATATATCAAGGAACTAACCGTAAATACGGAGCTATGCTTTCTTATTACTTAAATCCACCTGTAAAGAAAAAAGTTGATCCAAAAACAAAATCAGAAAAAAGTGATTTGGATAAAAAATCAATAAAAGTAAATAAGAAAGATTCTATAACTCTTAAAGTTTATGATGGTGATCGATTAATACGAACTCTTAAAAAGAAAATTCCAAAGAAAAAAGGAATTCACAGGTGGTATTGGAATATGGATGAAAAAGGAGTTTCTAGACCAAGTCGAACTCCATCGAAGTCCAAAAGAGAGCCAGGCGGTGTTAAAGTTAAACCAGGTAGTTATCGTTTAGTAATGAATTTTGCTGGTCAACAATCTGAACAAAACATTATTGTAGAAACAGATCCACGATTAAATGTAGATAAACAAAATATAGACGAAGTTTATAATACATCTAAAGAATTAGAAAGTTATATGGATACTGCAGCGACC
>Ga0257106_1000964_pt1 | contig 15230 bp, 8 predicted proteins | sample LP_taG_3_FD_190177 | JGI IMG/M metagenome (GOLD analysis project Ga0257106, IMG submission 190177) | Marine microbial communities from Northeast Subartic Pacific Ocean, Canada - LP_J_2011_P26_10m | ecosystem: Environmental > Aquatic > Marine > Oceanic | place: Canada: Northeast Subartic Pacific...
TGAACTAGTGCTGCCCCGATGTCGTTGTTGTTGCTTTTTTCGTTGTCGCTGGCTTCGATAAGAGAGACAAATTCTTCCTTTCCTCGTTTACCCGATTTATCGCAGAGCGGAGAATTTTTCTATCAAGCTCCTCAATTTGTTTAACCGGCTTGCTCGAACCCTCTTCCTTCTTTTCGCTCTTTTTCTTCCTTGAGTTGCTTTCAATGGTAGCTGTTGTAGATAGTTTCTGGAGTTCAGCATCAATCGAATGTGCGCACATGACTCGTAACGCTTCGGCGAGGCTATACTCTGGAAACTGCGCGCTCATTCGTCTCGCGAACCATAAATATAAATCGTACGCTCGGTGTTGCTCTTCCAAAGTCGCCAAGATGCCCACGCTCCGTTGGTTCATGCGCGTCTGCGCATCTGCTCTAGACTTTCTATCGTGTTTGTTTACTGACTTTGGAATCAACTTTACGCTCACGTGACCTTCGTTTAGGAACGCCTTTGCAAAATTCATCAACGTCTTCATACTGTGCAGACAATCAACACTCGTGGGTGATACGGAGAACGTGTAATGATCCTCAATCTCCATGCCAAGGTTTTCTAAATACTTTGCCAATCGAATAACTTCATCGCTCTTGCGCATCTTGTAATATTTCGGAACTATTGCATCCGACGATAACGCTTTCATTGCATCCTCCAAAGTCGCACCTTCAACTTTAGAGCAATACTCGAGTATTTGCTCAAACGTTGGTGCTAAACCCGCAGTTTTCAAAGCTTCCACAGGAGCATTAAGTTGATTTTGTATGAATTGTAAACCAGATACTCCGCCTCTTTTTACGATATCATTTTTCGCGTTATCGCCATTTTTTCTACTACCATCAAGAATCATGCCATCGTCCGTCGTCGTCACAACGCCACCTCCTTTATCGTAGTAAGACATTTTATACCGTCCAGCTCTGCCTGCAATTTGTTTCACCTCTGGACTCGTCAGCTGTCGAATTTCTACGCCGTCAAACTTTGTTAATTCGTTGAAAATAATGCGTCGAATGTTTAGATTCAATCCCATACCAATGGCGTCGCTCGCGATTAACAAGTCGTATCCCGAATCCGGCTTATTGAACAATTCTGCTTGCCTCGATCGCGCCTCGGGAGGCAATCCTCCGTAAATCACGCACGCTCTCAAGAGCACTCTTCTCTCGATTTCGCTCTTCAGCGCGTACACCGTCTTTCTCGAAAATGCGACAAAACAATCCCCTTTCTCAATGTTTTGCTCCAAACGTTTCTTCGAAAAGTGTTCCTCGGCAACGTTTAAAGGACTCAAGCGCTCGTAGTTTCGTATTCTCAGCTTATCGCCGGTATCCTTGCATATCTTTTCAATCAATTCTACGCAGGAAGTGTCGCCACAAAGATGCACCTCCAGTGCGGGTGTACCTAGTAACGCTCGTGTGAATGCGTACCCGCGAAAATCATCCCCGATAAGATGTATCTCGTCTATAACCGCGCAATCGACAACTTTGTTCACGTCTACCATTTCTACCGTACACGCTATGTGTTCCGCATTTTCTACTCTTTTCAATTCTTGACCAGTAACTAAGTCACATTTCGTGCCAAACTTATTCAGCGACTCGGAAATTTCCCAAGCGAGCAGACGTAAAGGCGAACAATACACCCCCGATGACGCTCGCTTCAAGCGCTCCATGGCCGCGTGCGTCTTCCCGGAGTTTGTCGGACCGACGTGTAAAATGATTTCACGTTGCATAGTCCGCGCCAAAGGGTACCATTTACCGGGTTTTTTCATATCCATCAACGTTTTCAACTCCTCCGGGGTAACTTTTGTTTTTGAACTCGTCGTTGTCAAAGAACTTTTTTTCTTCTTCTTTTTTACCTTCTTCTTCTCCTTGTTGTTTTGTTTTTGTGCGCTTTCACTCGGACTCGTTCTGGAAGTCATCGTTTCTGTGGAAGAAGAGCAGTACGATCTTCTGAAGGCGGACGACGATGAAGGCGAGTTGAAATTCTCAATCGTCACCAAGCACGGCCGACACCAATTGTTCTCACTCTTTCTTTGAACGAAGAACGACGGAATCGTCGTCGCGGTCGTTGTTGTTGTTCGTATTTCTTTAAACGAAGAAGCACAAACACCATTAACACTCCCGGGGAGAATTCGAGTCAGGAAAGAGGAGGAAAAAGAAGAAGAAGATTTTTGTAAGAACCTCTTTCGAACAACAGACGAGAACGACGACGACGCACTCATCTTCTCTCTGTTTTTACTTCCGTTTCTATTACGTGTTCGTGCTCGTCATCTCTCTCTGTTGTTGTTCGCTTTTTTTAAAGCGACAAAAGAGTGAAAAGCTTTTTCGAACGAAATCCAATAATTTTGTTTTTTGACGGCGCAAAATGAAAAATTTTCATCACTTTCTTCCTCAGAACCTCGACACCACGCGAGAGCACGACTGACAGATACGATGATGAACAAACCATCATCGCATATAGTATCGCCTGTTCTGTCTGCGAAAAATGATGGTGCTCCTCCCTCGAATGATGATTTTTCGAGGCGGAGTGAGAGACCAATCATCAGAGAAGAACGCATTCAATCTCCGAGACAGAATTCGAAGGAGACGAAAATTCAATCGTCGCGGAGTTCCTCTTCCTCGAACGACGACAATAATAACAACAACAACAACAACAACAACAACAAAAAGAAGACGACGAAGAAAGAGAACGATGGAGCTACGAAGAGATCTTCCTCGTCTTCCTCGACGACATCGTCATCTTCATCCTCGGAAAGCGACGACGACGATGAGGGAAGTGCAGGAGGTGAACAGACGAGAGGGGAAAAAATCGAGAGAAACAAGAAGAAAACGAAACAAACAACAACAACGACGACGACGGCCACGAAAGAACAAAAAGAGAAGAAGAAGAAGAAAAAGAAGAGTAAAACGAAGAACAAGACAAAAGACCGCAAAGAAAAACAGCATCAACCGAAAAATGAAGAGGAAAAAATGAATAAGAAGATCCGCGCGGCGAAGCGAGGCACGCGCTCTGAGCTCTCCGTCTCCAAAGGCGGTTGGACTAAGCACGGATACGCCTACGACAACGCGAACGTTTTGAACACGACAAACTTAAAATCAAAAGCGGGAACTATCGAACGCATATCCGCGAAAGAAGTCTCCCCGGAAGAGTTCGACAGACGCTTTTCCTTGACGAGAACGCCGTGCATAATCACCGACGCCATGGACCATTGGCCGTGCTTTATGAAAACGTTAAATAGCAAAGGGAAAGAGGATAACCCGCGAGAGTGGACGATTGATAAGTTACAAAATAGGTTTCCGAAGGATAGATTCAAAGTCGGTTCCGATGACGATGGGTACGCCGTACGAATGACAATGACTGAGTTTCAGTTTTACTGCGACGAGGAAAGGAATCCTGACTACGGTTGCAAAAGAGACGATAGTCCATTATACGTTTTCGACGGTTCTGTCTTTGATAAAGAGAATACGAAAGAGCTCGAGAAAGATTTCGACATTCCGAGTTACTTCTCCGAAGACTTGTTCAAATACGTCGGACATAAACGAAGACCTCCGCACAGATGGGTCGTGTTTGGACCGCCGAGAAGTGGATCCTCAGTACACGTCGACCCGTTAGCGACGTCCGCTTGGAACGCGTTGATTTCTGGACAGAAACGCTGGGTGTTGTACCCGCCAGATAAAGGCTTGTCAAAACCTCTTCTGAAACCAAAAGGTATTGGATTAGACGGAGAATCAGTCACGTGGTTCCAAAAAGCATATACAATGACACAAACGCGAGAGTGGTCGGAAGTTGGCGGATGTCCAAAGAGTTTCGACGTCGTACAAAACGCCGGCGAGATTATGTTTGTCCCAGACGGGTGGTGGCACGCCGTGTTAAACATCACGCATACCATCGCGGTTACGCAAAATTTCTGCACGACGCCGAGGTTTGACGCAGTGTACAGAGCCACACGACGGGGAAGACCAAAAATGAGCAAAAAATGGCTCGAAAAGTTGAAAGCGAAGGGCCGACAAGATTTATACGACACCGCCATGCGCCAACCGAGACGCTCGGAGTACTCCGAGAACGAAAAGACTTCGTCGTCTTCATCGAGCAGCAGCGAAGGAGAGAGCGACACGGAAGATGCCGACGATCGAATGGTTCGATTAAAAGAAGAGACGAGAAGATTGGCAAAACACGGAGGCAAGCGAGAGAGAGAGGAAGAGGAGGTGTAAAAAATTAAACATCACACGTTGAGTGAAACGTTGTAATCATATATATACTAATACGCAATAGTCATTTTAACGCGTCGTCATACGTGTGTGTAAGTTATATAATTCGAATTCACAACAATAACAGTAACAGCAACAACAACAAGAACAACAATGTTTTTAATAATATTCAGATTCGCTATATCAGAGTTACTTTAAGAACGTACACGTGACAAATAAGGTGAGGAACGAGAACAAACTCAAAATCAACTCAGGCGAGAACGACTCTGGGAAGAGAGGAATGTACACCGGAATGATTGAACCAATCAACCAACCGACGAGCATAGCTGCAAAAGTGTGTAGAAAGGACTTTCCAAGCGCCTTGTTCTTTTGTCCGCCTCTTTTGTCGTTGAGAAAGAAGACGCACGCGGCAAAAGCGCAGGCGAGTTGAAACGCCGGTCCTTGCGAAGCCGGAGTCACAATAGACCAGATGGAAATACCGAAATACAAAACCGCTCGTCGCATCAACGTTGTCTTGTCTGGCTTTTCAAACTGGTTCTTAATGCGCTCAACAAACGGCGGCGTGTAATCTTCCTCTTCTTTCTTCTGTCTCAGATTCTTTCTCTTCAAACCTTTCGATTTCTTCCTCGTGTTTAACTTTTCTTTCAAAATGGCGTCCATGGCGAGGTCGATTTGTTCACATCCATCCACATCTCTCATATACTCTTTCACTAAGAAATTCCTCGCCTCTTGCACTTCCTCGAACGAGGAGTCTGCCGTTAAACCTAATCGTTTGTACGGGTCTTTTTCGTTCCTTCTTGGAAACTTCACCATGGGGGCGCTAAAGTCGATTTCGCCTTCCTCAGCCTCCTCTTGCCCTTTTCCTTCTTCTTCTTCTTCTACGACGTTGTTTTCTCCTAGAACGAACGAACGAAAGAAGAAGTTATCGGGTCAGTTTATAAAAAGAAAAACGCAATTAATGATATTGAGAGTATATTCCAGACGATGGTGATCCAGGACGATTTTCAGAAAAGAGCAGAGAGAGAGAGAGAGAGAGCTAAAAGAGGGATAAGCGCAGTCTCTTTCTTGCGTGATGAGATTTCTCTTCCGATTGGATAAAATAAAGCGCAAACAAAATTTCACTCATCATAGGTCCTTCTTCCTAGTTGTCTGAACTGAAAAGGAAAAGCCTCGAAGGGCAGAAGAAAAACGACGAACACGAACGTCGATGCACTAAATGCTACTACTCACCATCGTCTCCTTCACTTTGTACTCTGAACGTTCTCAAAGAGTTCAGCTTTTTGTTTCTATCATTCATTGTAAGACGCAAAGACAACGACGACGGCGCTTTATGTTGTTGTTGTTGTTGTTGTTGTTGCTGTTTCGTATCTCTGCTTCGTGGGAAAAGATTCGCTCGCACCGCCGCTCGTCGTGTCGATCGTCCTACGCTGCTCGGACGATGACAACGCGGCGCGGTGGTCGATGGAGGCATGTTTACGCAAGACATTTTGGTTCTTCTTTTCGTAAAAATGAAGCTTTTTGACTGAAAATCACTCATCACTCCAGCTCCAGTCAGATGATTGAGCAAAAAAGAGAGAAATTTAGAGACGAAAAAACAACACACAAGAAGTTATTTATGCGTAGAAGAAATACACTGTATCATCATAAAGTTCTTCTTATCATCAAAAGGAGTAAGAGTAGTAGTACTTGGAGTAAAATGCTGTTGTTGTTCTTAATCGCGTCGTAGTTTCCACGACGACAAAAACAAGAACAACACACTTTACAGCGTTTCAAAATTAAAGCGTGTCTATTTTTATGTATCAGTAGTGAGGAAAGAAAGAGGAGTACTCGTATCGATATATCGATAAACCCGAGAAGAAGAAGAAAACTTAATCCATCTCTTCCACGCGGCTTTCCTTCGGCGTCGGCGTTCCCTTGACTTTAGACTGCACGGTTTGCACGACTTCGTTCACCGATTTGGTCGCCTTCTTGACGTAAGCGTTGTTCGAAACCTCCGTTGCTTTGTCGTGAACTTTTTGGGACAGATCTTCCTTCGCTTTGACCACCGTTTTGACTTGCTTCAAGTTCAAGGTAGCTTGCCACAATTCGTCGACTTTTTTCAAAAGTTCGAACGAATCGAGTTTTTCGCGGGCGTTTTGGATGGCGGTTTTGATGGCGTCGTACGCTAATTGCGGCACTTCCTTCGTCGCGCTTTGCAATTCTTGGATTTTGAGTTCGATAAACTTCAAGTAGTTTTCTCTCTTCTCCTTCGTCGTCAACGACTTCAAATACGCGATGTTTTCCGGAAACTGTTCGCGTTGCGTTTGAATCGCTGTGGAAACAGAGGTGACCGCTTTCGCCGGGTACGAAGCCTTGACTCTGTTCTCCCAAACGGATTGAACAGCCGTCAAGACGCCGTCGACTTTCTTGTCGACGTTCGTAACGACTTTCGGGTACGTCTTTTGCACGGTCGAGACGACCGGCGTGCCGTACGACGTAATCAACCCTTCGATGGTGTTGATAGATCCCTAAAATATTGCGCGTGCGTTCACAAAAGTAAAGTTGTTTCGATTCGTTATTGTTAGTATTTTTTTGTTGCGACGACGACTTGACAAAGAGGACGCGACGACGGTTCGTTCCCGTCCGTTTTTCACACACACGCAAAAAAAGAAATCGCAACAAACGCGCGCTTGCTGCCAAACTCTAGAAGAAGTCTACTACCGTAGTAGTAAACACGATGCGTAAACACAAATCGAAGCAGCATCGAGATGATCGAAACCATTACACTCAATTTGAAGACGAAGAAGAATGAAAGAAGAAAGAGAGAGAAAGGCACCAACAACCAAGAAGAAGAATAAGAAGAGAGATTTTGATACCTTTAAAAATGAGTCTTTGCCTTTGGTATACAAATTGGTCAACGTCGGCGTGACGGATCCGTGCGCGTAAGAGATGACATCGATCGCGAGATTCTCGACTGGTGCCAATCTCTTGAGATCGGGAGTCGCGTCCATAAGTTTCGCAGACATAGTTTGTGTTTTTATAGCGTATGTTTAAGTGAAGATTTCGAACAAAAAGAACAACAACTTGTAACTGTTCTTGAGACAAGAGAGATGAAAAAACAAGTGGCTCTCCTTCTCCCAATTTTCTTTCTTGCTCATTTCTCACACTTTCTCACACCTTTTACTGTTTGGCACACTTTCATCTCACTTTTGCCAAATCACACAAAAATAATATAAATGTGTTCACTCTTCAGTTTTTTAGAAGAGGAGAACAAGCACAGCGCGTGTTATTTAGTTGTTAAGATGATAAAAGCATTGTCACGATGATACGATGAGCACAACAAAAAGAGACGAGAAAAACGATGATGCGGAGGAAACCGAGCGGTTACTTTTGGAAGAGCTCGCGCGAAGAGAACAACAACAACAACAGCAACAAAACAAAGAAAAAACATCCTCATCACAGTCGTCTTTATTGCTCCAAACCGCCGCGTCTGGGGCGAACAAAGTCGTCAGCGCGACGTTCTCGGCGTTCAACGAAACTTTAAACACGATATTGGACACAACGAGAGAGCAGGAAGAGGAGGACAAGTTCTGGGAATCCGTGCCGGTGTTACCACCGCTCAAAGAAGGAGAAGAAGGAGATGAGGACGACGAGAGAGGTGGTGGTCGTCGTAGCCAAAAAGAAGAAGGCGTGTTGTTGTATTCGGGCGAAGACGATGCGTACATCAACCATCACAATATGCGGCGGGAAAAGAACGCGATGTTGCTCGGTGAAGAAGAATACGATGAGGATGATGGAATGGGAAGAAGCAACAATAATAGTCAAAACGTTATCACCACGGGCGGTGGAGGCGGCGGCGGGAACTTCGTTGCGGACTTGCTCGTGAACACCTACAAGCAGGCGCAAGAAGCGGAAGAAATGTTGGAACGACGGAAACGAGAAAACGTATTAAACGAACTGGACAACTGGACGACGACAACGAGTGCAACGACGAACAGAGTTTTAGATTTTGACAATATGGACGACACGAACACCGAGGAGGACGAAAAGAATCATAACAACAAGAACGCGAATAACTCGGCAAAAATGAACGCAGACGTGCGAGTCGGATTAACGGAGAGGTACTCCTCGTATCTCGCGAAAGTCTTACCAATAAAATCTACGAAAAGAAGGAAAAACAATGGCATCAACGATGGCAAGCTCATTGACGGCGACGACGACGGCGACGACGACGATAAACGATTCGAAAAGATAAAGAGCACGTTCATGAGCGATGAAGCACAACGAGAACTCGATAAACTCGAGGCTTCGTTCACGCCGCAAAGAAAGAGTAAAAAATCATTCTTTCGAGACTTTTTGCAGTTTGGAAACAACAGTTCACAAAATAATGCGAAAAGCACTCAAAGAGGAGGAGGAGGGGAGCTGCTTCTAGATGACCCGGCATTATTAGCCGCGGTGTCGAAAGAAATGTCAAAAATCGATAAAGTATTGAACGATCTCAAAACGGACGTTGCGATTAAAAATTTAGCCAACGTGGCGAGGAATACCGGCGGAGGAAGATTGAACTCTTTTGCGGATGCGTTGGATGCGCTCGCGAGGCATCCCATGTGGGAGTACCAAATTGTTCGGAACGCGGCTATGATTGCTCTTTTGGCTTTATTCACGTTTGGAATATACTTGAAGATATCGATAGAATCGCGAGAAGAAGTTGGCGGTCTCATCGACGTCGGCATACAAAAATCTTCCAGACTTGGAAGAAGAAAGTTCACAGGAAGATAAATACGCATACATGTAGCATTAGCGTAGCGATATTAGTATTAGTAATTAGTAACTCATTCTAGGTGAAAGCGATATTCATCTGCTAGAGTATTTTCTTAAGCGTCCAGTTCCCTTTCCCGTCCGCTTTGAAATGCAGATGCTTCTTATGAAAACGTTTCAATTCCATGCGATGTGCAATGGAAAAAACCGTGATGTTATTCTTCTCAAACTCTTCGTACAAAGCGCCTTCTTCGTCTGGATTAATGGCACTCGTCGCTTCGTCTAAAATTGCAAATCGAGGCGCGTGAAAATACAGTCTCGCTAATCCTATCCTTTGCTTTTCTCCGCCAGAGAGGACGTCGTTCCAATCGTGCTCTAATCTATCCAAGCCTACACTGCGATCGCCTTTTTTTAAAAGTTTCACTAGATTGACTCGCGCTAAGCATTCGAGAATCCTTTCATCGTCCTTGTCGATTTCATCTTCGTCGCTCTTCTGCTTCGCTGGATATAATATTTGATCTCGCAACGAACCAGTCACTAAATATGGTCGCTGGGGCACGTAAAATAAGGAGGAGACGTCTCCGTCGTCGCCGCCCTCCGATTTTATCGATTTCAAACCGTTTCGAGGTCGAAGAACGACGCCTTCTGACGCTTCCCACAATCCAGCGAGTACTCGAAACAAACTCGTCTTCCCAGCACCGTTCGCTCCGGTGATGAATAGAGACTCGCCGCGCCTAATCTTCAAACTCACGTCTTTGATGAGCAACCTGTTGTCTGGCGAGAACACCGTGACGTTTTGAAACTCAATCTCGTCGTCGTTGGAGGACGTTCGCACGATGCCGTTGCTTCTCCCTTCAATTTCTTTCTCTTTCTCTTCCTCACCTGATTCGACGGAGTGCAACAAATCTACGACGCGAGAGGTGAATCCAGAAAGCTTTTGAAGCTTTTTGTACACCATGAGTAAATCACCGATTGAGCTCGACGCGTTTTGTATCAGCGTATCCGCTTCGCGATATCTCGCGACGAGCTCTTTTTCTTCCATATCTTTCGCGAGCAAGAAGGGAAATGCTAAAACAGGCCATCCAATCATAGAGGCACCGTATTTGATAAAGTACTGATCTAAAACACCTTGAATGAACTGTCTGAAGAAATAGTATTGCGACCACGCGGTGAGTTGATTCAATTTTCCATTCAAAATTTCTTTCTCGCGTTCGGCGCCGTCGAGAAACGCAACTTCTTCCGCGTGCGAAATCAAGCGCGAATGCGAACGTCTAAAATCACCTTCCTTCTTTTGCGTTTCTTGGATGTAATCCGAAAACGGCGGTGAAAAGAAACGAATGACGTGTCCAGAAAAGAAGAAGTAAGAGTACAAAATGGTCAACCCCTTGTATCCCATGGACTCGCTCATGCGTTTCGTGCTCAAGATGACGTCCAAGAGTGGTTTAAACGTTCTTGAGAATAAATCCGCAGACGTCGCACACCACATGTTCAAATCATCCGTTATGCGTTGATCTGCATTATCTAAATTGCCTTTGCGCAACACCGCGTGTTTATAATATTGCCGATTCGAGAGATATTTCTCGTGTACGTGTTTCGTCAAATTATGGCGAAAGTTTACCGTGATGGAATTCGTCAAGTATTTCAACGAAGAATTCACGACGGATGCAGCAATTCCACACACGTAAAAATCCGCCAGCGCGAATAAGAAGTGGTTCCAGCTTCGTTCCATGACGGCTTGTAAACCTTCGCCACCTTTCCGCGCTATTCGAAGCGAAATATACGAACGCGATATTAACATGACCGTTTGCGTCGATAACAAAAATACCGACTTGCACCTCCAAGACGGTAAGACAATCTTCCCGAGCTGCACGAGATTGCTCAAGAACTGCTCATCTACAGCAGCGCTGCTTCGTTCTTTTTTCGCAACATTCTTATTCTTAATATTTATCTGTTTCTTTTCCTTCTTGTTCTTTCTAAAATCCCCTAACGAACCGTTCTTGTTTTTCATCAAACCTGTCGCAGCGCTTGTCTCGTGGACGACCAACGCGGTTACTCCAGACAGCGCGATAAGAAACGTGTAGCACAACTTTTTGTCTCTTTTATACGAGTCGTAAACTCGTGAGGCGACGTCGATGACATCTTTCGACGTGATGAACTTTGCGTTTTGAATGAGAATTTGAGTCGACGAGGTGGAAGTTGCCGATGACTTTTTGAAACCCATCTTTTGTGCGTCGTTTATATGCGTTGCTGTCGTGCGATGACAGGAAAAGTGAAGTCTCCCCTCTGTATTTGTATTTGATGATGATGTTGTTGATGATGATGATGATGTACAGAGAACTATGAACACAATTCTGACGAAGACGACGACGATTTTTATGATTTTTTTTGTTTTCGTCTGTGTTGTTGAAAAGAAGAAGAACAGAGAAGGACGGAGAACTCAAGCTTCGAAAAAAAAGTTGTCACAAATACACACGCACACTCTCGGGTTCCTTTCTTATATTTGAAGATGAGCGGCGATAGAGGGTTTAGAGGAGGAGGAGGAGGTCGATACGGAGGGGGAGGAGGAAGAGGTGGAAGAGGAGGGAGAGGACAAATCATTCGTCCGGTTTTGGAAGGAACGCGAATCGCCATCGACAAACAACTCGCGGAGTTTCGCGCAAACGTCGAGTGCGACGAGATTGTTTTCCCCGCGGATTTATCCAATCACGATCGAGCGATAGTGCACACGGAATGTAAGAAGTTGGGATTGAAATCTAAATCGCACGGCAAAGGGGAGGAGAGAAGAGTACACGTGACGAAGCCGGATAAGTTCATAGCCGTCGATGCGGACGATTCGAGAACTCTGAATCTCTCGGAAAAGGGGACGAGACAGTTGAACGAGTACTTTTCCAAGTTCCCACCGTCATCCAACGAGCTCGAAATGGCATCGAGAGGAACGTTAGATGTCGCGTGGGAGGATGAAAATACCAAATCTCGAGCCGAAAATAATAACAACAATGCCACGACTACTACCGCGAGGAAACCGTACACGGATGCGTTTTTAACAACTTTCGGCAATAACGTCGATTACAAGCGTTTGCACGAAGAGTTAGAACACAAACGAACGCACGTCCACGAACTCGCTCAGATTTCAATGAAACGACAAACTCTCCCGGTATTCAAATACAAAGATGAAATCATTGAAAGAGTAAACGCGAACCAAGTCGTTCTGCTCGCGGGTTCCACCGGCTGCGGCAAGACGACGCAAGTGCCGCAGTTTTTACTCGAAGACTGCTGGGCAAATGGGAAACCGGCGAAAATTATATGCACTCAACCGCGAAGAATATCGGCAATGACGGTTTCCGATCGAATTGCGAGCGAACGAGGCGAAAATATCGGCGAAGGAACCGTAGGGTATCAGATTCGGCTTGAATCGAAGATTTCGAAAGCGTGTAGTCTTTTGCTCGTCACGACGGGTGTTTTGCTCAGACGGTTGACATCTGAAGGCGCGGACGCGTATTTATCGTCATTAACACACGTAATTATCGACGAACTTCACGAACGCGATCGATTCGCTGATTTTTTGATGATTGTTTTGAAAGACGTGTTGCCAAAGTATCCAAACTTGAAGCTGATTTTGATGTCCGCGACGATGCGAGAAGATTTGTTTTCGAACTATTTCGACGACTGCCCAGTGATTAAAGTTCCAGGATTTATCCACCCAGTTCGTGAATACCATTTGGAAGATGTTCTAGCGTTTACTAATTGGGGCGGAAACAACGCGGGGCTCGCGAATCCTCAGCCGTCAAAGCATAGAAAAGTAGATGCTTCTTCTTCTTTTTCTTCTCAACAACAACAAGAACCTTCGACATCGGAAGCTTCGGAGATGATGCGCGCGGCGATTGAAAATGCCTTTGTTGCGCCGTCGGACGAAACTTTCGATTGGTTGTTACAATGCGCGGCGCAATCGAAAGATGAAGACTTGGTGAACGTACAGCATTCCGCGACGGGCGCGACGGCTTTAATGGCTGCGGCTGGTAGAAATCGCACGATGGAAGTCAGTCAGCTCTTGCAACTCGGCGCAAACGTAAACTTGAAATCTCAAAACGGCATGTTAGCATCGGATTGGGCGGAGCGATTCGAACACGAAGATTTAGCCTCACAACTTCGCGAGTTAGAAAGTACTCCAGGTAATAACGACGTCGCCATGATGGAAGAAGACGGTGCGGCGAGAGATGGTTCTTTCGATGGACCGGTAGTTTTAGACGAAGCTGCTTTGATGCGCTTATCAAAGTACCAGCTAGAATCTGATCCCGATGAAGTTGACGTAGATTTAGTTTGCTCGCTCGTCAAGCACGTGCACGAAAAGAATCGAGCGAAACCAGACGGCGCTATACTTGTGTTTTTGCCGGGATGGGATGAAATTTCAAAGATTAAGGATGCGCTGAGCGACCAAGCCGGTCTGACCGATGTCCAAATCATGCCACTCCACTCGATGGTGTCTCCGCAAGACCAACGCAAAGTGTTTCAAAAACCACCGCGAGGCGTTCGTAAAGTTGTACTGTCGACGAACATCGCGGAAACGGCGGTCACTATTGACGACGTCGTATACGTCATCGATTCTGGAAAACTCAAGGAGAAAGGATACGACGCGTACACAGCCGTTTCAACGTTGCACCAAACGTGGATTTCCAAAGCCTCCGCGACGCAAAGAAAAGGTCGCGCCGGTCGAGTCCGTCCAGGAGAAGTGTATCGCTTATTTTCTAAGTCGCGATTCGAAGCCTTTGCGGAGTTTCAGCTCCCAGAAATGCAGCGTTCACCATTGGAAGAGATTTGCTTGCAAGTAAAGATGATGCAGGAAACCCTTCGCGGTATGATTCACAGCAACGGCGCGCCGTCGCCAACGTGTGCCTCGTTTTTGAAACGAGCTGTGGAAGCCCCCCTTCCGCAAGCTGTAGATTCTGCCGTAACGCTTCTGATTGATATTGGCGCCTTCACGTCTGCCGAGGAAGACGAAAGAATAACGCGATTGGGTCGTCATCTAGCTGATTTGCCTTTACATCCCCGCGTCGGCAAAATGTTGTTATACGCCTCTCTCCTCGGTGTTTTGGATCCAATTCTAACCATCGCGTGTGCGGGCGCATACAGGCCTCCCTTTATCATCGGAACGGATAGTGGACGTCAGAATGCGAATCGCGCCAAGAAAGGTTTTTCCGATGCGCTTGGTGGAGGATCCGATCACTTGGCCATCGTTCAAGCGTTCAAAGAGTGGGAAGTCGCGTGTCGAAACGGACGGCAAGCCGAGAATGAATTTTTGTGGAACAACTCTTTGTCGGGGTCGACTTTGCATATGATTAAAGGCATGCGCATGCAATTAATAACGGCGTTGACCCAGCGAGGTTTCATCCAAAACTTACAATCTGCGTCGTACAACACGAACGCGACTTCGTTAGTGCGTGCTGTTTTGGCCGTAGGCATGTACCCTCTGGTTGGAAGAATGCTTCCTCAATGTCGAGCGCCAACGCTTGGGACTTTGAAAGGTGAACGCGTACGAATTCATCCAGGCTCGGTGAACGCTCGGTTTGAATTTTCGCAAGACGAATTGGAGAACACTTCGTCGTCAACAACAACGTTGGCGTGTTTCGAAGAGATTACGCGAAACGAATCGAACATGTACGTGAGAGATTCAACGCTGATATCGGGAACGAGTTTAGTTTTGATTGCAAATACGGTGAAAGTTGAAGCCGATCCTCCGGTAGTCGATCCGCTCACCGGCGAGTCGTTTCCGAAACCGGGCGTACCATCGGCTCTTTTAAACGTCGACGATTGGATTTCGTTTCGAGTGCCTTTGACGCAAATCGCGCAGTTATGCACGCTCCGATTGCGTTTATTCAAAGCGTTCGCTTCTCGCGTTGAACGCACGAAAAAACCGCTCGCGGCGAATTTACAACAGTGTTTACACGCAACGTCTGTCGTATTAGCGGATTCGGATCACAACTTGCTCGGCGCTAGAAACCAAAACATACAGAGAGGCGGAGGAGGAAGAGGCGGTGGGAGAGGCTTTTATTCCGGTGGACGAGGCGGGAATAATCAAAACTTTGTGCCTCCACCGCCTTCTTCTTCTCAGTTTAACGGTTCTGGCGACCGTAGAGGCGGAGGTCGTGAACGGGGTCGTGGAAGAGGACGGGGAAGGTACTGATGAAGATGAAATAGATCAAGTTGTAATATTTAGAGCATCGCTTCTCGACGACATCGATTGATTTACTCGAATGTTTGGACATCTTCGAGGAC
>Ga0257106_1000965_pt1 | contig 15207 bp, 9 predicted proteins | sample LP_taG_3_FD_190177 | JGI IMG/M metagenome (GOLD analysis project Ga0257106, IMG submission 190177) | Marine microbial communities from Northeast Subartic Pacific Ocean, Canada - LP_J_2011_P26_10m | ecosystem: Environmental > Aquatic > Marine > Oceanic | place: Canada: Northeast Subartic Pacific...
GATGAAGAGAAAATTGTTCAACGTGTTATATCAGGAACTGTTAAAGATTCTGACGGAATCCCCCTACCAGGTGCTACCATTATAGAAGAAGGGACTACTAATGGAACTTCTACAGATTTTGATGGAAATTTTTCAATTACCTTGGAAAATGATGATTCAAAATTATTAATATCTTTTATTGGCTATTTAACTGAATTATATGAACTAGCTGATGTCAGTAGTATTGATGCTGTTCTTTTACTTGATAATGCATCTCTTGATGAAGTAGTTGTTACAGGTTATGGAACTCAGCAAAAGAAATTGATTACTGGAGCTATAGCAACCATAAGTGCTGATCTAATAGAGAATAGAGGTCTAACAAGCGCTGGATCCGCACTTGCAGGGACAACTGCAGGTGTATATGTAAGTCAAAATAGTGGACAAGCAGGAAGGGACAATGTCCAGTTTAAAATTCGAGGTTATGGGACATTAAACGACTCAAACCCACTTGTCATGATTGATGGTGTAGAGGGTGATTTTAATACATTAAATCCTAATGATATTGAGTCAATTTCGGTTTTAAAAGATGCTTCCTCTTCCGCTATTTATGGAAATAGAGCATCAAATGGAGTAATTCTCATTAAAACCAAAAGGGGTAGAAAAAATCAAGGACTTGTAGTAACCTACGATGCTATTTTTAGTACTTCCGAGGCAACTACTCTCCCTGATTTGGTCTATAACCCTGTCACACTTGCTGAAAAAGTTGATGAGGCAAACGCAAATTATGGGATTGCTGCACAGTTCCCTGCCAATGAAATGGCTTTTTTACAATCTGCAGTAAATGCTGGTACCTTAGGTAGAAATACTCAAGACATCTATTTTACTTCTGCACCGACGACCCAACATACTTTGGGGGTTACCGGCGGTTCTGAAAACACAAATTATAGATTTTCTCTTGGACTTTTAGATCAAGAGGGTGTCATGTTGGGTTCAGACTATAAAAGATATAATGTAAGATTTAATCTAGATTCTGAACTTAACGAAAGATTAAAAATAGGGACTACAGTATCCATGGTTCGTGGTGACACTAACTCAGATCAGTATGACGAAACTGGTATAAGTGGTAATTTAAGAGCAATGATGAATTATAATAATATTTTTCAGCCGATTTATAATACCGACGGAACCTATGCGTATGCTGATCCTTCAGTTACCCATGGAAACTTTACTGGAAATGGGGTTGCAAGTTCTGAGGCGTTAAATTTCAATACTGTAAGAAATAGAGTTTTGGCTAACTCCTTTATTGAATACAAGGTTATTGAAGGTTTAAGTTTAAAAGCTACAGGTGCTGTAAATTATATGGGTGAAAGTCACTATAGGTTTGATAAAAAAATACCTGTTTATTCATGGACTAATGATAATATAATTTATGCACAACCAAACAGACAATCAAGGAGAGCAAATATTGAAGACTTCACCACTACATTCTTTTTGACAGCGAATTATAAAAAGTCATTTGGTGATCATAATTTATCTGCTTTAGTTGGCTATCAAGAGGAAGAAAATAGATTTACTACTTTCAGCGCTACAAGGCAAGGTCATTTAAGTGATACTGTTCAGGTAATGGATGCAGGAGATGCAGGTACCGCAATTAATAGTGGTTCAGAAACCGGTTGGGCTACTCAATCAATCTTTGGAAGAATCAATTATAACTTTAATGAGAAGTTTTTATTAGAGTTTGCTGTCAGAAATGATGGGAGTTCAAGGTTTAGCGAGGGAAATAAATGGGGAGTTTTTCCTTCACTCTCTGCTGGCTATATATTATTTGATGAGAATGATGATCAAGGAATTATTGATTTTCTAAAATTTAGGGCTTCTTGGGGGCAGTTGGGTAATCAGAATATTGGGAATTTTGAGTACGCTAGAAAACTTAGTTTAAACCAGTATTACACTTATGGTGGAGTTGCTTCCCCTGGTGTTGGTCAGTCTACTTTAGGAAATAACGAGCTAACTTGGGAAACATCCACTATGACAAATTTTGGTTTAAACTTTAACTTGAAAAATGGAGTTTATGGAGAATTTGACGTTTATAAAAGAAATACCGAGGATATCTTATACAATGTAGGTGTAAATCCACTCTCTGGTTTTACAACTCAAACCCAAAATGTGGGTGAAGTTGAAAACACTGGTACGGACATACTTCTAGGCTACAGAGGAAATGTTGGAGAACTTAACTTTAGTGCCTCACTAAACATCTCTTCAGTGAAAAACAAACTTGTTGCTATAAATCCTCAGGGGGGAGAACCTCTAGAAAAAGTAATTCTTAACCCATCGAATGGAAGTTCTAGAATTTTAAAAGTTGGTGAAGATCTAGGATCATTTTGGGGATATAAGACAGATGGATTTATTCAAACCGCTGCAGAGCTTGGGAATGGAACCCCTGAAAGTCCTACACAAGTATCGGCAGCAACTGTTGGAGATCTAAAATATGTTGATATTAATGGTGATGGTAAAATAGATCCTGACGATAGAACTGTTATAGGTACTGAAAACCCGTCCATAACGTGGGGTATGAATCTTAATTTGGGATATAAAAACTTTGATATGACCGCCATAGTTCAAGCTGTTGGAGGTTGGGATTATCTTGGAACTAGAAGAATGTGGTATCCAATATTCAATAAAGGAGAAACTATTAATACAATGTGGTTAGATAGCTGGACTCCCTCAAATACCGATGCTTCTATGCCTAAAATATTTGATGGTAACGGTGGTTCTGATCCTTTAGCGCAGGGAGCTAGTGATTTTTGGATTCATGATAGAAGTTTTGTAAGACTTAAAAACTTACAAATTGGTTATACCGTTTCCTTACCAGATAATATCCCATTAGACTTTCTAAGGATATATCTTAATGGTACTAATTTATTTACTATTACAGATATGCCATTAATAGACCCTGAAGGAATCAATGGTACAGCGGCAAACGAATTAGTAGGTGGACAATCAGAATTCCTTGCTAATGAGGGGACTCTATTTCCAAACTTGAAGACTTTCTCATTTGGATTGTCGGCGAGATTTTAAAAAATTTATAAAGAAATAAAATGAAAAATTTAAATAGATTAGAGATGAAGATGAAATTTTTATTAACAACATTATTGGCAACATTTTTTATTATTTTGTCGTGTAGTGAAGATATACTTGATAAAAGTGATCCCGGGTCAGGAACCATGGAGGGCTTTTTTAATAGTGAGGAGACCCTTTTAATGGGAGTAAGTGGAGTTTACGAAGCACTATGGCCATCTGGAGACTGGCAGACAGGAGGAGCTGGAGTATGGGGTGATAATTTTGTTTACCATATATATGAAATGGATGATTTAACTGAATATTCATCTGGCGGTGGTCTCGGCGGATATAGTGCAGTAGCCCAAGGCACTGTAAATTCAATTTCTGGTGGTGGAATAAGTGGAAGATGGAACAAGGGTTATGCCGCAATTTCTAGGATTAATAACATGTTGGAGGTTATGCCAACTGTTGAAGGAATTAGTTCTGTCGCAAACAGTGCCATTGAGGGGGAATTAAGATTTTTAAGAGCTTGGATTTATTTTGAAATGACCAAGGCATACGGAACTCTCCCTCTTTTGACTTCAGTTTTATCGGCTGAAGAAATTCAACAGGTTTCTAGATCAGCAGTATCAGAAGTTTATACTCAAATCATTGCTGATTTGGACTGGTGTAAATCAAATTTGCCTAATGACTCATACAATGGGGATTTTGGAAGACCAACAAAGGTTACAGCGATGACACTTCTTGGTAAAGTTTATCTTCAACAAAAAGATTACACTAATGCTGTATCAAATTTACAGGACGTTATATCGCTTGAAGGTGTAAAAGTAGGTTTACACACCGATTTTAAAGCAGTTAAAAATGGTGGTGCTGAACAATCTAATGAAATCATTTTTTCGCTTCAAGCAACTAATGATAATGAGGGCCACACTGAATATTATTCAGGTGGATTTGGACAAGGTCATACCCAACCATGGGGTGGAGAACATCATGGATGGCATGGTTACAGATTAGGAGAGAATATAATAGACGAATTTTCTGCTTTAGAAGGACAAACCCCAAGTGGACGTTACGATTGGCAGAATAAAGACCATCGTTTAATAGGTAGTTTTAGACTTCCTGGTGATACATTTAGAGGATCAGTGATTATTGAGGATGATTTTGTATTATTTGGTTCCAAAAATTCTGAAGCTCCAGGGGTAGCATTGGCATACATGAGGTTAGGTGTTTTGGATGAGGGAAATGATCAAAGCACATGGACTTCTCCTGTTGACTTAAATATTCTAAGATATGCAGATGTACTTTTAATGTATGCAGAAGCAAAAAACGAGTCTAGTGGCCCTGATGCCTCTGTATACTCTGCTGTAAATAAAATACGACAAAGAGCTGGAATTGGTGATGCTTCTGTTGGAATGTCTCAAACAGATATGAGAGCAGAAATAAGACTTCAAAGAAAACTTGAGTTTATTGGTGAAGCTTCAAGATACTGGGATCTTATTAGATATGGCACTGATATTGAGGTCATTAATAGTAATCCAATTGCTGCTCAGCAAGGCGGTAATAACTATAAAGGTGGATATTGGCCAATTCCCCAAGGAGCAGTTGATTCTAGCCCAAACATAGATCAGACAAAAGGGTACTAAAATAATTTTTAAATTTGAGTATAGATAAAAATAGGGGAATCTTTCCCCTATTTTTTTTAAACAAAAGATGATGAGACTCAAACTTTTTTTAGTTGCATTTCTTATAACAAATAGTGTTTTTTCTCAAGAGGTTTTTATTGATGAAACAGCATCCTCAGGAATTGATCATCTCTATGAGGTTTACCAAGGTTTGTTTGGTGGAGGGGTAGCTGTATTTGATTTTGATAATGATGGTTTTGAAGATATTTTCTTAACCGGTGGAAATTCCCAAGATAAACTTTATAAAAATACTGGAAATGGAAAATTTTTGGATGTAACATCAAATTCTGGAATCGCTCGAAAAGATAAAGTGATAACAACTGGTGTCTCAACAGCTGATGTAAATAAAGATGGATTTATAGATATTTTAGTAACAACTTTTGCATCTGATCAAATCAAAGGAATTATAACTATTGACGATGGCAATCCTAAAGGGATTACTCAAAACATCCTTTACATTAATAACGGGGATGGAACTTTTACAGAAAAAACTGAAATTTACAAACTAACTAAGAAAAATTTTTCTACCTCTGCTTCATTTGGGGATATCAACGCAGATGGTTTTCCAGACCTATTTATTGCCAATTATTTTAAAGATTTTAAAGGAAACCTAGGGAACCTAAACCACTACTTAATCAATGACGACTATGAACCTGAATTTGATGAGTTGTACCTCAATATAGAAGGAAAATATTTTAAAAATATTTCTTCCCTTTTGTTAGACTATGAGCAAGGTTTTGGATTTGGGGGTGTTTTTACTGATGTCGATAATGACAATGATTTAGACCTTTATGTTATCAATGATTTTGGCGAAACAAATCAACCCAATCAGCTATTCATCAATCAGTATCCCAAACTAGAATTTTCAAACAAAAGTGAGGAGATGAAAGTTTTCTTTGGTATGAAAGCAATGGGGGTTGGTTTAGGGGATTATAATAATGATGGATTTCAAGATTATCACGTCACTAATATTTTTGCTGGCCCTTTTATGGTAAATAGAGGCAAAAACCAACCTTTTCTGAATTTATCTGCCAATATAGGTACTGGTTTAAATTCAATTCCAGGACTTAACGGCCAACCTAAGATAGTGGTGGGGTGGGCAAGTATCTTTCTTGATTATGATAATGATACAGACCTAGACCTTTTTAATGCAAATGGGTCAATAAATCCACCCGTTGAATTAATTCCAAATACGTTATTTAAAAATAAGGGTAGAGTTTTTGAATTGGATCTACAATCTGGTGTAATGGATTATGGTATAGGGAGAGGCGCTGTATCATTTGATTATGATAATGATGGAGACTTAGATTTATTTGTGGTTAATCAACGCCCCGTTTATGATATGAACAATAGAGGGGGAGTTGTAGAGTCTAAACTATATAAAAATAATTCTTATCAAAATAACTGGCTGAAACTAAAATTAAAGGGAAAGCAGTCAACTTCAAGAGGATTAGGAGCTAGAGTGAAATTGTTTTTACCTGAATTACAAATGATCAGAGAGGTTGATGGTGGATCTAGTCATGCATCTCAAAATAGTTCTATAGTACATTTTGGATTGGGGCAAAATCAAATAGTAGATTCAGTTACCGTTACTTGGCCTGGGGGTAAGACCCAATCTTTAATAAATCCAGGTATTAATCAATTGATTGTAATTGAAGAATTACATAATAAAGAAACATCAATCTTTCAAACAATAATGAATTATTTTAAATACTAATTATCATATGAAAAATTCAATTATAATATTTTTAATAATCTTAATTATTGGATGTAATGAAAATCCAATGCAAATTTCTCATACTCCCCAAAATAAAATCATACCTACACCAAAAGAGATTAAGTACCTATCCAATAAAAAGTGTTTAAAGCTACCCAAGGATATTAAAGTATATTCTTCAGATGCTAGTTTAAGACCCATCGTGACCATTTTTGTGGAGCAACTCAATTTGTTGGGTCATAAACATCAGTTATCATTTGATAAGACGACCAATGCGAATATGTCAATTATGCTTGATGAAACACTCAAAACGGAAGAGTATCAGATTAATATTGATCAAAGCGTAATTCTTAGCGGAGGATCCTATAAGGCGATTTCATCGGCGATGAGTTCTATGTTGCATTTGATAGAAAAAAAGGATGACCATACGTTATTTCCTATGGTTGAAATTAAAGATTATCCTGACGCCACATTTCGTGGATTGATGATAGACGTTGCTCGTCGATGGCACTCAATAAATACATTAAAAAAACTTGTGGATATGTCAGCTTTTTACAAGTTGAATTACATGCAATTGCATTTGACTGATGATCAATCCTTTACTTTACCCTCAAAGGCATATCCTAAATTGGCCACTAAGGACAGACATTACACAAAAGAAGAGTTAGTAGATTTAGTTAATTATGCAGATCTGAGAGGAATTACCTTGATCCCAGAAATTGATATTCCCGGACATTCAAGAAAATTTATTGAGACTTATCCGGAAATTTTCTCCCCTAAGTTAAAGAAGTGGGGAAAAAATATGTGGGGAGGAGACGCCTTTAACAATGTTATCAATGTTGGAAGTGAAAAAGTATATTCCGCACTTGATGTTATTTTAGATGAAGTCATTGAGATTTTTCATACATCGCCCTATATACATATTGGGGCTGACGAAGCGACTATTGATAATCTCAAAGGTGACCCTTTGGCGGAGGCCATGATGAAAAAAGAAAATTTAGAAGGTAATGTTCATGAGCTTTATAGACATTTTATCGTTCGAATGAACGACATGGTAAAAAGTAAAAATAAAACCATGTGTATATGGGAGGGTTTTAAGCGAGAGGGTAAAACAGAAATACCTAAAGATCTAATTGTTTTTGAATTTGAATCACTTTATAATCTTCCAAATCATTTGGTCGAGGATGGATATACTTTAGTAAACACCTCTTGGATGCCATTATATGTTGTTGGAACTGGAATTGAGGGAGGGTGGATTCCTCGTAAATGGGAACCCAAAAAAATCTATTCTTGGAATATGTGGCAATGGGAAAATTTTTACCATAAATCTCCTGCCTCAAAAAAACCGATTCAACTGGACAAAACACCCCTGGTGATTGGGGCTCAAATGTGTGCATGGGAGCAAACTGATGATGGAGAAATACCAAGTTTACGAAGAAGAGTCCCCCCATTTGTGGAAAGAATTTGGAATACAGATTATAAATTGCCTTATGAAGAATTTTATACTAACTTAGATAAAACAGACAACAGACTCTCAGCTATCATTAACAATAGTGAACAGGACAGCCTATTGGTGGGGTATAATATTGTGGATGATGGTAATGGGTTACCCATTAGGGCTAAAGACTAATGTGATATAATTAACACCATTACAACTGAAATATTTGTGTGTATAGATTAGTTAAATTATCGTTTTTAATATACTTTTTTTTGGGTTCCAACCCATCTCATTCTCAGAATCATAGCATAGCAAGAATCTGGAATGAGGTTATTTTGGAGTCCATTAGGAATGATTTTGCAAGGCCTACAGTTCACGCAAGAAATCTTTTTCATCTCTCTGCGGCGATGTATGACGCGTGGGCAGTCTTTGATGAGGAATCACGTCCCTATTTTCTGAACCAAAAAAATCATGGTTACCACATTCCTTATCAAAAAACAATCTATCCTGGCGATAAAGAAAAAAATAGGGAAGTAGCTATCAGCTACGCGGCCTTCAGGATTTTGAATCACCGCTATGAAATCTCCCCAGGTTATAACAAATCCCGGGTAATCATCGACAAAGCATTTTCTGCACTAGGTTATGATCCTAATTTTAATTCTATTGACTATGGTTCAGGAAATCCAGCTGCTTTAGGAAATTATATCGCCAAAAGCATTATTGATTATGGTTGGCAAGATGGCTCAAATGAGGAGTATTTTTATACAAATCTTTATTATGAACCTGTAAATAAACCCCTACAACTAAAAAATGCTGGGGTAAGAGGAATAACAGATATTAATAGGTGGCAACCACTTGCTTTTGAAAAATTTATTGATCAATCTGGTAACGAATTAGCTGGGAATGTTCCGGAGTTTTTAGGACCAGAATGGGGAAAAGTACTCCCTTTTGGTTTAAATTCAGCTGACATGAAAACCTTAAAAAGAGATGGTCAAGCATATCCCGTTTATTTTGATCCTGGTCCACCACCTTTTTTTTTAAAGACTGATGGTACACTAAACGAGGAATTTGTGTGGAATCATAGTCTTGTTTCTGTTTGGGGTTCCCACCTCGATCCCGATGATAATATCCTCTGGGATATTTCACCTAAATCTATAGGAAATTTAGAATTCAAAAACAAAAAATATAACTTGGAGGACTTACAAAAAATATACCATATTGATGGTGGTGACAATTCTCCTGGACATCCATATAATCCATTTACCGGTAAAGCCTATATTGAAAATTTAGTGCCGCGGGGAGATTACGCTAGAGTGATTGCAGAGTTTTGGGCAGATGGGCCAGACTCAGAAACGCCTCCCGGACATTGGTTTACCATCCTCAATTATGTTTCGGATCACGAAGATTTTGAAATTAAATTTGAAGGTATCCATCCCATGGATCGACTCGAATGGGATATTAAATCGTATTTTATTCTTGGAGGAGCTATGCATGACGCGGCTATAGCAGCATGGGGAATTAAAGGATTTTATGATTATGTAAGACCCATAACTGCAATAAGGTATATGGCAGATCTTGGCCAATCTTCAGATTCCAATAGACCTAATTTTCATCCCAATGGAATTCAACTTGTTGAAGGTCTTATTGAGCTAGTGGGCTCAGACGATCCTTTAATAGGACCTGAAAATAAAAATTTAAATAAGATCAAGGTTTTTTCATGGAGAGGTCACCAATACATCAAAAATACAAATACTGATTATGCAAAAGTTGGATGGATATTAGCAGAAAACTGGTGGCCCTATCAACGCCCCACTTTTGTCACTCCGAATTTTGCAGGATATGTATCTGGCCACTCAACTTATTCTAGAGCTGCAGCCGAAGTCCTTAACCTGATTACAGGTTGTGAGTATTTTCCTGGAGGAATTGGAGGCTTCAAAGCAGCCAAAAATAAATTTCTTGTTTTTGAGGAAGGTCCCACTCAGCATATTCAAATCCAATGGGGAACCTACAGGGACGCCAGTAACCAGTGCAGCCTATCCAGAATATGGGGAGGGATTCATCCCCCAGTAGATGACCTACCTGGGAGGTTAATTGGGGAAGAAGTTGGAATTAATGCCTTTAATTATGCAATTAAATTTTTTAACAAATGATAAGATTAACTTTTATAATTGGATTGATTTTTAACCTTTTTAATGGATGTGTTAAAAATTCTAGTACTTCATTAATTGATGAGAATAAAATTCATCAATATGTTGATAATTTTAACAAAAATGATATTGAGTTGTATCAACAACATATCCCAAATGTGGATGTAAAATCATTTCTTCTTGAGAATATCCCCTTAATTGATTTGCCCAGCAAAGATATTGAAGAAACTTATTACTTTAGGTGGTGGACCTATCGTAAACACCTAAAAGAAACAGAAGATGGTTTTGTCATTACTGAGTTTCTTCCAGAAGTAAATTGGTCTAAGAAACACAATACAATAAATTGCCCTGCTGCCCATCACATTTACGAGGGTAGGTGGCTTAGGGACCCGAAGTACGTCTCTGATTATATCGATTTTTGGTTAAAAAAATCTGGAGATGGCATAAGGCAGTACAGTTTCTGGGTGGCAGATGCCACACTTTCATTTCACAAGATTCATCGTAATGATTCTTTAATTAATGATCAGTTACCCTTTATATTGAAAAATTATGAAATGTGGGAAGCTGAACGACGGGAGAAAAACAATACTCTTTTCTGGCAATACGATACTGCCGACGGAATGGAACATACTGCCAGTGGTCGAGTACTTAATGATGGTATTGATGCATTTACTGTTATCGGGACCCGCCCCACTATTAACAGCTACATGTATGGAGATGCAATGGCAATTGCACAAATGGCTCATTTACTAGATAAACCTTCAGTGTTGGCATCCTTCACAGAAAAGGCAAATAGAATAAAACAAAGTGTTCAAGAGCGCCTTTGGAACAAAGAGCTTAATTTTTTTACCGTATTGCCTAAAGATTTTGACGAATTTGACACCCCCTTAAACATCAGAGAACTCATTGGTTATGTGCCATGGTATTTTAATTTACCCGATGATAAAATCGAGTATGCCGCTGCTTGGCAAAAAGTAAAAGACACCCTTGGATTTGCTGCTCCATTTGGATTGACCGTTACAGAACGCTCACATCCCTATTTTCAAATTAGTTATAAAGGTCATGAATGCCAATGGAATGGACCTTCATGGCCTTTCGCTACGACTCAAACCCTTAAAGCATTGTCAAATCATATCAATAATTACAAAAATCATCAGATGGTTACCAAAAAAGATTATTTCGATCTTTTATTACAATACGCCAAAAGTCATAAACGAACTAGTCAGAAGGGAGAAACTCTTAATTGGATTGATGAAAACCTCAATCCCTTTTCAGGAGACTGGATTTCAAGAACTCGCCTAAAAACATGGGATAATGGGACTTGGAGCTCAGAGAGAGGAGGCGAAGAAAGAGGAAAAGACTACAATCACTCAGGATTTTGTGATTTGGTAATATCAGACCTTCTCGGATTAAAACCACAAATTGATGGAAGTATAAAAATTCATCCCCTAGTCCCTGAAAACTGGGATTGGTTTTGCCTAGATAAAGTACTTTCCAATGGACGAGAGATAAGAGTGGTTTGGGACAAGGAAGGTGACCATTACAATATAGGTAAAGGCCTAATGGTTTTTATCAATGACAAAATCGTGACTAAATCAACTTCAATACAAAACTTAGTAATTGATTCAAATTTATTTTAAATAAAAAATAACATCTATACCATGGAAAATATTTTAAAAGCATCCAATATAGAGAACCAAGGAAACAATCAATTTAGAATTACTCCTTTGCCTATTGAAACCCAATTAGCGCCTATCTATGGAATCACTACCGGAGACTTTAATGGAGATGGCAATTTGGATGTTGTTATGGGAGGCAATTTTACGGGAAGTCGCGTCAAATATGGACATTATGATGCACTTAAAGGCGTGTGTCTTCTTGGAGACGGAAAAGGAAACTTTGAATTTTTAGATGTTGATAAATCAGGCCTCAAAGTGAACGGAGAAGTTAGAGATATTGACTTATTTTTAAATGACAAGGGAGAGCAAACACTTCTGTTTTCAAGAAATAACGATGCACCACAGCTTTTTAAATTGAACAAATAGATCGATTATGACTCAGCAAGAAAAATTATTTTTTAATGAAGAAGGGTTTTTAGTTATTGAACCCTTCCTTACACAAAAGGAAGTGCAATATTATTCTGAAATTTACAATGATTTTCTAAATAATAAATTTGATAATTCCGAATTACGCTCAGATCTTTCTGGAGCTAATGATCAATCTATCGAATTCATTACACAGATTATGTTACCCTCAAAAGTATACCCTATCCTTTTAAATCAGCCCATGCATGAAAAAGCCACAGAAATTGCTAAGTGCTTAATGGGTGACGATATGGTGTTAGATTTTGACATGTTAATCAACAAGCCACCCAATACCAACAAACAGACCCCTTGGCATCAAGATGCGGCTTATTGGATTGATTTGCCTGACAAAAGAGCCTTAAGCCTTTGGTTTGCAATTGATGGGGCAACCATAAACAATGGTTGTATGTGGTACACGCCAAAGTCCCATTTACAGCCTCTCAAAAAACATTTCCAACCTGTTGGCGGAGGCCCACTCCAATGTAAAGGAATAGAACAGGATAGTATTTCTACTCCATTACAACCAGGTTCCTGTGTGATCCACCAAGGGCATACATTGCACTATAGCCGAGGAAACACTACTAACCAAAATCGCAGGGCTTTTATTCTTAATTTTAGGCCTAAAAAAATGGTTGAACTCGAAAGAGCCCAAGGATTTGATCATTCTGGTAAAAGAAAAGTTAGGACAGAGGATTAGCCAAACCATAACATGGATTCATCATCAGTCTTAAATTATTTCTCTTTATTTTTAGGCATAATTTAAAAGGCTAAACACAACTTCAATACAAAACTTAGTAATTGATTCAAATTTATTTTAAATAAAAAATAATATCTATACCATGGAAAATATTTTAAAAGCATCCAATTATGTCTTCATTATTTTAGCATTAATGATGATTCAATCTTGTAATAACACTGCTAACCCATCTGGTAAATGGACTGAACAAAGAGCTTGGGAGTGGTATGAAGAACAGCCTTGGCTAGTCGGTACAAATTTTATAAGCAGTTCAGCCATCAATCAGCTTGAATTTTGGCAAGAAGATACTTTTAACCCTGACTTGATTGACAAAGAATTAGAACTATCAGCAAGTATAGGGATGAATACCCACAGGGTTTTTTTACACGACTTACTCTGGGAGCAGGATTCGATTGGTTTCGTTAAAAGAATAGACCAATATCTGACTCTTTCAGAGAAGCACGGGATCAAAACCATGTTGGTTTTTTTTGATGATGTCTGGAACCCTAAACCTGAATTGGGAAAACAACCAGAACCCATACCAAATGTTCACAATTCTGGATGGGTTCAATCACCTGGAGCTAAATTATTAAGAGACACTTTAGCTCATGGAAAGTTAGAATCTTATGTTAAAGGAATTGTTAAGCATTTTGCCAACGATCAAAGAGTCTTAATATGGGATTTGTATAACGAACCTGGTCAAGTTGGAATTGCCTCTTACGAAATTTCAAAGGAAAGAGCCATTGAGATTTATAAACAAATTGGAATTGAAATTAACGATAAAAATTATCCCTCCTATGATTTGAAACAAATCGATGATAGAACAAATAAACAATACTATACACTTCAATTGCTTAAAAAAGTAGTTGAATGGGTTAGGGATATTAATCCCTCTCAACCTATCACTACTGGAATATATGATTGGAATACAGATTGGGGTAATTATGAGGAGTTGTCTAATTTGGATCAATTCATTTTGAGCAGTTCAGATATTATTTCGTTTCACGAATATGGGGACAAGGCTTCAGGAATCAAAAGAATTGATCAATTGATTCAATACAATAGACCTTTAATGTGTACTGAGTATCTTAATAGAGGAAACAATTCAGGTGGATGGAGTGATGATTATGAGGGAAATACTTTTTACGCCTATTTGCCTTTATTCAAAAAACACAAAGTGGCAGCCTACAATTGGGGATTTGTCTCTGGAAAATCAAACACGATGTATCCCTGGAAAAGCTGGGATTCAACTTATTCAAATCCACCAGCTCAATGGCACCATGATATATTTGATCAAAACTTAGAACCCTTTTCAAATAAGGAAATTGAATTTATAAAACAAACCATTTATTCAATTAACAGTGAAAATGGATATGGTAAATAAAAAAACAATTATTTTTTTTATCATTTCAATAATGTCAATGACATTAATGAAATCACAGACGATAAAGAAATACGGTTTGAATAAAAAATATTTAAAAGAATTTCAAAAACAATTAATTGATAAGGGAAGGACTGGAGGAAAGTATATGGATTGGGTAAGTGTGGAATATTTAGATGGTAATAATATTGGGAAGAGATATAGAGTTAGAATGAGAGTAAGTGTAGGAAAAAAAGGATATGGAATAGAGTTTGAGAATGGAAAAAGTTTAGAGAATAATGGGAATAAAAAAAGGGATATAAGTTATATATCCCATTTTAAGTGTGTGGGCGCTAAGGGATTCGAACCCCTGACCCCTTGGGTGTAAACCAAGTGCTCTGAACCAACTGAGCTAAGCGCCCTTTTAAAACAATCAACTGAATTTTTACTTGTCAATTAAGTGGGGCAAATATATTATAAACTTTAATAATAATCTAAAGTTTTTTTAAAATTAATCGAATTTTAAAAGTGCATTATTTTTTAGTTCGTCAAAAAAATCGGTATCCTGATTCTGTAAAACTTTTTGTGCTATTTTTACATTTTTAAAAGTAACCTGAAGGTCCTCTTTATTGCTTTGCTGATAGTTTCTGTAGAAGCTAAATTTATTTGGGAATGCTTTTTCAAAAGTACAGTCTTCAATCGTAACGTTGAGTATTTTTCCCAATTTAGAAAGCTTACGATCTCTTTTGGTAATGTAAAAGTTAATCCCCATTTGTCTTCTGTCAGGAAAGTATGTTTCTGATCGATTATTCTTAAACAAGACTTGCTGAACAACAGCTCCATCTCTTACATTAATCCCCATCACACGATCAGACTCTATAACATCATTATTTTCAAAAATAATTCTACTCATATTTTCACATCGAGTTTCAGTTCCGATTTTCAATCCTGATTTTTTCGTTAAAAAAACACATCCCCGAACCGTAATGTTCTCGACATCTGGT
>Ga0257106_1000966_pt1 | contig 15175 bp, 10 predicted proteins | sample LP_taG_3_FD_190177 | JGI IMG/M metagenome (GOLD analysis project Ga0257106, IMG submission 190177) | Marine microbial communities from Northeast Subartic Pacific Ocean, Canada - LP_J_2011_P26_10m | ecosystem: Environmental > Aquatic > Marine > Oceanic | place: Canada: Northeast Subartic Pacific...
AGAGCACATTTCGGTGCAGGCCAGCCCGAGGCGGATCTACAATGGCAACAATTTCATCTAATGAAAAGGATTTAGAAGACCAGAGAACTTTACCGTGCATCGTCGTTTCATGTTTGCTTTGTTGATACTGATCTGTCCTCACTTCTCCCTCGCTTCCACTCTCCTCTGCACTTGGAGCCGAATATCTAGCTTTTGTCGCTGCTAGCCGTTTCGATGGTGCGACGAGCGGTGCATATGTGCTCAGAATGGAGGGCAGGACGTTTTCCGCTTTGCCCGCGATCCATTCGCAGTTCGTAATACCATTTAAAGAGGCATTCGCTTTTGCGTCTTTGATGGCACCCTCCACAATGTCGATGCCGATAACTTTATGAACTTTCTTTGCAATAGTGATACCTATTGTGCCAGTCCCACAACATATATCAAGGACAAGTGAGCGACCATGGGGACTAGCCCATTCGCCTGCAATCTGGTACAACGCGTCTGCTGCAGAAGTATTTACCTGGAAAAATGCGGTTGCGGAGAGAGAGAAACGAAGCCCGCATAGATTCTCACTTATCGAAATCTGATCAGCTGTGCTTTTGTTACCATCCTCAAGATCAAAGAGTTCAGCATCTGGTCCAGCGGCATTAGAGACGCCGTTGTGCACTTGCATGAGCAAACGCTTCAGGGAAAACTGATAGAGCGAAGCGCGAGACGCTGCAAGTCGTAGAATGTCAGCAGCTCGCTTGCATGCTTTTTGAACCACGCGAGCATCATAACCCGACGGGCTCACTTGAATGATGACCATCACCTCAGTTTGACTATTAGGCGAAAGGCTCGGTAAACCAGAATTGTCATCGAGCGTCGTTGACGAACCAACCTGTTCATCGTGTGGGTGTTGCGCATGTCCTTCCGCGTGGCATTTGTCGGTCCGGGGAGTTCGCATCCATTTGCACCAATGACCTGCTGAAGGTGCACCCCCCCCTTCGCGCACGGTGAGCAGCCTCCAAAACCCTGTCCCTGTACTTTTGTTCCACACTGGAAGATGCTGATGTCCAGCTTGTCGGATCTCACTCATTTCAGAACGGATGAAGGATTGAAGAGCTGAAGCAAGTATTTTCGCGATCGGGCTGATATGGCGACAGTTCTCTGGCCCTGACACGGCCGTTATGCCTTCTTTGAAAAGACCGACATTGAAACCGACCGTGGGGTTTCCATCAAGATCAAGACCAACACTGAATTCCGATTTATTGCGGTATCCATCGAGCACAGGAGAACGAACGATTCCCAAAACGGGGGCTGCGCAACCTCTGTGAACTTTGTTTGCCTCTGAAACCCAACCTGGCATCTGCAGCTTGTTGGACAAGCCCCTTGACATTCCTTGCTTAAACTTTTTTGCAACAGCTCTTGTCAGCCTGCACATCGCATCCTCGACCTTTTCATGCTTGAAACACAGCTGGCTTTCGTATGGCATGGACCAAAGAGGACAGACAACGTTTCGAATGTCCCGATCTGTGCTTATCTCTGAAGCTTGTTCTGGTTGCAGGTTAATCGTGCGGGTCACGACCGTAGGATCAGCACAAGTCCCTGCTTCGTTTACTCCCCCTGGAGTTCGTTCTATTCCCGATTCTCTCTCATGTCGAGATATCGATCTGAGTTCAGTACAACGCCTGGCGTGAAGTTCGTAAAAGAACAGAAAGTCAGCTAACGGTTCCCCGGTCGCATAGAAGAAGAGGCACAGTGTACGGCAGGAATTCGGAACAATTTGTTAGGTTCATTCTCACACATAATCGTGGCACTTTGTGTGAATAGTTCTGTTGAGCGCATCTGATGGACGCACCTGGCAGGTTCCTTGCTTACCCCTGCGCCGACGGAATTTTCACGGCGACGGGAGATGACGCGAAGATGTCGTTCGGACTCGTCGCTGCAAGTGTCAACTCGCTGGCGCTTCGGTGTGGCAAAGTCGCGCGACTTGGATGCAGTGACGCTGTGTATTTGTGTCCGAGAAGCGTCTTGCATCGGAATCCTTGATTCAGTGAGCAGCGAGTGCAGCTGAGTTATAAATCTAAAAGCTCGGATAGGATCAGACTCTGCAAGCATGACCACCACCAAAATGATGAAAGTGGACCGAAAGTAGTAAGTAGTTGCCCTCGAATATTTAGCACCATTCATTTGCGGGCGGGGGCGACTCTCACCCGCCGTCGTGTACTCCGAGCTAAGAATAATAATAATCAGCTACATATCTTTCGTTATTATAACTATGGCCGGTGGGGAGGAAATCCGGGACATATATTCTGACAAATTTCAAATTTGTGCCCATACAACACATGTGAGGAAATCGCAAATATGTACGCTCCAGGGTTCAAATTTATCAAAAATACATTTCCTCTCACCCCACCAGCAGCCTGACTAAATTATTGCCCCTGTGCTGGCTGTGATCGTGATCAAGGGAAGGGTTAGTTTAGATTGAGGTTGGCAACAGGGTTCGGCAGTGTGTAAGACCAGGTGACTAGCTAGCTAGTACGAAGGTAACACTTATTATGATCACGACGCATATACCTTACTTGAAGGTATTAAACATGGGATTGTATATAAAAGGCCTAACGATCACCCCGTGATCAAGGATATCATAACTTTATTTAATTATAATTATTATAAATGGTCATGAATACAATATAAATTGGTGATCAGCCGATAACACGATCACCAACAATTACCTTCGTGAAAAGATGCTTGGTTTTACCTTATTTTCTCCTGTTCGGACTTCTTGCCGACAGATCGAACCGTGTTCGTGTTCGACCGAACAACAGTGTTGATACACGAGCTCCTCCGAACGACACCATGGTACGCATAGCTTGCTCCGACCGTCATTGCCCGAAGCTACAACATAATATAGTCCGCCACACGCGCACGCGCACGTCCCGATAATCCGAAGACCTAGGAACGGTTTAGGGTTTTCCAGTCCGCACACAGCCGGTGCTTAGATGGATGTTCCGTTCCTTGTCAATCACTCGAAGGATGTAACTCACATTGATGAGCTCGCCCACGACAGTGATGCATTGAGGCGCGAACTCTACATCCAAGCACTGCTGGCCACTCTCTCGCATTTTCTCCGGTTCTCCGGTTCATTCTCTCTGACCAGCGCTGAGAAGTCTGCGTCGACATTGTCACTTTGATGTATCATGCCTGTGTTCAACATGACTCACCTTGATGCCGGGACGTGGCAATGGTCTCCTTCGAAAGTTGACGCGATATCGAACTCGACTGTCCTTTAGGGTTTTCCGATAGATTTTTGTTTCTGACACTACTACATTATTTTGCTCCTGAACAACAGAACGAAGAAGACGCTCTTATTGCCGCTGCACCTAAGAAGCGCACTTTCCGCAAATTTAGCTACCGGGGGGTTGATCTTGATCAGTTGCTTGATTTGAAGACTGATGCTCTTGTTGATCTTTTCCGAGCTCGAATCCGCCGACGCTTCAAGCGTGGTCTCACCCGCAAGCCAATGAAGCTCGTGAAGAAGCTCCGCAAGGCCAAGAAAGAAGCGACCGGTGGCGAGAAACCTGAAACGGTGCGCACGCATCTGCGTAACATGGTCATCGTGCCTGAGATGATTGGCTCGGTCGTTGGTGTGTACAACGGCAAGGTCTTTAACACAGTAGAGATCAAGCCTGAGATGGTCGGCACCTATCTTGGCGAATATTCCATCACCTACAGGCCTGTATCGCACGGCCGCTCCGGCCTTGCCGGCGGAAAGTTCATTCCGCTTAAGTAATTTTGGGTTTCAATCCATTATAAGATTTAAAACAGCAAAGAATAGACACACTTGAATGACCTGATCTTGCTTGTTTTCGTCCTCACTAGCGGTTATGTATGTATGTCCCCTCCTCCCTGAAACCATTTCATTCGCCCCTATATTAGCACTTCTGTGCCAGTTAGCAGACCTAACAACTAAGCATGAACAACCAGGCGTTGGCTAGCTAAAGGATCCAAGGATCTCTCAAATTACTCAGGTTCATGTGACGCTTGACCTCTCTGCATTGTTCTGCACCACTGCCACCTGCTACCTTCGTCATTAATAATTGTACCTTCGAAGGTATATAATTGTATTGTCCAGTGAATTTGACCCCAACTTGATGCAACGGAAAGTTCTAGAACTCCCAATTTGAATCGGGAGTGACCACTTCATCAACAAGAGCAGTTTCAGGTGAGTCGACGAGCGCAACTAAGGAGCCCAGTCGCGGATTCAATGCATAGAGCTTTGCAGATTTTAAGGCTGACAAGTGCACTTGCATTTTCACTCGATCAATCTTTCGCAACAACATACGTGACTTCGCATCACCCTCGCTTGCGCAAATATCAACAATTCCTTGAAGCCGTCTATCAGACAACGCGCTAACAATACTTGGGGGGGACCCTTCGCTGGAAATGTAAATACCACATACTACACCAACGTGCGAAGCTGCCACATAAGCAAGGCCATTGCCAGCAATACAGAGGCTCTTTGCATCTCCAAGTTCTTTATGTCCGTTCGGGTTCCAGCTCGCGGTCGCCTTATCTATATCATTCGCGGCATGTCGCCCTTTCGAGTGAAGAGCATACTTTACATTCGGTCTATTGCGAGCAGAAGTATTCAACATGGCAAATGTTCCCCCATCAGCAGATGATAATCCAATGCTGAGCTCAGATACCGGCGGGAAATCGTGCACTCGACTTGTTGGTCCACTCAAACGGCTATCCTTTACCGATCCAAGCTTCATAAACACTCCTGATGGAGAATAAGAGACCACCGTCACGCGACTTGCCCTGCCACCGCTGCCTACGAGTAACTTGTTATCATCGAGAAGTGCAACTGAAGTCGCAGAAGAGAGCTGCAAGAAGGATAAGACCTCCGGCTTTGCTTCGTCGAGTAAACTAATGGATACTACGCGATCAAGCCTGGACGATGCAACGAACGCAAGCTTATCTTTCACCACGACACTCATAGCCCCTCCCAGCAAGTCAGGGTTGGTGATATATCCAACAATCTCAAGGTTTGCGGGAGACTCGGCACCTACTATTACAAGTGAGTCAGCGCATGCCACTGCGAGGCGCCTGTATCCCCATGTAGATACATAGGCATAGATGTCCTCGCAGTTCTGAAGAGTAATGCTGTGCACTCCACCGATCAACTTTAAGCTATGCGATTTGCTCACGTTTACGGCTGTAACTCCGAGGCCCGCAACGAAAGCGATTTCGTCAAGCGCGTCAATTGCACGTCCCTGGCCGAAGTCGGGAGTTTCCAAAGACGAAATAATAGCAAGCTCCGCGCTTGACACCTTTGCTTGTAGTATCCATACGACAGACAAAACGAACAACGCTATGCTTAGCCGCATCGTCATCCGCCGAGGTTTCCGTCACCCGTGAACGATTGCGGTGAAACAAATAAATCAAGGGAGATCGTTCCGCTTTAAAGTTTTCGAGTTTAAATCCGTTGCGTGGAGTTCGCGGGAGGCTTGTTGAGTCTGGTCTGGACGGGCTCGAGATTGTAATTAGGGTTAATTACAATGATCGATGGAGCTTCGGTTATACGAGGTCTTTTGGAACGGTTTGAAACTGAAATTTCACCGATACATCGGTCAACTTCGACCGTCCACTACCGCGTCTTCAGAAGACGGTCTGGCGTCGTTTTATCGTTCACAGGTGTCGTGCGTGTATGAACGACGACGACGTGCACGCCAAGCGCAACGGTAAGGCCGTCCCGCTGAACAGCAGTCGTCCAAAGAACGGAAAGGCGTCGCATACAGTTGTTAATCAGAGATGAAGTATCACTCACCGACCGTACGTACGGTGATTTAGTCTATGACTTTTAAAAATGATCGAGCTCAGTACACGAATAAAAGCAGACAAGATTGAAAAAAACCGGGTCGGAATGTGGGACTAAGGCCGTTAATAGCCGATCCGGGCTAAATCAAATTTAGCCAGTCGAAAGGCACGTATCAGTGTTGTTAAATTTTTCGCTAAAATTTTCGCGGTTAGCGAGTTCCTGTTAAAAAAAACACAGTCAGGATAGTTGCCCATACGGAAATAAAAATCGCGCCGTAAATTTAGGGACAACCAGTGCAAAGTACCTTCGTACCTTCGTACCTCCGAAGGTAGTTCGCTAAATTAGAACGCGAAAAACTCGACTGAAAATTCTGGGTCAAATTCGTTGCTAAATTGAATTTCACCGGCCTAAATGTGACTTTGTCAGTGGACTGACTCGTCCCAAATTTTAAAATCCGTTATTTTTATACGCAAATATTAATTAATCATATATTTATTGGGCGCGCGGACTGCTCGATGGCGAGGGCATGAATCGAAAATCGGGCTTGCCAACTTTGTCGGGCTCCTCGATAGCTGGATAGCTGTCCGAGGTGTAAAAAAATCTGGTTATTTCTCCGCGAGGTATTTCATCGACGGAAACGATGGGTTATAACTCAAGAAATATATGCTGACACGCGCTGGTGCCAGTCAGATAATTACGTCACCCCTGTCTGAAGATTATGTATATTTTACATAAGACTCTTATACTTTTTGTTGGGATTGCGGCGGACGCCTGGGGGCATGCACCCTGCCGAGTTTAAAAGGGAATCGGGAACCCGCTAAGAATCTTATTGAGGCTGCTTTCATCGGTACTTTTACCAATGCATAGAATAAAACATGACACTCCCTCTGTGCAACAGGAGGTTGTACCAGTCATGGCCTCCAGGCAACATGGTTTGCGTTTGCAATCCCTTGGGGAGTCTCGCCAAAGGGTCACGCCGAGCCGCGATGGACTTGAAACTGCGAATGCATCATCTTCAAGCGGGGATGTCGTTATTGGCGCTCGAACTGCCTGGGATGATTCTGATGATGCAAATGCAAGATTTGGCTTGCAAGATTCCATGCGGCCGAGTTGGCTTTGCTCGTCAATTGAGGTTCAAGAACGCAAGGATCGGATGGAGATAATACGAAGTGTCCGCTCCCAGCGTATACGCACAAATAATCGAGCAAATTGGGCCCGTATATCAGCTACTGGTGATGTCGAGGTTGCTGGCAATGAGAAAATTCAGCAACTTTCCAGAACAGGCGGCGCTATGGTTGAAGATTCATCTCCTGAGCACTCAAAAGTTATACGCAGAGGCATGCTCGAAGCAACCCGTCTGCAAGATGCAAATGTAATGGAGCCAAGCAGCTCCGCGTTGAGAACTGTAGAATTTCATCAACATCGGACGCTCCTCCTCACTGCTGGTCTAGATAAAAAAATTCGCTTGTTTGACATCGATGGAGGGAATAACCGTCACGTTCAAAGTGTCTTCCTTGAGGATCTACCAATTTATAAATCAGGGTTTTGTGGTGATGGCTCTAAGATTCTGGCTGCAGGGAGACGTCGATTCATTTATTCTTATGACATGTGCCATGGAAGTGTTGAGCGAGTCTCGCCTATTTTAAACGACGAGATCAGGAGTTTGGAGCATTTTGTCGGAACTCCGCCTGGTGCTGCAAACCCGATGCTTGCTTTCCTCGGTACAGATGGTAATATACCTCTTTTATCCCTCAAAAGTATGTGCTGTATCGCTACTGTCAAAATGAATGGGTCAGCTCGCACTGCGACTTTCTCTCCAGATGGACTGCAGCTAATGACTGCTGGAAAAGATGGCATCGTATATTTCTGGGACCTTCGTCATCACAAGCGATGCGTGCATAAACTTGTTGACGAGGGTTCTGTCGCGATTACCTCACTTGCAACTTCAGCTTGCGATAGATATCTTGCAGTGGGTTCAGACTGCGGCGCCGTTAACTTTTATGAGAATGCCGGCACCAAGAAACCGTCAATGCGTGTGAAGCAAGATGGCAATTACCTAAACTTTGGGAAACCTGATTGGTCTGAGAGGAAGGAATGTACTGGTATGCATCGAGCCTTCGGGACACAACCGACGGGGTCTATCCTAAATCTCACTACGGAAGTAAATGAAATGAACTTCAATGCAGATAGCCAGATACTTGCAGTTTCCTCTCATTTGAAGCGGGATTCACTTCGCCTGGTTCACGTCCCTTCTTGCACAGTTTTTTCCGATTGGCCTTCATCAAAGACACCACTTCAATATGTCTGGAGCACAGCTTTTAGTTCATCTGGAGGCTACTTTGCTGTTGGCAATGCGCGAGGAAGGGCGCTCCTCTACAGAATACACGCGTATGATGTGTAGTGCATGCTGCTTAGCAAAAATACTGATCAGCTACATTTTTGAGTCGAGGTGAATTACTGGAAGATCACTGGAAATGTTGTAAGTGAAACTTTGCTTTAGTGCATCTTGCCCAGCGTTCGAGACCGTGCGAGTGAGTGGCATTTTTTTGGATAAATCCAGTGTTCAGCTCGACGACTTTGCCGACCTGATCGACTTGCGCGCCTATGCGGGAATCCAAGATGAGTGAAACCAGTAAGGCATTCACCTCATCTTCAGGAATGTTCAGTTTTACTGAGATGAACGGGACACAAACACGAGTGAAGGGCATAATTAGCTTCATCAGGACCTGTGTACGAATGTTCTTCAAAAGATCATCAACGTAGTCCCGAAGGAATGGGTCACTATTGATGTGTGCGCGATGCGCTTTCAGCAGAGATTCGAACTCCACAATCGAATTTCGCTGATATGCAGCAACAAGGGATGTTATAATCAGAATATCAGGATCCAATTTGAAGGGTCTGGCTTCGTGAGCATCAAACGGGTTCACTTCTGATTCCATTAGCATGTTTGCAAGTACAAGATATTTAAGGCACTGAATTCTTCTTGGCTGCCCTGCTTCATCGAAAGATTTAAATGCCTCGAAGAAATCGGTCGCAGCTGCTTCCCAGTTCCGCTCAGTCATGTGCATCTTACCACCGCACTCGCGAATCACACCGAGAATGTGTGGATGTGGTATGGCTGATGTTATTGCTAATGCCCTTTGGTAAAGTTCCTTCAATTTCTTGTTGTTTTTCTGTTCCGTATACATCTGGATCTCAACTGCGTAAACCTCTAAAAGTTGAGTCCCCTTTCGCTGGTCTGCGCTTCCGTCAGCGTGTTGACAAACTTTGTACATGTCTTTTAACATCTTCCCAACGTGACCAAACTCACTCTTGGCGAACCAAAGCTTGCAAAGCTTCAGATTAGTTTTGAACCAGAGACGTTCATTCCTGGCGGCTTCTAGTGAAAGAAGAGTAGTCTCATAAAAATCTTGAAGGAAGTCTGTATTTGTGGAGCAGCTCACAATATCGAGAATAGAGCTCAGAACTTTTTCACTGTAGTTTCGGGTCACACCACTTCTGATATAGGTCAATAACTGATGATATGAGTTCATCATCTCTGTGTGTTTGCCCAGCTTAAATTGCAACTTCACAATTTGCTTCAAAGCCCTGAACCCCCATTCACCTTTCTCCGCTTCCATGGAGACGACCTCTGCAAAGCCATCCAGTGCTTGTTCAACCTTTTCTTTCTCTAACAGCGCTGCAAAAAACCACAATTTTAACGTTGGGACGAGGCCTAAAGAGAGCGGGCACACCTCTAGAGTTGTAGTAATGGTTCTCCACATCGGCGTCTTCCTCTTCATCTATGTCTTCGTCTGAGTACGTAAAACCGTAGTCTTCCATATCATCGTTCATCTTGCGCAGAGCGGTAGTGCGATTTTCGTAAGCTGTGGTAAGTAACACTTGGAGAGCCAATTTACGTGCATGCTTGTGCGCGTGAAAGGAAATGTTATTTTCCAAAAGACGAATACTGTAAACGTCACTGACTTAAAAAAAACCGGGTTGGAATGTGGTGCTAAACGTGACTTCGTCCCAAAATTGGGATATCCGTCCGGACGGATCTCTGAAACTTTTGGACGGTATTTTTCCCTCATAGCTACATGTTACTCGATCCAATGATTCCTTTATCTTATTATCTGGTATCGTGTTAAAAAGTAAATACGCAGGTCCGACGCTTACTACTTCATACCTTCGTAATAAACACGGTTGTTAAGCGCTTCAACCAAACTGACTACTCACGGTTTTCTTTTCGTATTAGCCGTTAACCGCATCGCATGCCGAATGATAATAATAATAATTCTACAGGATCGAACGAGGACTGTGGTTCGCTCCATGTGGGTCGGCATTGCCTGAGATGGATAGATGGTTAATTGTAGTATGCGTTGAATTACTTACAATCGTAACGTAAACTAAACTCAACCATTAAATGTAATCAATGACGTACAGAAGAGACTATTATCCGGAAGAACTTTAATCGTGTTGTTTATATCATACAGCTGCACGGCCATAAGTCTGTATATTTCACGAACTTCAACGATGTCGTCCTAGCAATACACGACGACCCGTCTCTCCTCTCGGAGATGGCGAATGTTATGTACTCTTGGATTCGGTGATATTGGGAGAGCTAAACCATGATTTACGAGCAAAAAAAAATTAGAACTCTTGGATTGAGTGACATGTATGAAGGGCTCAACCAAGATTTTCGAATTTTTAAAAAAAAATTGGCGAACAATACATGGAACGAATAGACCTGCTGGGAACGAACCCACGCAATCACAACTTCTATCTGTTCCTCCCTGGAAATTTTTTATTATTATGCGATATATATTCTTTTAGATGTGTGGAAATCAATCTATCTCTACTTAAGGTGGTAACACAACAAACACTTGTAGGACAGAAAGCGTGGAGCACGACACAGCGAAATGCATTCGTGCACGAGTGGGTTTCGGGATGTCGGTGAAATATGTATCAAGCGAAACAGTGACGTATCATACTTAAAAAGTGCGAAGCAAGCACAGGACTACTAGCTAGGAAGTTGTTCATGACAATGAACAAACCCGAGCTGAATGATCTGTCAAGGTCCGAGCTTCCCGTTTTCGTATACCTGCGGAACGCGTTGAGACGCCGCTGCTGGCTCGCACAGAGAGGGGAAGACGAGTCAGAGGAGTGGTGCTTGCATGCATTCGAAGTCCTGACGGGACCGACGATGGGGACGCAGCGTGAAGTTTGGAAGGCAGTTACAAAGAATCGTGTTTTGCAGCGCTCGTTCTCGGCGAATACTTCAAATATCTCCGAAGATTATCGCGTGCGCTCGTACCTCGACGCCAGGCGCGGACTCAATCGTTCGCAGAATATCGGAGGAGAAGAGCATTCTGAAGAATCGCTTCGTATAAAAATGACAGCAGGGCTGGTTCAAGATCCCAGCTCCCAAGCTCGTGCCGCTGGAAAACACTTTGACCGCATCAGGTCTGAAGAGCTTCTGTCAGGGATAAGAAGGATCACTGATCCGGATACAAATGACCTCGTCCCCGGTGCATACGCGCTGACAGCGAGTGATCTGTACGACTTTATATCCAGATGGGATTCTTCAAATTTCATGCATGCTATCGGTGGGGCGATCCGAATGCTTGACTTCTCCGTGTATTTGCGCTTCCCAACATGTGCGTTGAATGTAGAGGATTTAGCGATCGGCCCAAGTGAGGGCGTCAAGCCTATATCTCTGGACGTTACATGGAAAAGACAAGTCAGGGCGTTTTCACGACAGGCAACAATCACGTTGGAAGCCGCGCGGCAGTTTTCTAGACTTGCGACAAGCCGGCGAGAGGCAACCTTACTCCTAGCCACGCTGCAAGACAAATATGCAACTTTGTCGGCACTGAATCCAGTTGTGATCCCTCGTGCAGATTACAAGCTTCAATACAAGGCAAAATTCGTTCTAGGAAAACAGAGTATCATAGGACAAATTTCACCGGCACCGGGTCTTGCAATGTTTCTTGCAGCCTTGGAAAGCGATTCCGATCCTGGATTTGTGACACCTGTCGAAGCACGACTTGCACTTGCACAGTGCGAGGTGTTCCTTACTGCGCGTGAGACTATCATGCTCGGGAGCATAATCGGCAATAGCTCAGCACCAGATAACTTGCCGAGGAATAAATGGTCCATAGCAGATATTCTTGTTGCAATCGATGCAGCACCCCTGCCATCTGGTGTCGACGGCAAGCTCGCTGTTAGCAGGTGGCTGAATGAGGCCAAAAGCGCAGTGCTTAGATACTTAGATGATGGCGAGGCGGCCCCAGACGACGTAGATATTCTACGATTCATGGCTGGACATTCAAAGATATTTGCTGCAGCGGCAATTCAAAATGTTGTCCAAGAAAGCCTAGTAAAGTACAACCGCTTTAAACGCTTCTGTTGCAGTCTTGAAGAAAGGCCGCAGAGATGCCGCATAGAAAGCAAATGTTCGGGCATATCGGAATCCAGCATCAGGTACGCAGCACAGCTTGCTGGTTGCTCTTCGTCATCGTTCTTGAGACAAACGAGGATCAACACATTGGCTGATGCGTTTCCAGCACCAGCATTGATCCCCCCGACACATGCAAGCCACGGGAGACGGTTATGTTGGCAAACAGTGCTGAGAACCTGTACTCCTTTGCTTGCACTGTTAGCACATGAAAGGTCATTATGTAATGGATGTGTCAGTTCAGACAACCCAAAGTTTGACAGAGATATTGTAGCTGTGTGCGCATCTATTGCGGCGTGGATATTTGGCGATAGAATTGTCACACTTTGCCGCGAATTCGAGGCACGAGACCGAGAGAAGAATGGTGCACTCTCGGTGGACGCTTTTGCAGATGCATTCGTGGCTGCTGGATATAAACCTGAAACATTCAGTGCCGAGGAGACGCGATGGGCCTTAGCCGTCTGTCATCATCATTCAGAGGAAAGATGTGTGTCTTATGCAAAGTACCTGACAGTGCTGCTCGTTGGGCTCGAAAGGGCTATTGATTGATTTCTGAAGTGCTTGTGATTAACTTCAGAACAGACAGAAGAGATTTCATTTGAAGACACTCAAATAATCCAACAGTGGACCCTTTGATCGCTCCCTTTATACTGCTGACTGCAGTCATCAAGACCTTGACTTTGCATGTTCGTTTCCCTGGATACGTCACTTTCCACAACAAAAGTCCGCAAAAACTACATCTAAAAGTTCCTCTACATCAAAACGACCTGTTACATGACCAAGGGCTCGAACTGCGAGCCGCAACTCCTCAGCAGCAAGCTCGTGGACCTCTCCGACCGCATCAAAGCAATCAGGGAAAGAAAATGCACTGCCCTTTGATTTGAATGCAGGAGAAGGGGAAAAGATGGACGCAAGATTGATGAAACGTCTCAGGTGGGACACACATTCTTCCAGACAGCGTCTGTGCCGCAGCCGCGTGATTGCCTCTCCATTAACGTTGCGAAACAAGTCCAGATGCCTCACCACAGCATTTTGCAGGGCAGATTCGAGACCGTCCATTCCCTCTTTAGTCAGGCATGAAACCCATATTGCATCTCCTTTAGAATCAAATTTTAGTCCGTCGCGAACAAGGTCAGCTTTGTTCATAACTGTGAGGTGGGTTTGGGCCTGGGCTCGCCCGACTCTTCGCATCCATGCAGGCAACTCACTATCTTGGGACTCCGTCCCTTCATTCGAGGCATCCAGCACAAGCACGGTGAGATCTGCTGCCTTCGCCAGCTCCTCTGATCTTTTGATACCTTCAAATTCAATGTGATTTCTCGTTGATCTCAACCCTGCAGTGTCTGAAAAAATCACCTTGTACCCACCCAGTTCAACTGACACCTCAACCGAGTCCCGGGTGGTGCCAGGAACGTCAGATACTATCGCCGCATTCCTCCCAGCCAGTGAGTTAAGAAGACTGCTCTTTCCAACATTAGGAGCTCCTAAAAGCACGACACGCACGCCGTTGCGTACCATCTCACCATGGGAGACGGAATGAGAAAAAGATCGTTCCATAGTGCGACAGATCTCGTCAACGGCTGGGACCACCGCGGCGAAGATCTTTTCGGCGTTGGACCTGTCCTGGCCAAAATCCAAAATCGCTTCACAGTGAGCAGCGGCACCAAGCAAACTCCTTCGCCAACGTTCATACATTCTGCTCAACTCTCCACCTGTCACGCGCAACGCCTGTCGCCGCTGCGCGTCGGTCTCTGCATTGAGCAAATCTGCCAGTCCCTCTGCCTGGGCAAGGTCGAGTTTTCCATTATGAAACGCTCTTCTTGTGAACTCACCAGGTTCAGCGTGACGCATCACTAATTTGTCGTCGTGGCAGTTAACTGGGCATCGTAATCGAGATAGTGCTGATAGTATCCCGCGCACGACTGCGACGGACCCATGTATGTGCAGCTCAGCCACGTCATCACCCGTGAAGCTACCGATCTTACCATCGAACCACAGTAGGATGCCGCGGTCGAGAGTTTCGCCAGTCTCGGGACAAGCAAAAGTTGCGTGATGTGCCTCGCGGTGAGTCAGAGTAAAAATACTTTTCCCAGGTGGGATCAACCTAAGAACATCTCGGGCCCTCGGGCCAGAAACACGAACCACCGCTACACCAGCTCGACCAGGCGCTGATGACAGCGCGAAAATCGTGTCAGCGAATGACGTCCTCCTTTCTTGGCGTGTAGCGGTAAAAGTGGACGTCCCGGTCAGAGTCCGAACAAAAGAAGCGCGCATCCTGGTGATAGTGTTGTGCAGAACATCCGATCTAAGGGAGCCGCGTGCTGTGTCGTCGAACAGTTTCGCCACTGTCTTGGTCAGCCGGCGCATCATGCATGGACACACTTTCCTTTGCGAAGACTCTTAGCTTTTTGCAAGTGGCACGACTGTGTGGAGCACGTTTGCTTCATAAAGGTACCTCATCCACGGTCTAGTCTCTGCTCCGTGCTTTGTATTTTTGTAAACTGGCTAAAAGTTAAAGTGTTAGCGCTAGCTTCCGTTTAGCTAAAGGTTAACAACCGCGCATGCATGCATGACTATTTAGTACGAGAATTTGATCGATAGATGCAGCTTCGATGAAGAAGTGCACATATTTATTTTAACATTTTTTTTTTGGCACGGCAGCGCGTGGCGCTTCAGGATGTCAAAATGGAGAGGCCGAAGAGCCGCTTCGCGGCTGTTTAAACTCTAAACCCTGAAAACCCATCCCCAACCCTCTGAAGACACGGCGCGGACCCTAAAGATACAGTGCACCTCTCGTTACTCGCGCGTCAGCGGCTACATGAGCGCGCATCTTGCTCAAGTAAAAAACCGCTCCTGTCAGCGCGTTGCGCGCTTCAGGATATGTATGGGAAGAATTAACTCAAGGATACCCAGTCCCGCCCGGTGCCAAAAAAAAAACAGTACTCGTAACA
>Ga0257106_1000967_pt1 | contig 15158 bp, 9 predicted proteins | sample LP_taG_3_FD_190177 | JGI IMG/M metagenome (GOLD analysis project Ga0257106, IMG submission 190177) | Marine microbial communities from Northeast Subartic Pacific Ocean, Canada - LP_J_2011_P26_10m | ecosystem: Environmental > Aquatic > Marine > Oceanic | place: Canada: Northeast Subartic Pacific...
GTGCTGCGCTAAACTTCGTCGAACATCTTTGACCGCTACAACGCCCTCCTCTTGGATTCGGTTGGACAATTCATCGAAATCAATCGCCTTGAGCAAGGCTGCAAGACTTTGTTCAATCTCATCACCCATAGCTGTGGTTTCTAAGATTGTGGCCGATGTTTGCTCCACTGCACCTTGGCGCAAGGGGCCCCGTTCTGGTTGAACAACAGGTTCCAACTCAACGGTTTTCTCAGATCTAACTTGGGGTTGAGGTGGTTTGTGTTTGGGCTCCACAGGAGCAGGAATGGTTTGTTTAATCGTTGCTTTAGGTCCCGCAGGCGACTCGTTTGGACGCACGATGGAGGCTTGAACCCGGGGGCTAGCCACCCGGGGCTCAACAGCATGTTCATCCCCGCCTTCCATGGCGATGAGCATGGCTTCATGGGCGTCACCCAAAGCGTCAGCAGGCATCATTGTCGGGAGCGCCCCGTGTTCCGGAACAGGAAGCAAGGTTCTTCGAGGTGGCTTTGGAATCCAAGGGGTGAGTTTGAAATCCTCTTCTTCGACTTGACGGTTGGCTAAATGCTGGGCATAACCAGCCACTCGCTCTCCTAAAACTCCAATCTTGAGCGGGTCTCGCATCGATGCTTCAACGTCCAAAGCCAATGCAATGTCCCGGTTCCATGGCAAGCAAACCAACCGTCGAATCAAGCTGGAGTGCTCTTCGATGTAAGGGCGTGCAGCGTTGAGTTTTCTCGATGCAACAACGGTGTCGTGTTGGGCAGCGCTTCTCAGTTCTTCTACCGACCATCCGGAAGCAGCGAGGACGGACAGTTCTTGCTCCAGTCTTGCTTTCAAGCGTTCGTGAACTTCACCGGCGATCAGCGACGCCCCGGTGCTTGTTGAAGCAATTGAAGTCCCAAAGGTGCGGACATGGGCAATCTCCTTTTCGAACTCAGAGAGAGTGAACGCAGAAGTAGCGGTTGAATCTCTTGCCTTGCCTTGAGCCACAAGGTCGCGCCAGTCCTGTTCCAACATCCGGCGATGCCGTGCACCGCGTCTGGCATGGTGTTCTACAAATCGGACGGTGTCCTCGACCACTTCTTCGTCAACATCCAATTCCCTCAACAAGTCCATCCGTTGCGCGACATCTTCAGCGCCTTCGAAGGAAACATCAAGCCGATTTAATTGATCAAGAAGGTCAATGCGCTTTTGCAGCAAGCCTGTACCTTGCTTGAGGTGGGTGAGGGTTGCTCGTGGGTCCAGTTTGAGTTCATCATGCCACGAATCCATGGTCAGCCCAGCATGTTCAAACCCTTCGATGCGACCAATGCACTCCAACTCCAAGCGCTTCCACCGCTGATCGAGGTCGTCGACAAAATCGATGAAGGCTTCAGTCTGTTCAAGCAGGCCAGCGAGTGGGGCTCCCTTTTCAGACTCTTCCGGCCACACTCGAGAAACAGCCTGCCATCGAGATAGCGCTGCAAGATGGCGCTGCAAGGTTGCTTCGATTTCAGGCAAGTTCGCTTCCCACTCCAGTAATTCTTCAGCCCGAACCCCATCTGCATGGGGGAAACGTATGCCTTTCGCCCGCCAGGTGTTGAGCAACTCATTCATCATCGCCATTCGCTGATGAAGGTTGTCGGCTATGGCTGTGATTTGGAGGCGCAATCCTCCAATATCAGCGCTTTGTCCTAGTTCAATCAATCCCGTTCGGCGTTGTTCATGGTGAGCGGCTAAGGCCGGATCGAACGGTGCGATTTGTTCAGCGATCAACAGCCGAAGGTCTTCATGGAGGTCATGTAAGTCATGGAGTCGCGCCACATTGTCAAGGCCACCAAGGATGTCCATCTGGCGGATACCACCTATGTCATATCCTTCACTTTCAAGCATTGCAGCAGCCTTTTCGATGGTCCCTCGTTGCCTCTGCTCGTCTTGTTCTACAGAATGAAGTGCGGTTTCGATGGCATCGGATTCACCGGGGTACGCCAACAGCGGCAACATCACGATGGTGGATGGTTTTGAAGAGGGATCTAAGTTGTCAAAGCGAGCCAAAAGCCCAGCATGGACTTCTTCTTTTCGTTCATCCCGCCAGTCTTCTTGGCTGCGGTAGAGGGCCGGTTCCCACGGGCGCCACTCCTTTGCCCATGCTTCATATTCCTCGAAAACCCGTTCAGCGTTCATGGGATCGTTGAGTTCACCCATCCATGTTTCAACCAAATCGAGGGACTGCTCATCAGCAGAACGCCCGAGGTATCCAGCGCGCTCTTGGAGCGAACGAGCCAGTTCAAGTGCGTATTCAAGGTACAACAACCGTTCACTAGCAATTGTTTCATCTGCTCCAAGGTAATCCTCGACGTTGGCTGTAATCCAGCCCTCAGCATCCAACTCCATGAGGAGGTCGAAGTACCAAGGTCGCTCGCCTGTCATCGAATCATGTTCGTCCAATTGAGCCACCTCAACCACTCAACACGAGCGAGAGCCTTTCAATGTGAGCAAAGATAACGCCGGTTAGCGACTTGTTTTCAACCCAATAACCCATTTCCAAGTCAGAAAAAGGCCCCCTTCGGCGTGGAGAAAAAGGTCAAAAAAACAGCCCTAAGGCCGTTCGATGTTCCGCAGACCATAAAGGTGCAAAGAAGGGGTGAGCCGCAATGGACCCTATCACTGCTGCATTTGGACTCGCTTGTATCGCCGCAGGCACAGGGGCTGGATTCTGGCTCAAGAAGGCTGATGAACGCCTGACGGGTGTCTCTGAAACCGCCCTTGTTCTCCAGCAGGCGCAAGCCGCACACTTCACCCGCCTCAACACCGAGGTGACCACCCTTCAGCACCAAGTCAACGAGATGACCGATCTCGTTTCAGCGCTCAGGGCGACCAATCCCGAAATGCATGGTGCGATCCTTGCCCACAACATCATCACGGCGTTTGAATCCACACAAACGGGCAACAAAACCCCGATCAAGCATGCACTTTCTGCTCTCGAATCACTCGTTTCCCCGATTTCTACAGAGGCCTCGGTTGGCGATGAAAGCCTGCTCTCCGCCACATCGGCTTCGCTGCTTGGGCGCCTTCTAACCGCTTTTGATGGACAAGCAATCACCACGACAGAATTGGGAATAAGTCCTGTTGCGGCGCACAAACTTGGCCATGCTTCACTGTTGCTCGCTCGATTTGATTGGGCAGAATCATGTTTTAGTGTCGCCTACCAATCTTCACCGGGTAACGCCAACATTCTCGAGGCGTTGGAGCACATTGCGCTGTTGAAAGGGGATGACGAATTACGACGCCACTGGCTTGAAGCACGCATGACGGTTCACCCAGACCAGCCTGATTTGCTTCGATCTCACGCCCACCTGCTTGCTAAACTCGGCGACGCAGAAGCAGAACGAGACGTGCTTCGCCTCGAAGCATTAGGCGTCGATACGGCCGCAGACCGTTCTCTTCTCTCTGGACTTCGAGCGCGAGCTGGGTCCCGCTCTGACGCCCTTGAAGCGATTGAACAGGCTTTGGCAGAAGACCCTCATCAGGCGGCAGATTGGCTCAGTTACGCCCAACTTCTCAACGAGGAAGGCGAAGCCGGAAAAGCCCACAATGCCGTGGAGCGTTGCTTGGAACTCGACCGCCAAAGCGGTGAGGCTTGGGGCTTACTCGCTCAGCTTCTTTCCCCTCATGCCAACCGTGCCAAAGAGGCACTTAAGGCCGCAACTCACGCCGTAGCACTTGATGCAGGAGGCACCGATTTGGTGTTCCTCAAGAGTGACTTGCAGCAAGCGGAAGGTCTTGTTACCGCTGCGGAGGAAACGCTTGAAAAAGCCCTTTTGAAGGATCCGGCAAACGCAGAACTCCGTGCTCGTATGGCGGGAAGGAAACTGCTTGATGGCGACCTTGAACCAGCTCAAAAATTACTCGATGAAACTCCGTTTGGTATCGATCATGCGCTGCTTCATGTGGTTGAAGGTCGACTCCACCTCGCTCTGTGCGACAGGGCAAGGGACGGCACGGGTCAAACCGACGCCGTGTTGCTGGCTGACGCGGTCGCTTCCTTCGAAGGGGCCCTGAAACTTGACCGAGAACTCGGTGTGGCATGGCTTGGACTTGCCCGAACCAAGCGCCTTTTGAACAACCTCGAAGGTGCTTCTGAAGACATTGATCGCGCCATGCGCCTCTTGCCACAACAGGATCCGTCCGCCTCTGCTGAAGCGGCACTGCTAGCTATCGAAAACAACGATTTGTCAACCGCCACAAAGCACATCGACGCTGCTGATGTTCACGGTAACGCCGTCACCGTTGCTTACGTGCGAGGCAACATTGCCTTACAGCGGGCGGCGTTCGAAGAGGCGCTTGGCCATTACACCAGCGCCCTCAATCAGGGGCCAAACCACATTCGGGCCAGATTGAACCGATGCAGCGTGCTTATGGCGCTCAATCAGCCAAAGAAAGCGCTTGATGACGCTCAGATACTCGTTGACCTTGCTCCATCCTTGGTGCTCGCTCGCTTGCGGCGTTCAGAGGCCCTGATGCAGTTAGGTGAATGGGGGCAAGCCCGTGACGATTTGAAGATGGCGCTGGATGAATCTCCACACCACTATCAAGCCTTGACCAAGCTCGCATCGTGCTACATGGCGTTGGAACGGCCTGAACGGGCAGAAGCGCCGCTGAATGAAGCGATCCGTCTCCAACCAAACTACGCTCCTGCTTGGCATCAGCGTGGCATGATGTACCTCGATATCAACCGAAACGAAAACGCTCTTGACGACTTCCAGGCGACGGTCCGTTGCGATGGTTCACACCTCGATGCACGCCTCCGAATCGCAGCGATCTTCCATCAGAGCGAGCGGTTTGACCAAGCTGAACAGGCGTGGCGCGCCGTGCTTGCCATTGACGCCGATCACCTTGTGGCGCGAACCCGTTTGGCTGAATGCGAAGTTGAGTTGCTCAAAATCTGAAGCGTCTGCTTCTTGTTGACCCGGTCACAAAGCCTTGATATGGCGCTCAACCCAGCGCAAAGCATGGGCTTTGGAAAGCATGTCACTCCTACTGTTGCCTTGCTGTTTTTTCTTCTCGTCGCACGGGAGATTTACCCCTACACAGAACCACTCAACGCCAAAGCGGCAGAAGGCTACGGCATCGAAAAAATTGCTTCAGGGTTTGGTGGCCCAACCTGCTTAACCTGGGCGAGTGCAGAACTTCTCATCATGTGCGACCGAGATGGTGGTCGGATCCTTTTGCTCAATGCAAGCGATGGATTCAGTGAGACGACACTGATTACAGGACTCGACCATCCACACGGCATTCACCTCACGGATGAACACATGTACGTTTCAGAAGAAGGTGTCCTGGCAAAATACCACCGCAGCAATTGGACTTTTGATCAGCGAACCATTCTCATCGACGGCGTACCGAGCGGTAACCACCAAACCAACGCCATCAACGCTTTTCCTAACGGGACGCTGATTTGGCACAGCGGTTCCACTTGCAATGTGTGTGAACAGGCAGATGAACGCAATGCAGCTTTGCTTTGGGTTGATGCCGAAACAGGCGAGCACGGTGTTCTTGCTTCCGGTGTTCGCAATTCCTTTGACGGGGTATGGGTCGAGGGCGTGGGTTACATCTTCAGCGACAACGGCAGGGATTGGGAAGGCGATCATCCCGGTGAAGAACTCAACATGCTCATCGAAGGGGCTGCTTACGGCTGGCCAGACGATGATCCCGAGCATCCTGTGCCAGAGGGCACGGTAGCGCCGGTGGCCACATGGACCCCACACACCTCCTTGAACGGCCTTGCCTTGCGCCCAGACACCTCACCGCTTCCCGGCCTTAACGCAAGCGAGGGCCGAGGCTTCACTTTGTATGGGACGGTGTTTGGATCTTGGAACACGCTGTTGCCCCAAGGTCACGAAATTCTTCGAATTGATTTTGTTCCAACGAACGATACCACCTCAAACCAGCCTGCCGATCTCTGGGAGGTTGAGATGACTCGGTTTGCAACCGATGTTGGTACGCCGTTGCCAATCACCTTTGCCCCCGATGGCACGCTGTATTACGCAAATTTTGGTGGTGGCGGAAGTCTTTACCAAATTACGCCGGAATGATGGCGCTGCAGCGAGGACTAGATTGTGAATTCTCTTTGAATTCTTCTCAACTTGGTAACCGATGGTTTGTGTTCGTAATCAGTGATCGTTATTTTCGGTTTGGCTACGTCTTTTTGTTGCCAAATCAAATTGAATCCTTCAAGAGATAATTGCTCTAAGCCCTTTGGTTGTAATTGAACCTCAATTTCATCAGTTGATTTCTGTATTGCCCTATACGCAGTTATATCCGGGTGCATTTGCATCACTGCTCTTCTAATAAAGTCTGGAACGATCTGCTCATAATCACCATCTTCTCGCTTTTTTAACAGAAAAACATCGTCCTGCCGGCCCATTATTGAATCGATCGATTCTCGAGCATCTCCACACTTACATGGTTGCGTTGAAGCCACTAAAATATCGTTTAATCGATAGCGAATAATTGGTTGTGTGCGGCGCTTGAAATCAGATATTATTGGATGATACCAGCCTTTTTCTTCATCGACCCACTCTTTCTGGATTACCATTATTCCTTCATTTAGATGCAGCGTTCCGAGCTCACAAGTTGCTGCGATTTCTCCCTCGGTCGAGGAATAAAATTGGTGAATAATTTTCCCAAAGTGATCTTCTATATGCTTTCTATCAATCTCATCAAGCACTTCTGCCGCCGATACTAACTTGCTAACTTGCAGGGGCGATCTTACATCTGCTAGGTACCTAAGAACGCTGGGTGGGCCGATTAAAATATCTAATTTATCTTGTAAAATCAATTGATGGATCTCTTCTAAGGGGTTCATTAAATCATAGAATTTGAATTTTATTCGCTTTGAACCAATAGAGCCGAAAGTGTTTGAATTTGCCCTTAGGATCAAACCTATTTTTTGCCGTGAAAATATTGAATCATCTAAACCTCTCTTCAACATAAAACCCGCCCAACTCGCTTGTTCTTTTTCACTCACAAAATGCATACCTCGAGAACCACTCGTTCCAGAAGAAAAGCCAATTGAATACGGTCCAATTTTAGACGAGAAATCCCTAGATAGCTCTGCTTTTTTTGCTAACTTTGTCGCTTGCTCAACATCCAATCTAACCGTTAATAAGTCGCTGAGGTTATCCATCATTATTGATTTATCAATAAGTGGGAATTCAGTCCATTGCTCATCTGTTAAACCAGCCCAATGTCGAGCATAGAATGGTGAGTTTTTCCGGATGAACTTAACATGTTTTTTCATGCCCGATTTTTGTAAATGTTCAATATGCTTACGACTCTTGAACTTTTTAGGAGTCATAATGTACCTTAAGATGGTACTGACTTTACTCATTCCAACTCCTCCATTCCCTGTTCAAAGGTCTTTTTTGGACTCCAATTCAATGCTTTTTGAGCCCCTGTTGTATCTAGAATTAGCGAGCGAGTCACCTGCCTAAGCCCATATGGAGTTACACCCGGTTCCCACTTTTTACCCGGTACTAATGTGGCTATAACGTTGAGCAGATGAGAAATCAATAATATAGGCAAATAAGGAATCTTACGTTGCTTATAATTATTTGAAAATTTAGAAGTATAGGCTTGCATTATCGATTTAAAAGACCTAGGATCTCCATTTGAGATATTGTAAAATCGACCTAGACTTTCTTTTGGCGCTGTGATTGCCAAACAAACTGCATCGATGAAATTAGATAGACAGGTTATATCGATCAAAGCCTCACCTGATCCAATTGTCTTGTAGTGGTTCTTACCGATTAATCTCTTCAGTCTAGGTATTAGAGTTTGATCACCTCTTCCAAAGACTGCTCTCGGCCTTAGTCCAATCCATGAGTCCTTATCATTGGAAAGGCAAACCATCTCGGCATCAAATTTACTTGCTCCATATGGATGACTTGGCCTGAATTTTATATCTGGAGTTTTATCCTCATGGGGCTTTTCATGGCTCATCCCATCAAAAACCGATGCTGAGGAAATTGCAACTATTCGAGAAATTGAACTTTTTTCAGCGGCTAAAAATATATTTTTTGTTCCTGCGACATTGGTATTGAAAAACTTTTTTTTGCTACCAAATGGGGCGGCAAAGGCTGCACAATGTATTATGACGTCACGGCCTTTGATACAATCTTTTACCTGTTGTAAGTTTGTTACATCACACCTCTTCATCTCAAATCCTTGGGATTTTAGATTGTTAATTTTATTCGGTGAGAGTCCCAGGCCAAGAACAGAATAATTTTCCCGCCTTAGTCGTAACATCACCGCCTGACCTAAAGAGCCGGTTGCGCCGGTGACGACTACTTTCATCATTCCACCCTTTGGGGTATTTTATTAGAAATGTTCTTCCAAATCAGTACAATCATTGCAGGCCATGTCAATGCTATTAGCCAGGCCAACCAAACAGGCAGAAGCGGCGGTCCTTCAACTTCTACTGGGATTTCGGTAAATTCAGATTGACCGTCTACTTCAAGCCAGATCTGCACGGTTTGATTGCCTGAAAATGGGAAATTAACCTGCCCCTTCCATAATGAATAGTCGCCTTCTTTCTCTAAATTAGTCCTCATTCGGACCTCGTCTTTATCGGTTGGATAAACCACTTCTATCCACGCATTAGCGATCTCATCAGTCTCGTTAGAGGCTGGTAAAATTACCACTTCAGTATCGGCGGTTGCCTTGGGAGGCCAAATCATGAATTCGACCCACACATAAGTATCTTCGACATCGATTAAGAAACGCTTGGGTGCATCGAATCCTTCACCTTCTTCGGTAAGGTGAATCGTATGACCGCTAGCAATCGGTGCAAATAATATAATCAAAACACCGGCCACAGATGCTAATTGCATCGGGCTTTGTTTGGATTTTGTTAAACTTATGAATTGGTTTGAAGCTAATCTCTCAATGGCAGGTCCAAATCCTCTACTCAACGACCAAAAGACTCTGAGAATAAAGACGCTAACCACTAAAGAAATCAGTGTATTAAATAGGCCTACTTCGGCAGGAATATAATCGATAAATGTAGGGATCCAAACCACATCGACGATCATCACTAATGCAATCATTGAATTAGGATTTTCGAGTGAAGAATATCTTTTGACGATCATTAGACCAGGCAATAACAGCCATGGTAAACAGTTAGCAGCCCATGTTGTATGGGGTGAACCTGGGCGGAAAAAGTGTTCTTCGGTCATGAAAGATGTGACTAAAAATGGTACTAACACCAAGAATAATAATTGAGAACCAAGCAAGAGGCCAGACAACGATATCGCTCCATTTTTACCCAGCCATCTATCTGCTAATGGAAGAAATATTAGCAATGTCGCCCCAGCAAAAATGAAGTGCAAAATAATCTTGATGTCTAAAACCTCAAGGGTCCAAACACGTGGATCAAGAAAGTTTGCAAATGCTAGATGGAAATGGTATACTAATGCCCACAAGGTTCCTAAAATTATTAAATTCAACCACTTTGGGGTATTTTCTTTCATTCTATCCCTCATCTGTAGGGCCAAAACGATTGTTGCGATTTCAACCAACATCCCACCGGCGAATGTCCAAATGTGGGGTGGTGTAATTATCGTGGTGTCAACGCCGTAGCTAGCATGCCAAAAGTCATCATACAGTCCACCAATCAATAATGTGACCAATCCACAAATCATCATCCAGATACTTGTTGGAGCGGTTAAAGGGCCGATGTTAAAGCCTATTTTATCGTCATTCTTATTGATGAAACTATACCAAAACACGTAACAACCAATACATAGACTGGTGGGAATGACTCCCACCAATATCATGATGTGAGGGGGCGTGAATAACTTGTCCCTTCCAACATCGCTATGCCACTGCAGGTCAACAGCCAATCCGAATCTAGCAACGATATGATAGATACACAATATTACCAAAAAAAGCAGAAGAAATTTTTCTTCTCTACTTCTTTGATATTGCATAATTAAAACTCCCACTTGGCGGTAGTAGACTTACCTGACCGGTCAACTATACAATGTTCAAGTGTATCATTTTGTGCATTCATAATGCTGTGGAATTTATGCATATGCAGCCCACATAGCCATTGTTGATGGCCTGAAAAGTAATTACGTTCATGTTTAGTTTCTTGGAATTTTAGATCCCCCAATTCAACGATTTTATTTCCATTTACTTCTTCATCAAAAAATCCTTTGACTGTTAGATTAGAATTAAATTTACCATCATCAAAGTCGACCGATATTAATCTTGGACCGATTCCAGACATACTGATAACTGCAACAAAGCAATACGATTCTTCATTCCATTCACAATGTTTGGTTGGTCGATCATCACCTACGCAGAGTAAGGCATACTTTGAATTCATACTTGGTAAAATATCTGCGATCGTTTGTAGGGCGATGTGTGGACTACAACTGCCATCGCTTACATCGAATGAGAAACATTGTGCACTGTCCATAGTTAGTGGCGTACAATGCAAGGATAAACCACCTTGAATATGGGTTGCAAATGCGGGTTCTGATCTAAAGTGTTCTTTATACACGCCACCATGTACAATCAGCCCAATGTCTTCGAGTTGAATATTTGCCATTTTGATGGCTTGCTTAGCCAATTTAATTGTTGACTTTAGAAGTTGTTTTGGTTTGATTTTACGGCTCTGCCAAGATAACATCACGACCAATTTTCCACCCCCGCTGGGAGATTGAAATGCATGGCTAGGATTGCAAGTCCAGAACCAAACGAAATCAAAATTGCAGTTTCATCTGAGTTTAAGTGTCCACTATTTTGGGATTTTTCCAATAATACCCCGTGAGTCGTCGATGCTGTATTTGCAGTATCCGCACTATCATTGTGCAGGAAATTAATTTCACCCAGCAAGTCGCTTGCGATTTTTGCACCTTTCTTTACTGCCTTTGGGGTTGTTGGATGTGAGTATGTATGGTCTATTTGATCCCATTTAACATCCATATGAATTAACGAGCGTTGTAAAAATGTTCCAATGTTATTGAATACGCCATTTTGTAAATCTCTTGCCTTCGTACGCATTTGTGGACCTATATGATTTTTCGATGCTTGGCCGATGCAGTGGCGATTGTATTGAGCGAATGTAAACGGTTCACTAAACTTAATTCTACCCTTGTGCTTGCTTGACCCTAAAATGTAGGCTGCTGAACCATCCCCGACCGTCAAAGAGGCTAATGCCCGTGGATGGAGGTACAGATTTCGTCTTTTGGCCTCATCTATTATGGGGGTGATAAACTCCCCCGAAATCACCATTGCGTAGTCTATTTTTCCAGATTTTATTCTTGATTCTGCAATCATCAGAGCAGTCACCATTCCCGCACAGGCATTTGAAACATCAAAGGTTTGAGCGTTTTTGGCACCTAACTCGCTGGCTACTAGAGTTGCTAAACTTGGCGATAGGTGCTGATCCAATGAGGTATTCATTTTGCTTACTGAGGCATTGATGATCAAACCGAGAGAATTCGGTTCAATGCCTGCTCTGGAAATGGCTTTCTTTCCTGCCTGAACAGCTAATTCCAGGCTTCCCTGTCCTTTGGCGACCTCATGATGCGAGGTGATTCCTGTCAGTCGAACAAAATCGAGTGAACCTGGCAAATCCTTGGTTCCTGCAAATGATTTGGTTTCTACCGTTTTTTCTGGTAGATACGCTGCGAAAGAGACCATTTCTGCATAGTGATTTTCTCTCTCCATAGGGGCTAATAAATAATTCTCATTAAAAACATTCAACCGGCGAAAGTTCTTTCAGTCGCTCTTTTTATTTTTATTTAATTAAAGCAATATAATTAGAAGCAATTGTATTGCTAATCTTAGACTGACAAATACGTGGGTGTAACCTTGAGATTGTCAAGCGTTATTGCTTCACCAGCGCCTCAATCAAGTCAACCACTTTGGTTCGCCCAGAGGCATCAGTTGTATCGTAGTGGGCCTGTGATGGATCTGGGATGTCTGCCTCGGGATGAAACATAGCGTATTGATGTGGTCTAGCCTGTATTTGCATCTTGGCGTTGATTTCTTGTTCGAACTGCTTCGGCGTTGGCGTCATCAGCACAGGAATGCCCAGCTGGAGCGTCTCAGCCATGAACTGGTTCCCTGGTGTTGCAACGGTGAAGTCAGCATGGCAGACCGCAGCGATGAACCCTGTTTCGGAGGTGGGTTGATGATCAAGCCAATCGTAACCTTCGACCATTGAAGGCGGGACACCAAACACCTTGCCTCGCTTTTGTTCACGTTGCGCTATTTGGTTGATGCCTGCAAGCGATTGTTCGAGCATCGGGCATGAATAGACCACAAAATGCTCGCCCTGGGGCCGCCAAGTGAGGCTTTCAAATTCCTTTCTTAGAATCGCACCAACAAACAGCGCCTTGCTCTTCGGCCGCTTTTCGACAAGTATTTTCCCGACGATTCGAAGATCGGCTGTGGGCGAGAACCTGCGCACAATCATGCCGCCGGCTTTGGCTTGGATCCTGTGAGCGAGGCTGAGTCCTTTCGGCATCGGGCTTGAGCGAAAGAATTCCTGGCTGTTCACGGCGACATGCGGAATCCCGAGCTCCTTCGAGGCCTGCCACATCAGGGGTTCGTAATCAGAGATTGTAAGGTCAGGTTGCCATTGCTTGAGGTATGCAATGAGTGGTTTGGCCAAGTTTCGACGCCCATAGAGGTACTTTCTGTTCCCGAAAACCGTTCTCCAAATCGACAACCGTCCGTGCTTGAGATGGTACTTTGGGGTGGTGGTTTTGAACACACGTTCCTCTCCGAATCGTGCGCTGAGCAACTCTTCAGCGTCACCTTCCGTGCAGAATAGCACCTCATGTCCACGGTCGATAAGTTCCTGGCCAATGGCGAGGGCTCTGGCAGCATGGCCTCGTGTCATGCCAACCAAACCGTAGCAAACTCGCATGACACTCCCCGGTGACCCTGCTCAAAACCAGTTATTAGTTCTCAGCCGTCAAACGTTCAAGAAAAATCGACACTGCCTCTTGGAGAAGGAGGATTACGAACCTTCCACCACCTGTACAGCAAGATTATGCATAGTACAATTGAAACAATACGAAATAGGTTTTCCGACAGTGGCGTGATGCGGTTTTCCGGTGAAAAGGACTTCGAATAAAACCAATCATAAATTGAAAATCCATTCCTTGAGAAAAGAGCATCTAGAATAATTAAATAATACAAACTGTACACTCTAAATGAAATCCATTTCCTCCATTCTTGGACATAGGCACAGCTTAACAAAGCAATTGCTAATATAGCGATTCCACTGGAAGTGAGCGGGGAATCCGATGGATGGAAGTATAACCCAATCACCAAACACATTGAGTAACTAATCGTCCATAAAAGATCCTCAAAACCAATGTCCTGATTCTCATCATATGAAAATTTAGGAATGGTAAATATCAAAACAAGGCCGAAGAATGCTGTAACAAATTTATCAAACAGGAATACGTAAACTACGGCCTCTGCAATATTCAATGCTAGAGCGAGGCGAAGTACTCCTGGCATAAAAGCAAATACTTTTTCAAGCGACTCACCTGTACCATGTGATTTACATTTTGAAAAAGAGAATAAGATTGCTGGAATAATGACGCTATAATATTTAATTTGTATAAAATTACTGAATTCACTTATTTCTGCAACAAGAGGGTAGATAAGTGCAATAGTTGCTGTAATAGCAAATGTAGTTCGTCTATACTTTTCAGCAAAAATTAAGAACAAAAAACAACCCAAAAGATACAACGTAAATTCAAACATACGATCACTATTTTGCTCTCCGATGATGAAAAATTATTATCCATCCCAATTAATCTTTATCCGGGCGTTCTGTTATCACAAAGCGATACTGCTAACCAGAATTGTCCCCTTCATTCACTTTCGCTGTGAGAGGACCCGTAAGCCTGCTATGGTTCTTCGTTGATTTGCATTGATTTTAGTTGGCAAAAAGGGAACGGGCCAGGAGGGTGTCAATTATGCCTATGGCAGTGCATCCTAAATCGAGAAGGATGCGATGATTCACAATGCGTTGAGCCAAGTGCTGAGGCGGTGAACGCCCTCACGGATGTTTTCTGGTGAAGTGGCGTAAGAGATGCGGACAAAACCTTCGCCGCCATCCATCAAGGAGCCAGGAATCACCTGAACCTTCGCTTCGCTCAAGGCTCGTTCTGCAAATTCAAGATCGCTCATTCCAGTACCGGTGATGTCGCAGAAGGCGTAGAACGCCCCCTCTGGTTTTGGCACAATAACGCCAGGCAATTCACTGAGCAAACCGTGGATCAACTCGCCTCGCTGTTTAAACGAGGCCGCCATTGTTGCCGTTTCTTCATTCATACTGAGCGCAACCGTTGCAGCAGGCATCATGAAGGTGGCCACGTGGGTGGCAGAACTGACGTTGATTTTTTTCACGCCATCCATCACAATTTTCGGACCCGTGATCCAGCCAAGCCGCCAACCCGTCATGGCCCACCCTTTCGACCAGCCACCGACCGTGATGGTTCGCTCGGCACCACCAGGGATGGTGCAGGGGGACGTGTATGGGTGGTCTGTCCACACCAACGTGGCGTAAATCATATCGTCAATGATCCACAAATCATGCTTGATTGCAAATTCAACAACCCGTCTGGTTTCCTCTTCGGAGTAGACCGCTCCAGTAGGGTTGTTTGGAGAGTTCAACATGATGGCTTTTGTGCTTGGCGTGACTGCAGCCTCAAGGTTGTCAAAATCGGGATGATAGTTATCCTTGCGCACGGGAACATGGACAGGAACGGCGCCGGTCAGTTTGATCATCCCGTCATACGAGGGCCAAGCTGGAGAAAGAAGCAGCACTTCGTCTCCTGCATTTAACGTCGCCATGAGCCCGTACAACACGGCTTGCTTGCACCCGGGCGAAATCAGCACATCGTTCGGATCTGCTTCGATCCCGTGAACCGTAAGGTGTTCGGCAACGGCTCGGCACAATTCTTCAGATCCCTGAGTCCTTGTGTATGCGGTTTCCCCTCGGTCGAGGGCGGCTTTAGCAGCCTCGACAACCGGCGTAGGGGTGTCAAAATCCGGTTGCCCAACGGTGAACCGAATCACTTCTGGGCCTGGTGGGGCGAGGAAGGATGCGAACCCAATGCCCACATCTGAGAGTGTAC
>Ga0257106_1000968_pt1 | contig 15137 bp, 15 predicted proteins | sample LP_taG_3_FD_190177 | JGI IMG/M metagenome (GOLD analysis project Ga0257106, IMG submission 190177) | Marine microbial communities from Northeast Subartic Pacific Ocean, Canada - LP_J_2011_P26_10m | ecosystem: Environmental > Aquatic > Marine > Oceanic | place: Canada: Northeast Subartic Pacific...
AAAAAGAAGAGTTCCGATCCAAAGCAGAGCAAGCTCTACTCCCGAACCAAAAATTGGAATCGCGACCGGAGAGGGTTGGTAGACTTGCTCCTCTCGATAAAGCCGGAACTCCTCCCGAATCGCCTCTACAAATGCTTCGTCTCCGTGGACTAAGTAACCACCCTCTTCCTCAATGGTAATCAGACAATCCAGCCTCATCGCCAAAACGACCAAGGCGTATTCCTGAGCTTCCTCCGGTGATTGGAAACGATGGACAGGCACCAAACCAGAAGTCGGAAGATCCATTGTAAGCACCGTGGACAAAAGCACCCTCACTTACCTAACGCAATAGGCATTTTGTGGAGCGCTCTAAAATTAAAAGCGTTATTGGGCACACAACCACCTGGCACCGTGCCATATCGATCTAACCTACTTAGGCAAGAGCCAAGAAAGAGATCAAATGATATACGCGGATTATGACCCAAACGTCCACACGATTGTCTTCTAGCTCGGATAATTTAAGAAGAAATGCAATTTAGATTCGAGGGGCCCAACCCTCGCGGTAGTCTCTCTTCACAAATTGGTTGGCACGATCATTATTAGTCGATCTCATGTTAGGACCATCCCAATCAATAGGCTGTCCCTCTCCCACTTGTTGAGCAATACATCCTAATAAGATCACCTCATTCAAGTAAGCTGCGATCTCAAAATTTGAGTAGGCTGGAGAACCACCCTTCATCATTTCGAACCACTCCTCAACGTGTCCAGGAGATCGGGGGACGACTTGCGGAATCGCCTTACAAGCCTCGTGCTCACCAGCATCACGGTATCCTTGCTCGCCATTCAACATCACGTAAGGGTTACCGCCATAATCATCTTGGGAAAATAACTTCCCCTTATCTCCAATGATGACAGCGCCACTGCCTGGAAGCTTGCCTCCCCGAAGGGCGATTACTTCAGAAACAACTTCTGTTTTAGGGCGAACAGGATCAAAGCTTTGGCGCGGATTACCGTCATACCACCAGAACTTCAATGGTGGTAACCCTTCTCGCTCCGGAAATTCAAACCGCACTCTCGAAGTTAGAGGATAAGTCTCATCATAGATACGAGAAGCCATCTCGCATTCGATCTTCGTTGGATAGCCCAACTTCAATGCACGAAAAGGCATATTCACAGTGTGACAAGCCATGTCACCCAAGGCACCGGTTCCGAAATCACTCCATCCACGCCACTTGAAGTCATGATAAACACCTTTTTTGTAGGGGCGCATTTGCGCCGGCCCGATAAAGCAGTCCCAATTTAAGTTATCTGGGATCGTGTCTGCGCCTGCTGGACGATCTAATCCTTGTGGCCAAACCGGACGATTCGTCCACACGTGAAGTTCTTTGGGATTTCCAATCACGCCAGCTTGAACGAGTTCAACTGATCGACGTAATCCATCTCCAGCACTGCCTTGGTTCCCCATCTGAGTTGCTAACTTTTTATCGCGAGACAAATTTCGCATCATGCGTGATTCCCAAACTGTTTGGGTCAGTGGCTTCTGACAGTAAACATTTTTTCCCATCTGCATCGCCATGATACCAGCCACCCCGTGGAGATGATCTGGAGTAGAAATAGTCACCGCATCAACCTTGTCTCCAATCTTGGTCAACATCTCGCGAAAGTCGGAGTATTTGGCCGCTTTGGAATACTGCTTCGCCATCTCATCAAGTTTCCCTCCGTCGATATCACACAATCCAACAATCTCACCACCACATTTGGCCGCGTTCATTGTATCGCTTCTGCCTTTACCTCCCACTCCGATGGCAGCCACCTGAATCTTGGAATTTAAATTCTTACCACTTACGAAAGCAGGCATTCCAAATGTTCCGCCCGCAAGGAAGCTGGACTTCTTGATAAATTGACGTCGGTTAGTCGATGATTGAGACATACCAATAAAACGAGGGATATGCCGCCTGACTTTCAAGCACTCTACAAAAGCTTACATCTTTTTCTTCCCAGCCTTCCGGCGACGACCTACAGAATCGGGATCATCCGCCAGATTTGAAGTCATCATCTGAGCCACACACAATTGACGCCAAGCCTTCAAATCCTTCAAAAGAGTCGCCACTCTCTTCCGATCTTCGGCAGCCAGATTATTTTTCAAACGGATCTGCCTTCAAATAAAAAAGCTCCAACTCTCCATCACGAATCGCACGATAAGGCTTCGTCCGATGATAATGCGGATGGTGACAGTAACGCTTCTCGCGTTTCAGCTCACTGCTCCCGCCTCTCAAAAGCAGTCAAATACTCAACTCTCTGTCCTCAATGATTCAGAGTGATCATAAAATCTCGGAAATAGGCTTTCCCACCTGATCTCCCGCTACGATCTAGACTCACTTCGCTCAGATCACCAATATCTTCTGCGTCCACCGTGGTAGAGCTTTGAAAGATCCGCCCACCTTCCCCCAACTGCTCTAGCAAAACATCCAAGCGCACATTACCATCCAACATCTTCGTCACATCAATCGATATCCGCTGTCGACCATCTCCCACAGGATCAAACCCAACCCCTTTTGTACCATTAAAACGTTTGTGATTATCGATTCGCTCAAAGCGAAACGAGCCACCCTGCATTCCCGGATGGAACAGCGTCCGGATTCTCCCGATCGTGACGCCCATATGCCAGGCGCCGGATGAAACATCTTCACCTCCTAGGATCACAGAAACCCGAAAATGATCGCCGAAATCAATCTCACCCGGCCAAGTCTTGGATTCCAAAATCAATCGTTGATCACCATTTTGCCCCGCTTTTCCGGCAAAGATCAGCCGTGCCCCTTCGACCTTTCCCGGACGATTCGATGAATTCTCAAAACGAAATTGACGGAAACATTCCTCCCGTATCAGCTGAGTTTTTGCGTCCTTCTAAACCTTCCGCTAGTAATGACTTCACCGCATGCTCAACGGCAACTTCGCGGTCTTTGCGAAAAACCAGTCCGAGCTCTTCAATCACATTCAGAACCCGACGCCTCAACTCAGGATCCTCGGAGGGCTCTATCTCGCGCAACCACTTCAAAGCATTCTCACCACCGCTCAGCAATTTCTTACGTCCCGTATCTCTTTCATCAAAATCCTGCGAAGCGAGCATCTCCAAAGCATTATCTAGCTTATTAGTCACCGCCGGCACCGCAGTCAACGCCTTCTGTAATTCCGCCACCGATGATCCAATTCCTTCCTCCCCAAGAATTTCCACTCTCCAATCAGAAACCTTCAAGTCGTCTTCCGAAAACGCGACAGCTGAAAGTCCTAGAATGATCAAGGGTATAAACTTCACAACCTCGATCTACCCAAAGGAGGAGAAAGATCCACCGAATTATTCCGGTAAGATGTTGCTATGACCCGAAGTCTCCTACTAATTCTCACCCTTCTGCTCCCCGACCTCTTCGCTGCGGCCGACAAACCAAACATTATTCTCGTCATGACCGACGACCAGGGATACGGGCCGGTTGGTCGCCACGGACACCCGTGGATCAAGACTCCCAACCTCGACAAGCTCTACGATCAAAGCACTCATCTCACTCGCTTTCTCGTCAGCCCCACCTGCTCACCCACCCGTTCCGCTCTCATGACGGGACGCCATCCGCTTAAGAATGGTATCACACACACCATCCTCGAACGCGAGCGCATGGCGCTTGATGCCACGATACTTCCCCAAGTTCTGAAAACGGCCGGCTATACTTCCGGAATTTTTGGCAAGTGGCACCTTGGCGATGAAGAAGCCTACCAACCCCACAAGCGCGGATTCGATGAAGTCTTTATCCACGGTGCTGGAGGTATCGGGCAAGGATACAAGTGCTCCTGTGCCGACGTCCCCGGAAACAAATACTTTGATCCCACGATCCGCCACAACGGCTCCTTTGTGAAAACTAAAGGCTACTGCACTGACCTCTTTTTTACCGCGGCTATGGGATGGATCAAGGAGACCAAGGAAACCGGCAAACCCTTCTTCACATATATCACCACCAACGCGCCCCACGGGCCGTTCATCGCCCCACCTTCCAATACCAAACGCTTCACCGACCTCGGCTTCTCCCCCAAGACCGCCGGCTTTTATGGCATGATCGAAAACATCGACGAGAATATGGGGCGTCTCATGGCCAAACTCGCCGAATGGAACCTCGAAAAAAACACCATTCTCATCTTTATGTCCGACAATGGCATGACCGGCGGTGGGTCGGGTCGCGCCGGAAAACCACTCGGAAAAACCAAAAACGGAGTGCCCATGATGATGTTCAACGCAGGTCAAAAAGGCCTGAAAGGAAGTGCCGACGAAGGCGGAGTTCGCGTCCCCTTCTTCATCCGGTGGAAAGGAACCCTCAAAGCAGGTTACGACCTCTCAAGCGTCGCCGCTCATATCGACCTCTATCCTACCTTGGTCGACCTCGCCGGAGCAACCAACCCCGAAAAGCAAGTGGCAGGCCGCAGCTTGCTACCCCTTCTCAAGAATCCCAAATCATCCTGGCCCGATCGGTATCTCTTCACTCAAAAAGCCCGCTGGCCTACCGGATCTGAACCAAACAACCACCAATGGAAAAACTTCGCCGTCCGGAACCACCAATACCGCCTCGTTGACAAACAACTCTTCGACATGCTCAAAGACCCCGGCCAAAAGAACGATATTGCTAACCAACACCAAAATATCGTCAAAGAAATGCGCGGCGCATACCACAAATTCTGGAAAGAAGCCCGTCCCCTCATGGTCAACGAAACCGCTCCCATGTCACCAACCCAGCCTTTCCGGGTGGATTACCAAAAACAGCTCGCAGGAAAAGGTATCCCAAACTGGGCACCTCCTAAATTGTAGCCTCGCTGACCTAAGAGAATCAGATTTCTTTGATTTCATCACCCTTAAGCTTCTCCCATAATTCGCGGGAAAAGTTCAAATTTGCGTTGAAATAACCAACAGCCAATAAAGCCCTGCGACTACCTCCGGTAGAGGAAAGCATCGGAAGTCACCAGCGATGCAATCAAAGCCTGCATACTTCCTCCGCTCTTACGATAAACTTGATACGCTTCCTGCAAAACTAGCGCATCATTGAGGGTTTCATTTCGCCCCATCCAATAACGAAAGGCATGACGAATAAAGACCTGCTCAACTCGCTCACTCTCTGAGAGTTTCTTGATGAGATCGAGTGCATTCTCCACCGGGCCGTCCAATTTTGGATCACCCGAATCCACAATCACACCGCTTGGATCAACCGGCTTCCCCAATTCTGTCGTCCGGTGCAAGCCCGCATGATTAAACATCTCAAATGGAAGACCCAGAGGGTCCATTTTCTCATGGCAAGTCCAGCAATACGTATCACGCGTCACGCGCATCCGAGATCGTAAGGTTGTATTTGGCTGATCCGGTAACATCGCATCTACCGTGATTGGAATATCAGGAATACCCCCACCCAAAAGTCGTTCCCGTATCCAGCGACCGCGCAAGATCGCGTGATTGTCCATCGCATCGGAATGCGACACCAACCACGAAGGATGAGTCAAAATCCCCATCCGCTCTCCCTCGGGGACAGTCGTTAAAGTTCGCTCCGGCTTCATTGAACCATTTCCAAAGGAACGATGGCTCACTCGTGCAAAAATCTTTGGACCGGATATTTCAGCCTCCTTCAGCGCAGGATCCCCCTTCGTTCCTGCCCCTCTCTTGACGATGTTCTGCACTCTCTTCTTTGCCCCTTCCAATTGCTTTTTCTCGCGGTCCAGACTCTTTTTCGTCTGCCCATCTTTGGCGGCCTTAATCTTAGCATCCAGCGCCGCTAGCTTTTCCTTAAGATTCTCCAACTCAGCGGCCGCCTTCTCCTTGGCAAGCTTATCGGCCTTCTTTTGCGCTGCGATGGCGGCATTCCTCTCCTCCTTCGTTTTCAGTCTCCCAAAATACTTGCTGTCATTCCGGGTTGCCACCACTTTTTGGGTCGTCAAAAGCTCCTTCAGGACCTCCTTATCCTCCTCCAGAATGAGCTCGATGAGTCGATCTGTACTCGCGGTGGCATCAAACATAGCCCGATAGTGATTACTCCCGCGACCCGGAACTCCGGTTGCGGCCAAGGCCTTATCGTCCTTGCAAATGTATCCTCCCAGATCGTAATCAAAGTAGTCACGGAAGAATCGCAGGACCCGAGGCTTGCGAAAACTCTCATCCGCTAACATCCGAGTGACTTCACGCTTCACGTCCACTCTGGTTCGCATCCGACCGTCGACAATCGATTGCCGAAGTTGCTCGTCCGGCTTGATATATGATAGCGCATGATTGACAGCCAAACCCAACTCCCAATCCTGCAACATCACTCGGCCGTCTTTTGAAGGCTTTCCACTCACCCCCAGTTCCGAGCGAAACAAGGCATCACGATCAAGGAATATCGCCGAGAGTCCGATAACAACACCGTCTTCCTTTCCAACCCTCTCAATCGCTTCACTTGTGACGAGCAAATATTGCTCCAACTCCTTGTCGGTCGGAGGACGAAACGTCACCGCTTCGAAGACATAATTAACCGCTTTAAGTAAAAGCTCTTCCGTTAACTTTGAGGCCTTCATCAACTCATAAACCGGTGTCAGCGGACGCTTTACTTTCGTGCTGTAAACCAAGGCCGTCGGCAACCCGCGAAGATCGCCCTTTGGTCTCACTTTCTCGTAAGTTGCGGGATCATCGGTGATCTGCTCCGGATTTGCGATACTCAACGGGCCATAAGCCATATAGCGGATAATATCTTCAGCCTTACCCAGAATTTGCGTCGCCTCGGCACTATTGACAGTGTGAAAATTCGGATAATTCTCAAATCCATGCTTCCGTGTCGAAGAAAGCACTACTGGAACACTCTTCACAGAAGTCGCATAGGCGACTGTTCCACCCTGCCATTTGATGATGCGATCAGCACCGAAGTAGAGCTTCAGCTCACCTCCATGGTTTGTCGGAACCGTATCACCACGCGTTCGCACTCCTGGCTTTTCAGGGTCATACTTTGGCTCGGTATTGATCAACTCATTGAGCCGCGTGATGTGCTCCTGCGGAGTGACCCGCCAGATGCGCTTGGGAGAGGCCGGTTTAGCCAACTCGATCCCATCCGGAAGTTCACCAAACAGGAGATCGTGATCCAAAAAATTACCCTTTTGAGGATCAAGATGAGCTTGGAATCCGCCCTTGTCCTTCATAACCCGCTTAAGCTCACCGACAATCCAATCTAAAAATGGGAGCCGCTCAACCGCCTTCGGTTGTTCCTTTTTTTTCGGCGGCATTTCTTTTAGCGAAACCTGGGCCCAAATCGATTTCCATAAAGCCGCATTGGTTTCGTCAACCGGCCCCAAATCCTCAAGCGACAAATCACCCTTCTTCGTCGCTTCGTCATGGCACTCCAAGCAATGGTAGTCGAGAAACTCCGACGCAAAGTCCTTGAATACAAGCTTCACCGGCTCGCCGGGAATGTAGGGATTCGCCCAGCCAATTCCCGCGCCGAGCGCGCCTACCACCACTCCGCGCAAGATTACACTCATCTTTTACGCCAAGATTTCTTTCAATGGACCGCTACCTGAGTCGAATTTCTTCGCCATCTTCTCGCTCATATTAAAGCGATCACACGACTCTCCCACAGAACGAAGAATAGTGGAGTAAAGCGCATTGATCGGACGCTTACCCTCAACATGCGTAAAGCAGCCCGACTTAAAGATCCCATTGCAATTCCCAAGGAGCATAACCGGCCAGTTGGCACCATTCGTATGCTGTTTGTCGGCATTGTTACTGGTGTAAACGATCAAAGTGTTATCCATCATCGTGCCACTTCCCTCGGGCACGCTTTCCAGCTCCTCCATGATCTTAACCAACATCTGCGAGTTATACTGACGAATCTTGATCCAGATCGGATTATCCTTCTGCGTCATATGCCCCAGATTGTGACCCTGCTTCTCAACCCCCAATCCTTTCCAAGATCCGAAAATCTCACCCCGACCAGATCCAATTGTTAACACGTTGGTGATGCCAGATTTGAGGGAAGAAATTCCCAAGTCTAGAAGGACATCGTGCCAATCGGTTTCGAAGTCCGGTGAGGAATAGCGGGTATCCACCTCAGGGGCAAAATTCCGCAGGTGATCAGACACCTTTCCAAGCCGCTCGCGCAACCCGTTCATATCTTCAAATCCCCCCACAAACTCTCCGTAACGTTGCTTGTCAGACAGCGGCAAAGCGCTCCCCTTTGCAGCAGCCAACCGGCCAATCCGCTCCAACATTCCGGATCGCGCTTCATGCTGCTTGCGGATCTCGCCCTTTGAAATCCCTCCGTAAAGAGTCTGGTAAAGGTGATTCGGATTCGAATGCATGAAAATGGGCTGCCCAGCTCCGCTAGCCGAAAGGTTCGCAACGGTTGGCTTGGTCTTCATGTTCTCCAGCGAGTCCATCCCGATACACAAATGCGGCAACAAGGTATCAGGCAGAGCCTTGCTCAGCTCATAATCAATCGTTGAAGCGCTAGGCGGCACCCCATCGCTACCACGATATCCACCCAGAGCACCAAAAAAGGCACTGTGCGATGGACTGGTATGAATCCCGTGCAGGCCACTAATGATATGCAAGCGGTCCTTAAATGGCTCTAGCGCCGAAATTGGCTCAGGCAACTTCGCCTTCGCGAGGGAGCCGCTATGTCTCATCCCGCCAGGAATACAGGTTCCAGGCTCAAAGCCTTGGTTCTGCATAAAAAAGATCACCCTTTTCGGACCACCTGACGCGGGCGAATTTAATTTACCACGATTCCCAAATGACGGCAGCACGGTGGAACCAAGCGAGGCCCCGAAGCCGGCAGCTATGCTTTGAAGGGTTTTCCTGCGATTCATCATAACGATATCGGGATCAAATCGAATGAATTTTCATTTATCGGTGAACATTACGACCAACTTTGAATCGAGTTATCAACTCAAAAAAATGAATCCCCCAATAGGTAACCTCGTTTTAAGGATCCAAAACCAACCGATATTTGCCTCAGAGAAGCACAAGCCAAGCTTCTCAGCCCTACCCGCGGTGGACAACCTATTCCCCTTGAACCATGACCACGATTCGGCGCGTGTGAGGTTGATTGCGATGTTCAAAAAGAAAAAGTCCCTGCCAAGTCCCAAGAGTCATTTGGCTCTTTACCACCGGAATTACTTCGCTGGTGCGAGTGAGCGCCATCCGAATGTGCGAGGGCATGTCATCGGGACCTTCATAAGTATGGACGAAATACGGTGTATCCTCAGGAACAAGGTGGTCAAAAAAAGCATGCAGGTCGGTCCGCGCGCTCGGGTCCGCATTCTCCATAATGACAAGGCTTGCGCTGGTGTGCTGCACGAAAACCGTCGCCGTTCCAGTGGCAATTCCCGCTTCGGCAATGATATTCTCGATCTGACTAGTAATTTCATACGTTCCTTTTCCAGAGGAACGGACTGAAAGAGTGGCAGCATGCGTTGGCATACGTAGGATCCTGACATACCGTTACCGATGAGATCAAGCTACCCGATCGTCCAAATCAGGGCCGAGGAATCGAAATAGGGACTTTGGGAGGCGTCAGAGAATTTCTTATCGGTTGCTTCGGTTCGAAAATGACCGGTTGCCTTGAGGAGTCTTGCTTGGCTTCAGGTCCATTAGGCCACATCAGAACAACTGCCAACAAGGCAGCGTAAGCAATCCCAGCTCCAATAAACCATTTGCGATTGTCCACTCCACCAGACACGCGGGAATTCAAAAATCCCTTCGAAGTTTCTCCCTCATTCCGACGGCTCCGGAATTCCTCAAGAAAATCCACAAAGTAACCATCCCGAGGTTCCTCAAACCGCTTGAGGCGGATGAATTTTTGGACCTGTTTTTCTGGTTCGTTCATAGGTGGGGTGGAAATTATTTGATGAACTCCTCCAAATGGCCCTGCAACTGCCGGTGCGCATAGAAAAGCCTCGAACGAACGGTTCCTTCCGATACTTTTAGAATTTTGCTAATTTCAGCATGAGGAATCCCCTGAATATCAAACATCGTAACAACCGCTCTATGGTCATTAGAGAGAGATTGCATCGCTTTGTTCAATTTTTTTTGGAGTTCGTTCAAATCGCTTTGGTGACGGGGATTCGCAGCATGAGCTAAATCCACCATGGCCTCATCATTCTGGATACCCGAATCGAGGTTATCGAGACTCCACGCGGCCCTGCGATTGCGCTTCTTGAGAAAATTTAAAGTCATATTCGTCCCGATCGCATAGATCCAGGTGTAGAAGGATGATCGTCCCCGAAATTGGCTGAGAGATCGATAGGCTTTCGCAAAGACATCTTGCGTGAGATCATTCGCATCCTCGTTATTTGAGGTCATGTGGTAAATCATCCCGTAGAGGCGCGGACTATAACGAACGACTAGCTGGTCAAAAGCTGAAGTATCTCCACTCTGAGCAAGGGCCACGAGCACCTTATCCGCATCGGCGGGAGATTCATTCGCAGACTCGGAAGACATATAATTTATGGGATTTCCAGTGAGGAATCATTTAACACAATCTTACGGGCAGACCAGAGCAACATACGTTCAATTTATTTTTTGAGACGATCGCTCGAGGATCACGCCCACCCAATCGGTCTCTGGCAAAATGAATTTTTCAATCTCGACACGAATCTTGCTGACCTCGAATTCGTTCAGCACCACTGCGGCTACGTCCTGCGCCAGAGTCTCAATGAGCTGGCGTTCTTTCTCGGCAGCCAATTCACGAACGCGATCTGCAACCGCCTTATAATCAACGGTCCCCTCAATACCATCGACCTCCGGAAAGCGAGTCACTTCAAGCGTGAGATGAACGCGTAACTTTTGGGCCTCGGCCCGCTCCTCTGCCGGCACTCCAATATTCGTGAACAATTCCAAACCTCGAATCACGATCTTATCCTTCATAAGCCCGCAGTAGGTTGAATTATAGAATTCTCCAACCACTGACGAAAATCCCCGAGGTGATCAAAGAAATGATGAGGCTCGCTTTCCACAAGCCGCTCAACCGGATCGTATCCCGTGGCCACAGCGATCGACGCAATGCCTCCGTGCTTTGCAGTCTCGATGTCGTGCACCATATCGCCTACAAAAGCAGTATCCGCGACCGATAAATCGTGCGCTTTTAAAATATCGCCAATCCGCTCGCGCTTATCAATCACACCAGCGTAAATTGCCTCAAAATGACCATGCAGGCCAAAGTCATACGCCTGCTCCGTAAAAAGTCCCACGTCCATACTGGAGAGGACGAAACAGCGAATCTCCTGATCCCGACACCAGTCGAGCATCTCACGGGCATACGGCAAAATGGTCACACCTTTTGGCGATGAATTGAACGAAGTTCGAAATGTATCCTCTAGACTTCCAATAGGAACACCAGGCAGCACCTCTTTATAAAATTCGGGATATGGAAGCCGGAAGCGCTGGCGGAATTCCTCGCGACTGAGGGCAGGCACATTGTGCTCACCCAACACCATATTGGTTGCGTATAGCGTGGGAGGGAGATCATCGACTAAAGTTCCCGACCAATCAAAAAGAAGCGACCGATATTTCATAAGATCTAAATCTTAGCCTATAGTAAGCCGGAGAGAAGTGACATTTTCAGCCCCCAGCTCGATTTGAAGTTTACGCAGTAGGCCTGGCTTGAGTTGCTCAAGGTGATAACGCATTGCAGGCTGCAACACTTTGAGGGTAAGGCAGCCTTTCCGAAGCGAGACCGGCTCGGTTTGCTTTGCGATTAAATTGCCAGCGAGCAAAGACCACGCCTCTTTGACACGCTCCTCATCTAGTCCGCCCTGAATGCCAATAGATTCGAGAATTTCCTCAATGTGCGCCCCTGCCTCGCTGATATTTTTTTCGAGGTTCAGAGGTCGAGAAGCACCGACCCATTGCCCAACGATGTCAGCCCGCATATTTCTCCGGGAATTTGATTTCTCTTTCCCGGTGATAGACTTCCGTCCCATAGCGCAGTTTAGGAATCTTCGCCGTCCTCACCAATCGCTTCGACCGGGCAACCTTCGAGGGCTTCCATGCAGAGAGCAACTTCCTCCTCATTTCCTGGCTGTTTATAGACATAGGAGTATCCCTCTTCATCAGAACGCGCGTAATTATCGGGTGCGGTTTCGCGGCAGAGATCGCAATCGATGCACTGGGAATCAACGTAGAACTTTCCTGCAACACTTTCGGGATTTTTATCTTCAAGATCAGCCATGGCTCTCTACGGGAAATCTTCTATCCTTGTTCGCAAAGTGCAAACACTTTTTCCGACCATGATTCACGGGTTGCAATGATCTGCCGCGGTGACTATCTCTCTGGGCACCAATCATGCAGAATCAACCCACTGACCCCCAAAATGAGCCTCAAAATGACTTTTGGGACCTTGGTGAAGACGACCTCGAGCCAAATGAGGCAAAGGAAACCAACGAGCCAGAACCGCAGCCACCCGCTCAGGCAGCTCCGCTTGAAGAAATTTTGAGCGAGTTGGACGATGACCCACCCACGCCGCCTGTCCCTTCCCAAAAGCCAGAACCAGCCGCCCAATCTGAGACGACAAACACCCCCCGACGATACCGGGTCAAAGGGACTAGCCAGGAAGCAATGCCTACGACTAGGAACGAAAAACTGATCATTGGGGCTCTCTTGGCTAGTTTAGTTTGTTTGATCCTGTGGGGAATCTACACCTATCTCAATGCTGCTCCAAATGGCAAGCTCGCTGAATACAAGGAAGACTTTCCGATTCAAGGCGACTCCGTCACCATTGAAAGCGTGGAAACGTGGTGGCGTGAGCCCGTCCGCAACGGCGATGAGCCCGACGTCGGCGTGGTGGTAGAAGCCCGCCTCATCCCCTGTGCCTCCATCAAAATTAGTGAAGGAGGCTCCTCTATCTTGCAAGTGAGCTTCCGCGATGGTGAAGAACAACTGATCGGCGACATTCTCAACCTTCCCATAAGCAACGGAAAATTTGAAAAAAACAGCTCGGATGTGATCTCCGTATTCGCCACTGCTGGATTCGAAAACCCCACCACGATCAATCCTTACGTCAATCAAGACATCGCTCCTTGGACCCTCGCCATTGTGGAAGGAGCTGATGGAGCCGAGCCAATCGTCAAGACCCGCATCAAAGCGAATCGCAAATAAAAATAAAAAATCATGTCCGATAACCCCACTCCTCTCGTGCCCGTCGAAGGCTGGCACGTCATGCATCTTTACTATTCCATTGATCACAGCCAGTGGTCACTCCTAACCGAAGCTGAGCAACGCAAGTCCAAAACAGAACTCAGCGAGTTGGTTCAAGAAATCCGCTCACACAAGGACACTCAGCTCCTCACCTTCGCCGTCGCCACTCCAAAGGCCGACCTCGGCTTTATGCTCCTTACCCCTGACTTACATGACGCCACTCATTTCGAAAAACGCCTCACTCTTGCTTTGGGACCCGACGTCTTAACGCCAACCTATTCTTACCTCTCCCAAACTGAGAGCTCGGAATATACCACCACCTCCGAGCAATACGGAAAAGACACCCTAGTCGAAGAACAAGGCATGGCCGAAGGCAGCGAGGAATACGAAATCGCAATCAAGGAATTCGACGAACGCATGAAGCATTACCTTCAGCACCGCCTCTATCCGGTTCTACCCGACTGGCCCGCTATCTGTTTTTACCCGATGTCCAAGCGCCGCGCGCCAAACGATCACTACAACTGGTATTCCCTTGATCATGCCGCACGTGCCAAACTTATGAAGGGCCACGCCACCACCGGTCGCAAATATTCCGGGAAAATTCTTCAGCTTATAACAGGATCCACCGGACTCGACGAATATGAATGGGGTGTCACACTCTTAGCCAAAGATACGATTGAAATTAAGAACATCGTTTACGAAATGCGCTTTGATGAAGTCTCCGCTCGCTTCGCTGACTTTGGTGATTTTTACATCGGGATGCAGCTGCCACTCAACGAACTCTTCAAACGCATTTGTCTCTAGCATCATGAAACCTCACTGGCTTGCCATCTTCGCCTCTCTTCTGTCGGTATCATGCTCCAGCTACCAGCGAGAGTTTAAGGCATCTACAAACGAGTTTCACTCAGTCGAGAAACTCAAGCCCGCTCCCACCGGCCCTTGGAAGGGAACGTGGAAAAGCGAAGTCAACGGGCATCATGGTCCGCTCTGGTGTATGATTACAAGAGACGGGTCCACACCCGACACTTACAACTTCCGCTACCGTGCTGGTTGGGGCTTACTGCAATTCGGCGATTATACCCACCCCATCACAACCACACTGGAAGATGGAGCACTTTCCTTGAACCACTCAATGGCTTTGCCCAACAACTTCGGCACCTATCGTGTCAAAGGACAAGTCAGCCCGACACAATTTGAGTGTCGCTTTCAAGGCAATGGTGACAAAGGAACGATGATCCTTCAGCGCCCCAACTAACCGTAATATGGCTCGACTACAACTAGGCCAGGTATCGCGTCCCGCGCGTCCCGCGAAGGGAAAAGATACAGAGCATAACCACCATGGCCACCCCCGCAGTATTTCCGTGCCACACTTCCTAGAATTTCAGGCAACTCCTTCATCCCTTCCCCCAACTGGGCTGAATACGATATCATAACTGCCTCAGCTAGCTTAACAACCGACTCGGCTATCACTGCCTCTCGAGCTACTGCTCCCGCGCGCTCGATCAAATCGTAATCCCGGTCAAAACCCACCGTCCCGGGTGTATCGTGTTGTTTTCCAGTCCAGAGCAAACCCATGCGTCCATTTAGAAAGGATCCATCCCTTTTCAAATCCAGCCGTGGCCTTTCGCCACTTTTCCAGACACAAACTCCTGTTTCCCGAATTACCGCCGGGTCCTGCCAACCTACGCCCAAATCTAGTTCGGACTGCACCGAATCTTTTCCATTTAACAAGGCCCAAGCTCCACTCCCTCCCAGCCCCGCCTTCTGCTCATAAGGCCAATCCTTCAAACTCACCTTTGGTGAAATCGCGCAGTTCACAATAAACCCGCTCTTCCGAGCATGCTTCGGAACATCCAGCCATCCGCCGCCAAAATCAACACGTAAAGGAGCCTCCACCACTCCACTAATCCGATTCACAATGACCGTTGTCGAAATTGGTTCAAACTTCGGGAGGGTCTTCGGCAGGCGGACATATCGA
>Ga0257106_1000969_pt1 | contig 15128 bp, 4 predicted proteins | sample LP_taG_3_FD_190177 | JGI IMG/M metagenome (GOLD analysis project Ga0257106, IMG submission 190177) | Marine microbial communities from Northeast Subartic Pacific Ocean, Canada - LP_J_2011_P26_10m | ecosystem: Environmental > Aquatic > Marine > Oceanic | place: Canada: Northeast Subartic Pacific...
AGGAGGAGGCGCTCCGCAAGGGCGTGAAGAAGTACGGCGCCGGGAAATGGCGCTTCATCCAGAAGGATCCGGTGCTGGGCAAGATCCTCAACCAGCGATCCAACGTCGATCTCAAGGTGCGCGCGCCGAACCACCCTCGTGACCTCCCCTTTCCCCCGCCGACCACGACACGCCACGCGAAGTCGGAGGGGTGCCGCGACACGACGCGCCCTCCCACCTCACCCACCGCACAGCTCCCGACGCTGACCGAACCCGCGCCCACTTCACACTCGCAGGATAAGTGGAGGAACATGTACCCCGGGCACAGCACCGCGGATCCCACGCCCGACTCGGTGAGATCGCGACCCACGACCCGCCGCGCCGAGCGACGATTCCCGTGTAATTCCTCGCCATCATCTTTCATTTTCCCAAACACGACCCCTCGAACGCGTCACACTGACCACACGTACGTCCCCCATCATCGATCCAACCCTCCAGGACGACGACGACCGCAAGTCCGGGAGCAGGTCCAGGGGCAAGAGCGCCGGCGGCCGCGCGGCGTCCGACAGCGGCGGCTCGCACCACAGGCGCGGAGCCGCAAACAAAGACTCCGGCAAACGAGCCGTCACGCCGGGAGTCGCGACCAAGGACACACCCAACAAGGACGGGTCCGCCTCGAAACGACGCAAGGCGCCCGTGTCGGAGAAGGCCGGCGGCGACGTCAAGGCTGGCGACGTCAAGGCTGGCGGCGCCGGCGACGATCCGTTTCTGTTCCTCGTGAATGGTGAGTTTATTTTGGGCAATATAATCTGTATGGGCAATTGTGCTGACGTCGTGTTTTCTTTTCAGGCCAATACAGAACCGCGGAGGAGGTCACTCGCGACGCCGCGAGGGCCGTGCGCGACGCCGAGCGAGCCGCGGCGGCGGCCGAGGAGGCGGCTGAGGAGGCTGAGCTGTGCGAGCGCGAGGCGTGGGAGGCGGAGCGGCTGGCGAACGAGCTGCTGGAGGAGGCGGAGAGGCAGAAGCTTATCAGCGACGCGGCGCGGCGGACGGCTGAGGCGGCGGTGAAGGCTGGGGGACCCGCTTCCCAACCCGGCGCCGGCGCGAGCACCATCTTCGCCGTCTGACGCCTCGCGAGGACGCACGCACGATTGTACACATGACACACGACGGTAGCAGATACGTTGAGACTGACCACGACGCATAGACGCTGAATAACAAAATAGAAGTACGAGTAACGTCGACGAACTCGTTTGGTCCTGGTGTGTACTACGTACGACGGTGTAAGTGTTATCCGTGTTGACATCGGCTAAGGAGCGACGTCACGCGCCCGAGGCATGGCGTCGTCGATCTTTGCTACGTGCGACTGTCCGTCCTCGGTGAGGTGGAACGAGTGGTTCTTCCCTCTGAGGATCTTCCCCTCCGCGTTCCTCGCGGGCTCCGTGCGCACTCTCCCGATCTTCTTCATCCAGTTGAGCAGCCCTTTCATGTGGCGCCTGCTGTGCACCCTCACCCCGTCCGACGTCGCGCGTTCGTACAGCTGCGCCACCGTCATCCCTTCCCCGTCGCGAACGATGCGAAGGAGCGAAGCCATCGGCCCGTCGCCCACGTCGTAGTCTTTGGTGTTCGCGGCCATCGTTCTTGTCCACGCGCGTTGAGACCCGCGTTGGACCATCGTGAACGCCTCATACCTCGCGGGGCACCTGCGTTTGAGATGCGGGAGCGGTTATTGGTCAGCGGGGACGCGGTGCGGTGGGGGCGGGATGGAGTGGTAGAGGCCGGGCTTAGGTTTTGTCATCGGAGGACCACGGGCGGTTCCGTGGGTCGGATGGCGATGGGTGGGGCCGGGATAAATGCTCGAGGCGCACCTCCTGATGAGCGACAACATCCCCGACATCGCGCCGACGAAGCCGGACCTTCCGGTGCGTCGGGTTGTGCGTCGCGAGCCGCGTCGTCGGCTCTCGTAGCCAAAAATCGAGACCGACCCATCGGCCGGACCAATATGGATACTTATTTTGAAGGGCCCAGAAGCTGACTGTGGAGCGCGGGCACTCCCTCCGCGCGCAGCCTTTAGCAAGGTCGCGCGAGAGCGGGGAATTAGCTCTGGGCGGCGTCGGGGACTAGCTCCGGCCGTGGACCCGCGGGATACGACTAGCGCATCCCCGGTCTCGCCCAACCCGGCTCGTGACGACCTCCACAGTCGTTGTTGCATTTGGTGTTGAATCGATATGGACCCGCCTGGGGGAGCCCCGGGCCCGACGCCCGGGGATGACTCCCCCGACGGCCAGGGATCCACCGCATCGACCCCCGACCCGTTCGCGTTCGGCCGCGCGCCCAACAGCCCCGAACGGCCCGCGCGTCCATCCGGTGGAGCGTCCACCTCCACCTCATCGCCAACGCACGGCTCCGCATCGATGACCCGCTCGCGTCAGGGACCACCCGGTCAAACGCGCGCGCATCCAACGCCGTCCGGCTCGGCGTCCGCGAAGAGCTACGTCACCCTCCAGGGGACCCCACACGCGGGACACACGGACGCACGCCACCAGACACCGAACGTGAGCCACCAGACCCTGCACGGCACGCCGCTGCCACCGATGGGAGGATCCGGCTCCGGCGTCGGCGTCGCCGCGCCGCACTGGGCGTGGATCCCCAAGGATGGCGAGGTCTTCGCCGCCGCGGACCCGGGCACGTGCCGGCCGATGATGTGCGACCCGGTGGTGGACGACGACACGCGCGCCCCGGGGGTCATCGAACCCCTGCACGTGATGGAGACGGACGAGAGGGGCTTCGGGGACGAGCCGCACGTTCCGTTTCGACTCCCCGGCGACGAAGCCGGCGTCGGACACTCGAGTTCACCGTCGGACACTGTCATCCATGGCACGCCGACGTCGTCCACCGCCGTGCCCGTGCTGAAGGACTCCACGCGTCACGCGTTCGAGGTGAGGCTCCGCGCGGACTGGGCGGGAAGCAGGCGGGTGAGCTTCGGAGCTGAAGGGACGCCGCGCGAAAGCGGCGCGGGACCTTCGAACGAGTTTTCCTTCGCGACGCCCGCCGGCGGATTCGGGTCGCCGTTCGGTGCCCCGCCGCCGACGCAGTTCACGGGCGGGAGCGTGTCCAGCGCGAGTGACGGCAGCCCTGTCGGGTTGGGAAACACCGCACTCGGTGACAAGGCGGCTTCCGCGAAATCGTGCGGGTCCGTCGGTTTGGTTTCCATCTTCACCGGAAAGTACCTGCAGGCGCGTCGTAAGCGCCCGCACCGGCTCCAGTTCTTCGGGGATAAGCGGGGTGTGTACGAGACGTGGGAGGTGATCGGCGGCGCGAGGTCGAAGCTGCGCCGGTGGCGCGCGTGGGGCGCGCTGGCGGGTGACGGGGTTGACGACGGCGGGGCGATTAAAACGACGACGACGACGATTGGCTCGGCTTCGGCTTCGGCTTCGAGCGCGGCGTCGTCCCGGTTCATGGGCGGCGACGACATGCGCGCCGCGCTCGTCGACCTGTTCGAACGCGACGTGCCGTTCGAACGCCTCGGGTCACGGGACGTGCTCGTCGTCAGGTCCAAGCAGTCGCCGAGGCGGTGCCTGCTGCTGGTGCGGCTCACGCTCGCGACCGGCGAGCCGGTGGTGAGCCAATCCCCGGGGAAATCGGGACCGAGCGAATCCGGGCTCGGTTCGTTAGCGCACCGTACGCGGCGCCGGTCCTCGCCCACGCCCAGGCGATCCGAGGGGAGCATACGGTTCACGATGCACGATGACTCGCCGTCGGAGGTTCGTTCGAGGCGCGAGTCGCGGACCCAAAGCGTCGGGTCCGTCTCAGGCCGAGAGAGCCAGGGCGAGGTGACCGCCTCGCTGGATGCCCTGGACGTCATGCAGCTCAGTAATAAGCTCCTCGCCGGGTTCGCCAGAGGCCGCGGGGAGACGCGCAGGGCGCAGAGGCAGGCGTACTTGGCTTGGAAGGCGCACACGCGGGAGACGGTACACGCGCAGGCGAGGGCCGAGATGATGGGCACGCTCTACGAGAAAAAATGGCGGCAGCGGCTGCTCACCGCGTGGGAGCGCAGGACATCGGAGCGTCGCGCCAAGCGTTGGAACCAGGAACGGATGAACCTACGGGTCCGGCAGTGGCGCGCGCGGTGGACCTGGCGGCGATGCACCCTGGGCTTCGTGAGGTGGCGGCTGCTGGCGAGGAAAGCCGCGGCGGCGGGTGAGTTTTTGGAAAGGTTCGCCAGGCGCTGGATGCACTCGGTGGCTTCTAGGTCCTTCGCGCGGTGGCGCGTGTACGTCTCGGACACCGCGCGGATGCGCGTCGCCGCGCGCCGCGTCGTGCGTCGCATGCGTTCCGTTAAACTCTCCGCCGCGTTCGATCGTTGGTCGGAGAGCGCGGGTGACTCGAGGTCGGCTCGTCGAAAATTGTATTCGGCGGCGACGGCGCTTCGTAAAACGCACGTTCGCCGGGCGTTTCGTCAGTGGAGCGACGCGACGGAGACGACGCGGCGGCGTGGACACGCGGAGAGGCGCGCGGACGTTCTGTTCGTGCGTTCCACTCGCGCGTTCAAGTCCGACGCGTTCGTATCCTGGGCGAACTTCGCGACGGCTAAACGGATATCTCGGTACCGGTTCGAAAAGGTGAGCGCCAGGTGGCGTCGCCTGGAGACCGTCCGTCCCTTACGCGCGTGGCGCGAACAGGCCAGACACGTGCGCACGATCCGCGCGCACATGCGCAGCACGTACCTCGCTGATCTCAAACACCTGGAGCGCGGCGCCGTGCGTCGAGCGATGGCGTGGTGGAGGCTATGGACGGAATCAACCAGGCGCACCCGCCTCGACGCCGAGGCTAAGCAACGCACCGAGCTCAGGCTGCTCCAAGTCGTCGCCAATCGCATGCGCCGGTTCGTGGCCGCGGCCGCGTTCGAACGATGGCGCGAGGTGATCCGGGCCGTCCGCGCGGAGCGACGGGCTGTGAAGTTTGTCCGCGGGTTGCTTAATAGGCGGCTGGCGACGGCCTTCGCCGGTTGGCGAGACTCCGCCGATCGGAGAGTATCCGCGCGGGAGAAAATTGCGTTTGTCGTGACCAGGATGACCGCATCGCTGCTCGCGCGCGCGTTCACGACGTGGGCGTCCGCGACGGAGAGGGCGTGGGCGCGGCGTGTCAAGGGGGAACGCGCCGAGCGTTTCCTCCTACGGATGATGAACGCTCGAGCGGCTACGGCGTTTTCGCGTTGGAAAGAGTGCGTCGAGGATTCAAGGAAGAGGGTTCACTTCCTCTCCGGGCACGAGCGCGCCAGGTCTCTCAAGGCGCAGAACCGCGCGCTGCGGGTGATGTCCGCGTGGAAGGGGTACACGACGCACAAGGCGATCGGTCGGTCGACGTGCGAGATGGCGCATAAGATGCTGCGCAAAAAACGCATGGAGGTTTTCTTGAAGACGTGGCGTCTGGAGACGCACTGGAAAGACACCGTCGAACGGCGACGGTTGGTGTCAATCTGCCAGCGACGATGCGGCCGCCGCGAGATGAACCGACGGTTCGCGCATTGGCGAACGTACAGGGGCCGTACGCGGCGTCAGAGGCTCGCCATCGCGCGTCTGCTCCACGCCAAAACCTACGCCGCCTTTTCGAGATGGCGAGACCACGCGAACGACCAGCGCGCGTTCCTCCGACGGATGGAGAAGGTCATGCGCCGCTGGCTCAGGCTCTCGCTGTCCTACCCGTTCGAGCGTTGGTGCGAGTCGGTGGACGAACGGAAACGTCTGCGGGGCGTGCTGGAGAGATGCACGTTGCGTATGGGTAACAGGAGTACGGCGGCGGCGTTTGCGAGGTGGTCGGAGACGGTGGTGAGACGACGCGAGTGGGGCGCCGCGGAGCGACGCGCCGAACACCTGTGTCGTCGCATGGTTCGTGCCGCCGTCGCGTCCGCGTTTGACGGGTGGATCGATGCTGTTAAGCGTAACGCCTCTAAACGGGAGACGGCGCATCGGCTGCTGATCCGATGGCAAAATTTACATGCCGCGCACTACTTTGACACGTGGGCGGACGCCGTGGAGACGAGCCGCGAACGGAGGGTTTTGTTCCGGAAAACGGTCGTGAGGATACGAAACGTCAAGCTCAACGCCGCGTGGAACGCGTGGACCGACGCGAAGACGGGCGGGCGGAGGCTGCGTCGCATCGCGCGGAGGCTTCGCGACCTTCGCTCTTCGCAGACGCTTTCCTCGTGGCGCCAAATTTGCGAACGGAGAAACGCGGCGAGGGCGACGCTTCGACGTTGCGAGCGTTTCATGCACCGCGTGCTGACCGTCAAGTCGCGCGTGGCGTTCGTGGCGTGGCTGGACACGTTCCGTCACAGGCGCACGGGCCGGAGGCTCGCGTTCATCGCGTCGATACGGAGCAGACGCGCCGATCTCGAACGGCGGTTCAAGCGTTGGGCCGCGCCCGTCAAAAACAAAAAAAGGCTCAACCTTTACGTCGTATCCCGCGCCGTCACCATGCAACGAACGCGCGCGATGAAGGTCCAGTGCTTCGCGGAGTGGACGCGCGTGGTTGACGGGCGAGGGGTCCGCGACGACAAGTCCGCGGTCATGCGCGCGCGTCACGCGATCCGCCGCGCGATGGTCCGCTGGCGATTCGTGACGGATACGAATAAGGAACGCGGCGTTAAGATCAAATTCGCGCTGCGTCGGTGGAGGGGACGCGCCGTCGGCGAGTGCTTCCGCGCGTGGGTCGATATCACGCGGGTGCGTAAGCGCTCGCTCCGGTTCTTCGCGAGGCTCACGCGCCGATCACAGCTCGCCGCGTTCAACGCGTGGGCGACGAACGCGGCGGACGCGAAGCGAAAGCGTTATAACCTTCAAAAGGTTGTTAACCGCTGGCGACGGCTACGACTCGCGGCGCCGTTCCAGGACTGGATCGAGTGGATGGATGACGTGCGGGATAACCGCGCGACGATGAACAAGGTGATTCGACGCGCTCGACGCGTCGTTTCGTACGCCGCGTTCAACACGTGGCGCGATGCGGTTGGCTCGATTCGCCGCCACCGCGCTCTGATTGGCCGAGCCGAACGAGTCGTCAGACGCCTCGTCGCCCGCGATGCGTCGCGCGCGCTCGTGTCCTGGCGGGACTTTGTCTGGAAACGTCGCAAGCTCCGAGGGTTACTCGAGCGTTGGCGGAGGCAGGACCTATCCGTCGCGTTTCGAACGTGGATGGAAGCGGCGGATGAAGCGGCCGGGTCGAGGGCGACGCTTCTCGTCGCCGTCAACAAAATGCTCAAACGACGCCAATCCGCCGCGTTCAACCAATGGCTTCACGCCACCTGGCAGGGCAAGGCTCGCGCCGGGAACCTCCGTAAGATGCACAAGTTCGCGCGGAGGATGGCGGATCGTACTTCAGCGGCTGCGTTTACCGCCTGGCTCGAGTACGCCATCCACCGCGCGGCGACTCGTATGAGTATTCAGAGGATCGCGGCCCGGTGGTTGCGGCTGACACTCGCGGTGCCTTTCAACGCGTGGTGTGACTGGGCCGACGAGGTCAAGGGTAACCGGCTGAAGGTTGCGAAGTTTCTGCACCGCATGAAGACGGTGTACTCGACCAGGGCGTTCTACGCGTGGGTGGATACCTGGCTGGAGCGTCGGCGCGTGAGGCACTCGATGTCCCGCGCTGAGCGGTACTTCAAGCGGTTGGCGTCGCAATCCGTCGCCAAGGTTTTCAACACGTGGGCTGAAAACGTCGTCGATAACAGGCGCAGGCGTTACGCGCTCGAGAAGATCATCACGCGGTGGCAGCGGCTGCAGCTCGCGGCGCCGTTCAGCGATTGGGTCGAGTGGGTCGACGCCGTCCAGGGTAATCGAACGAAGCTTCGCAAGTTTGTGCACCGGATCAGGACCGTGTACGTCTCGGCCGCGTTCGCTCGATGGGACGAGGTTCGCGTGGAGATGAAGCGACAGAGACACGCGTTGGCTCGAGCGGAGCGGTACTTCCAGCGAGCGGTGTCCACGTCCGTCACCAAGGCTTTCAACACGTGGGCTGGAAACGCGGCTGAGATGAGTCGGCGACGACGCGGGCTCGAGAAGGTTGTCGTCCGGTGGCGCCGGCTGCAGCTCGCGGCGCCGTTCGGTGACTGGGCCCAGTGGGTCGACGAGGTGCGTGGCAACAGGAAGGTCCTTCGCGTCGCCGTGCACCGCATGCGCACGGTCAAGGTCGCTTCCGCCTTTGCCACGTGGCGGGGTAACTGGTCCGAGTCGAAGGAGGTGAGGGCGGCGACGTCGCGGGCTACGCGATTCTTCGGCAGGCTCACCCGCCGCTCCGCCTCGCGCGCGTTCAACTCCTGGGCGGATAACAGCAACGATCGTAAGCATCGCCGGGCACAGCTGCGAAAGGTGGTGGCACGGTGGCGGCGCACGCAGCTCGCGGCGCCGTTCGGTGACTGGGTCGACTGGGTCGACGAGGTCAAGGGTAACCGGCTGAAGGTTGCAAAATTTCTGCACCGGATGAAGACGGTGTACTCGACCAGGGCGTTCTACGCGTGGGTGGATTTCTCGCTCGACGCGAGGCGTCAGCGCCACGCGGTGGAGAATGCATCTAGATTCTTCAAGAGGATCGCCAAGCAGGATTACGCGCGCGCGTTCTTCGCGTGGAGAGCCAACGCGTCCGACCTGAACCGCAAGAAAAAGTCACTCGCGAAGCTGGTGACGCGGTGGCGGCGGCTTCAGCTCCACTACCCTTTCCGCGCGTGGCGCGATTGGCTCGACGACACCTTGGGCAACCGCGACGTGTTGCGTCTGGTGGTGCATCGCATGTCACGGTTCGCGCTCTACGGAGCGTTCGCGCGATGGAAGGATTCGTGGTTCGAATCGAGGGAGCGTTCGATTTCATCGAGCCGCGCCGACGTCGTCATCGAAAGGTTCATCCGCCGGGCGTCCCGACGCGAACTTTCCCGCGCGTTCAACCGCTGGATCGAATCCACACACGACGCTAAGCGCGCGAGGTATAACTTACGCAAGGTGTGCGCCCGGTGGCAGCGCCTGCGGCTCTCCGTGCCCTTCAACGATTGGGTCGAGTGGCGCGAGACGGTTGCGACGAACCGGTTGAAAATTTCACGGTGCGTCCACCGCCTGCGCAAGGGCACCGCCATCGCCGCGTGGACTCGATGGATCGACTTCACGTCGGAGTCCAAGCGCGGAAAGGTACTCGCGGCGAGGGCGGGGCGGTGCCTGGCGCGGCTCGCGAACCGCGCGGCGTCGCGTGCGTTCGCCACGTGGAGCCAATCCGTCGGCCGCGACGTGAGGCATCGAGCGGCGCTTCGCAAAATCGTGACCCGATGGCGAAAACTGCAACTCGCGGCGCCGTTCAACGACTGGATCGACTGGACGCACGATACGCGTGGTGCCCGAGTGATGCTGGCGAAGTTTGTGCACAGGATGCGCGTCGTGTACGCGTCCGCCGCGTTCGCTCGATGGAGGGAGAGCTGGGTGACGCTGAGATGGCAGAGGAAAACGCTGGCCCGCGCGGAGCGGTACTTCCGGCGAGCGGCGTCCGCGTCCGTCACCAAGGCTTTCAACACGTGGGCTGAAACCGTCGCGGAGGACAAACGCAGACGACACGCGCTCGATAAGATCGTGCGTCGGTGGCGTCGCCTGTCGCTGTCGGCGCCGTTCGACGATTGGGTGGATTGGGTCAACGAGGTGAGCGCCAACCGGGTGAAGATGTCGAAATTCACGCACCGAATGAAGACGGTGTACTCGACCAGGGCGTTCTGGACTTGGCGAGATAATCGCGCCGAGCTCGAGCGACAGCGACGGGTGATGGCCCGCGCGGAGAGATACTTCGCGCGCGCGAACGCCCAGGTTCTCACACGGGGGTTCAACACGTGGGCGGAGAGCGCCTCTGACGCCAAGCGCCACCGACATTCCCTTCAGAAGATCATCACTCGGTGGCAGCGGCTGCAGCTCGCTGCCCCGTTCAGTGATTGGGTCGAGTGGGTCGACGCCGTCAAGGGTAATCGAACGAAGCTTCGCAAGTTTGTGCACCGGATCAGGACAGTGTACGTCTCGGCCGCGTTCGCTCGATGGGACGAGGTTCGCGTGGAGATGAAGCGACAGAGACACGCGTTGGCCCGAGCGGAGCGGTATTTCCAGCGAGCGGTGTCCACGTCTGTCACGAAGGCTTTCAACACGTGGGCTGGAAACGCGGCTGACGCCAAGCGCCATCGACATTCCCTTCAGAAGATCATCACGCGGTGGCAGCGGCTGCAACTCGCGGCGCCGTTCAGTGATTGGGTCGAGTGGGTCGACGAGGTCAGGGGTAACCGAACGAAGCTTCGCAAGTTTGTGCACCGGATGCGCACGGCAAAGTCCGCCGCGGCATTTGCCACGTGGCGAGATGCGTGGTCCGAATCGAGGCGCCGGCGCCGTTTGATGTCGAGAACCGAACGATTCTTCAGACGAATCGCGATGCGATCGACGTCGGCGGCGTTCAACGCCTGGGTCCATCGCGCCGCGGTGACCAAGTCCCATCGATACAAACTCGCAAAGGTGGTCACCCGCTGGCGCAGGCTGCAGCTATCGACGCCGTTCGACGATTGGGTCCAGTGGGTGAACACGCTCACGGCGAACAGGGCGATCTTGCGCAGAGTCGTGCACCGCATGCGCCGCGTTAAAATCGCCTCGGCGTTCGCCGCCTGGATCGACGCGGCGGATTCGTCGAGGGCCGAGAACGCCAGGCTCTCCAAGATGAAACGGGTCGCGCGACGGTTCGCGAACCGAACCGTCGCGTCCGCGTTCACCGCGCTCGCGGAGCACGCGCGCGAGGTCAAACGGCTGCGACGGTCCGCCGCCGCCGTCGCCAGGCGATGGCGGCGGCTGGCGCTCTCGATACCTTTCGACGATTGGCGCGACGCCATCGCGGGGGCGTATCGAGAACGGCTCATTCTCGTGCGTTTCGTCCACAGGATGCGAACCGTCGTCGCCAACGCCGCGTTCCAACGGTGGTGCGACTTCCTCGTCGATGAAGCCGCGACGCGGGCGATCGAGCGACGCGCGCAGATCATGGCCAGGCGGTGGACGCAAAAGTCGGCGGCGGCGGCTTTCGCCGGTTGGGTTGACGCCGCCGCCGCTCGCGTCGACGTGCGCCGCGCGCTGGCCAGGCACGTGCGCAAGTGGCGTCGCGTCGATATAAGCTACCCGTTCATCACGTGGAGGGATAAGATCGCCGAGAACCGGCGGATGGTGGGCTCGATGGAGCGCGCGAAGCGTTTCTTCGGCGGTCGCGTGCTCAAAAACGATCGAGCCCGAGCGTTTCAAACATGGAAGCTGCACTACACCTTCGTGTGTCGCGTGCGCGAGGCTGAGGACAAGGAAGAAACCGAGACGCGGCGTAAGAACCAGGCGCGCGTCAGGGCGCAGCGCATGGTCCGGCGCTGGACGCTTCGAACGATCGCGGCTGCGTTCGACGCGTGGGCGGGTTTCACCCGCGAGCGTCGCCGGCTGAAAACTTCGATCCGAAAAGCCACGCGGCGATGGCGGCTGCTTCACGTGTCGGTTCCGTTTCACGATTGGGCCGCGCACGTGGAGGACATACGGCGGGAGAGGCTGGTGCTCGGCAAGTCGGTGCAGCGAATGGAGCGGTTCCAGCTCCTCGCGCCGTTCCAGCGATGGCAGGATGCGGTGTACGTTCGAAGGTCGGAGCGCGGCGCTTTGCTTCGAGCCGAACGTTTCTTCACCCGCTTGCTTCGCGCCGACACCCACCGCGCGTTCAACGCGTGGATCGGCCACGTGCACACCGCGCGCCGCGTTCGTCTCGAGCTCGGCCGCGTGGTCGCCAGGTGGCGCCGCGCCAAACTCGCCGCCGCGTTCGAGTGCTGGCGCGTGTACTACGAGCGGTGCGAAGCCAACCGAGCGATTCTGCGGAAGGCGGGCGCTCGGCTCCGGAGCCACCGCGTTGGCCCTGCGTTTGACACGTGGCACGCCAACTGGCGTGAGGGTCAACGCACGCGCGCCGCGCTGGGACGCGCGCGGAGGTTCGTGCTTCGCGTCGCGCGCGCGACGCTGGCGCGAGGGTTCCGCGCGTTCGTCGGTCACGCGGCTGAGCGCCGGCGGCTGTTAGACGCCGTCGCGATCGTCGCCGCGAGATGGAGGTTGCGTACGACGTCCGCCGCGTTCCAAACCTGGTCGGATCGCACCTGTGAGGTCAAGGCGCACCGTGCGACGGTGACGAAGATCGCGCGTCGCATGTCCCGCGTGCGCCTCGCCGCCGCCGTGGGTAAGTGGCGCGATGAGGTGTCGTTCGGTCGCGACGCGTGGGCGAGGGAAAAATTGGCGACGCGGGCGCTTCTACGAATGGCGAGGCGCCAGCTGGCAGCCGCGTTCGACCGACTCCGCGCCAACTGCGAGGACGCAAAGCGCGGACGCGAGTTACTCGCGCGGTGCCGCGCGCGGTGGGGTAACCGCGCACTGTCCGCCGCCTTTCGCACGTGGAGGCTCGAAACAAACAGGGCGTCGCTCGAGCGCTCCACCCTGCGCAAGGCGATTCACCGCATGCGCACGGTCCGCGTGGCACGATCGTTTGAGACGTGGCGTGCCACGTGGCATATCACGCGTGCACTCGCGCGCGCGTGGGACAGGTGCGAACGCGTGTTTAAACGCCGGCGCGTCGCCAAAGTTCGCGCCGCTCTCAACGCGTGGTACCTGTTCAGCGCCAAGGCTCGGCGAGAGACGCTTCAGCGGCAAGCCGACGAGCTCATGTTCTTGCAAGGGTCGTTGGGTTCCGAGCGGCACCAGAAGGAGAAGGTTTCGCAGGAGCTTCACCGCACACGGCGCGAGAGCGAGGGCCTCGCGGTTCTCATCGAGCGGCTTCAGCGCGAGACGGGCGTGCTCCTCGACCAGGTTGCCGAGCGCGACGCGCAGATCTCGCGGTTGCTCGAGGAGAGGGACCGGTCCGCCGCGACGCGACGAAACGATCGGCTCAGCGCCATACTCGCATCGCCGCCGCGGAAGCAGAGGACCCCGCCGCGGCCGCCCTCGCCCGAGCCCGAGCCAACGCCCGTGTCCACGAGCATCGAGATCCAGGAAGCCGACCCGGAGAGTCCGGAGAGTCCGGAGAGATCCGACGCCGACTCGGAAGAGGAGGACGTATCCCGCGAACTCTTCCCAACGAACGACGATACCCCGCCGCCTTCGAGACACCTTCCAGACGCCATCGAGCCGCATTCGAGACCTAAACTCACGAAGGCTGCTCCATCGCACCCGTCCCACGACCCGGGGTATTACGCCGCCGCCGCCGCGGATTGGGCCTCCGGTCGACGCTCGCCCCCGCGCGACGACCTCTCCGTTCGTCTCTTCGCCCGCGTCCGTCCTTTCGTGGACGGCGACGCGGACAAGACGCGATCGCTCCGGCCGTCACGTCCGGGCGCGAGCGACCTCGACGTGGTGACGCGCCGCGGCGAGGTTCCGTTCCGGCGGACGTTCGAGTTTGACGGTGGGGTGTTTTGGGAAGACGACGACGAGGTTCGTGCCGCGAGCGCGGCGGCGGCGTGTTTAGCGGACGCGACTCGACGCGGCCGCGACGCCACGATGCTGGTCGTCGGGTCCGACAAGGGCGGCAAGACGCACGTCGCGGACGCCGTCGTCGCCGCGTGTGCCGCGTTCCTGGACCTGCACGCCTTCAGGGCGAACGAACGCGCGGCGGCGAAGGCCGAGAAGTTTGAAGCTGAAAAGTTGAAAGCTGAAAAGTCGCTCGATACGAAGAGACGAGAGTCGCGCGCGGATGAGTCGTCCGAGCCGCCGTTCGTGGAGACACGAGTGTCGATGTCCGTGTACCAGACCAGGGGGCTGCACGCGGACGACTTGCTCGCGGGCTTCGGCGGCGCCACGGGCCTGAGGGTCAAGCCCGGGGCTGAGTACGCCGAGGCTGGAGTCGGAAACGACGAGTCCTCTCGGCACGGGGGTTTACTCTACGAAGTCGAGGAGTTGACGCGCGTGGACTGCGCGGACCTTACCGACGTCCGGGAGATGCTCGCGCTCGCGCGTACACGCCGCGATGGACACGCTCACCGCGCGGAGGCCACCGCGACGATCGCGGAACTCTGGGTCACCACGAGCGAGACGAGGGTGAACCCGGGATTGAACCCAGACGGAACTCCGGGCTCGAAGCGAACGGTGAACCGACGATGCGTCCGCGTCGTCGACGTTCGCGGCGGCGACGCGTCTGCGTCGACCGCCACCACCCCGCTGTTCAACCTGAGCCAGCTCACGCGCGGGCTCGCCGCCGACACGAACGGCGCCGCGCCGCCCGACTGGCGTCGTTCCGCGCTGACCAAGATCATGAAGGGGCCGCTGACGGGAACCGGGACGCTGAGCGTCTTCGTCGCGACGGCGGGGTCGGAGGCGCACGCGGTGGACGCCCTCGGCGCGCTCCACCTCGCGGCCGCGGCTAAGCGGCTGCCCGGCCGCGATGCATCCCACGATCGCGGCGAGGATCGCGGCGCGCCGGTTCGCGTCGTCGTCGAGCGGCCCGAGCTGTCCAGGCGCGAACGGTTGGAGCGAACCCTGGCGCTCGCGAGGACGACCGCGAGGGCGACTGTCGTGTCGGAGGGCCTCGGGGAGATGACGACGCCGCCGGGCAGGCGGAGAGCGGCGGAGCGACGCGCGATTGAGATGAGCATGGACGCCCAGCTCACGCCGGAGCACGTGGTATCCGGTTTGAGCCCGGGGGATGCGAGCCCGCGGACGCCGGGGCGATCGTTTCGTCCGGGGCTGAGGTCCGCATCCAAGCGATGACTTTTACTGAATGATGAAAAAAGTATGATAGTAGAATCTAGATGATGCCGTGTCGGCGATCGTCTTCGAGTGCGTTCGCGCCCACCTAGCTAGTAGACCACAGCGAGCGATGCACTATCGAACGTCGTGCCGAAATACTTCAAGAGGATCCAGGACCGTTGACCGTTGACCGTTGACCGTTCGTTTGGAATGCAAAAAGCCGTTGAGGTTCAGTACGCGGCTCGGAGCGGCGGGGGCGGCGGGAAAGATAAAGGTAAAGGCGGCGAAGAGGCGGAGTGGAAGAAGGCGGATAACGCGATGAAGGCCTCGGGGAACCGCGGGGTGTGATGAGACGCGCATGGATGCGACGGATGCGCGTAGATATTGATGTACAAGTTTACACAAAGGTGA
>Ga0257106_1000970_pt1 | contig 15127 bp, 9 predicted proteins | sample LP_taG_3_FD_190177 | JGI IMG/M metagenome (GOLD analysis project Ga0257106, IMG submission 190177) | Marine microbial communities from Northeast Subartic Pacific Ocean, Canada - LP_J_2011_P26_10m | ecosystem: Environmental > Aquatic > Marine > Oceanic | place: Canada: Northeast Subartic Pacific...
CGCACCCGTCCTTCGTTTCGTTTGACCAAGTTAACCCGCCCTTGAAGCTCCTTCGTCCAAGCCTGGAGCTTATCAACCGTCATCTCCGAGTGCGGCGTTCTGTTGAGCCAGTCGCGCAGATCCGTAAACTCCTTCAGCCAGGACCCGACCATGTTGTGCACGTGCCCTTTGACCATGCGAAGCGGCGTTTGGTGTGTTCGCGTGATCTCGAGGTACTCGTGAAGCAGCGCGCAGTTCACGTCGCCCTCCACCGGCAGCGGTACGGACGGATCGGTCGGTTCGTACATCGGAGGATTTGAAAACAGACTCGGGTTCTCGAGCAACGGCTCCGCCGACAGCACGCCGTCCGCGCCCGTCGCCTCCAAACACGCATCCGCCTCCCCCCGCGTCCGTATATCCCCGTTCGCCAGCACCGGCACGCGTAGGGCCTTCTTGATCTCCGCGATGAACGCCCAGTTGGCTCGGACGTCGGCGGCGCGTTTCTGCTCTCGGGTTCGACCGTGCACCGCGACGAGCTGAGCCCCCGCCGCCTCCACCATCTTCGCGTACTTGACACTCGTCTCCAGGTCATCGTACACGCGTATCTTCGCCGTGACTGGCACGCTGAGGTTTTGGTCTAGTTTGTGTATCAGATCGTGCACGGTGGTCCAGTCGTCCATGAGAAAGGCTCCGTACCGCCCTCGCTTTGCGATTCTCTGCGGGCATCCAAAGTTGATGTCCACGCCGTCGCAGTGCGGCGCGACGATGGATGCGGCGGCGAGGAGCATGTCCGGGTCGTTGGCGCAGAACTGGACGAGTAAAGGGCGGTCGTTGATGTGGGTGGTGAAGATCTCTTTGCGGTACTTGAGGTCCTCGACGAAGAGCCTGGCGTGGATCATGGGGGTGTACGCGCAGGTGGCGCCGTGCCGCCGGCAGAGCTCGCGGAATGCGAGCTCGGACTGGTCCACCATGGGCGCGACGTGGTACTTGGGCGAGCCCATGGAGCGGAAGAAGTCCCATGACTTGAGCTTGGTCGTCGGGGTGGCGTCCTCCGGCGCCGGGGGCGTCGGTCGCGTCGACGTTGAGTCGGCGGTGGTGGCCATCGGGTCGCCGACGTAGTGCGTCGACCTGGCGTGTCGGCGGCGAGTGGGCGTGAGGAGGGACCCGGCGGCGGTCGGTCCGGCGCCCGGTGACGGGTCGGGCGAAGCGCGCGGCGGTGTTGATGAGAACGCGAGACGGCTCAGCAGGCGTCGCGCGGCTCGCATCCAACGGGGGACACGGCGCGGGATGTGTCGCGCGCGTCGCGAAGTGGGGGTGTCCGCCGCAATTTATCGTGCTGGTCAGTGAAAGCTCGCGCGAGAATGATGAATGATTTATCCATCCTCAAGGGCTACCGGGACGTCTCGCCTCTAAGTCCCGTCGCTACGTCTATGATGCACACGTTTCATGTGGACCCGAGCGCCGTGCGTGGCTACGCGTTCGGGTCCGGTGGTAAAGTCTCCTTTGGATGTTTCGACTCGTAGTGCTGCTTCAATTGAGTATAGTTGATCATCGGGGACTTGCAGACGTCGCAGGTGATCTTCAGCGCGGCGCCGCGCGCCTTGAGGTCGGACTTGCCAGCCTTCTTGGAGTCAGCCTTCGCCTGGGCCTTCGCCTGGGCGGTTGCTTTTTGGTTGCCGCGAACCATGGTGACGCGTCCGTGATGAAGCGCGTCGACTTGTGACGAACGTGGGACGAGACGGAACAAAATCTCGAGATTTGCTCTCATCTGGATAAAAGCCCGCCACTTGTGAAGGCGAGGTCGACAGAGGTCAACAGTTCAACGTGTCATTTCTTTCAGGTCAAAAGGTCACATGCTAAAGGCCCGGAGAGCGGCTCGTGCGTGAACGGCGCGGCGGCTCTCCGTGGCGACTTTCTCTTTGCGAGGGCGGAGCCCTTTCCCACGTGCCGCCCCCAGGCCCGGAGCTACTAAAAATTATTTTCATCTTCGTCCCTCCTCTTCGCCCTCACGCCGTGTCCATGGAGGCGCCGATGTCCGTGTCGAGCGCCACGAGCAGGTCCCCCGCGGAGATGGTATCCTTGGGCACGATGGCGATGTGCTTGACCCGCCCGTCGATCGGCGCGGACACCGTCGTCTCCATCTTCATCGCGGAGAGCACCGCGATGGCGCTGCCAGCCTTGACGTCCTCACCCTCCTTCACGAGAACCTGCACCACCTCGCCCGCCATCGGCGCGCCGACGGATCCCATGTCCGCCGGATCGCTCTTCTCCCTGCTCGCGATCCTGAACTTCTTGGTCTCGCCCGCGTCGGTGCGATCGGCGGTCTCGACGACGCGAGGGATCCCGTTCATCTCGAAGAAAACCTCGCGGTTTCCGTTGGGAAGCAACTCACCAATCGCCTTCAGCTTGATGCTCGCGCGGACACCCGCGCGAAGCTCAACCTCGCACTCCTCGTCGATGTCCAAACCGACGAGGAACGCCTTCGTGGGCAGCCGGGTGAGAGGCCCGTGGAGGTTAACCTTGCGCACGTAGTCGTCAAACACGGACGGGTAAATCGCCGCGCTGAGCGTATCGCGCCACGAGACGTCCCGCCTGGCGTGCTTCTTGCTCACCGATAGGTTAAGCGCCTCGAGGTCCTCCGCGGGGATGTCCGCGCCCGGCCGGCCCTCGTACCCTGTACTCTTACCCTTGAGCACGCGCGTTCTGAGCGGCTCCGGGAACCCACCCGCGGGCTGGCCTATGTACCCCTGGAAGTACTCGACCACCGAAGACGGAAACGAAAGCGTCTCCGCTTGGTCGACGACGGACGTCGCGTTGAGGTCGTTGGCGACGAGGAACTGCGCGAGGTCCCCGACAACCTTGGAGGAGGGCGTCACTTTCACGATGTCGCCGAGGATCTGGTTGGAGGTGGCGTACGCCGCCTTGACGCGGTCCCACTCGCTCCCGAGGCCGTTGGAGAAAGCCTGGAACTTGAGGTTTGTGTATTGACCCCCGGGCATCTCGTGGATGTACACGTCGGCGGAACCAGCCTTGATGCCGGACTCGAACGGCGAGTACAACCCGCGCGTTTGCTCCCAGAACGTGTTGAGCTTGAGGATCTTGTCAAAGTCCATGTCCGTCTCTAAGTCCGTGCCTTGCACCGCGGCGACGAGCGCGCCCATCGCGGGCTGCGACGTCAGACCCGCCATCGCGTCGGTGCAGACGTCGACCACGTCCGCGCCAGCCTCCGCCGCCGCGAGCATGGACGCGACGCCGGTGCCCGCGGTGTCGTGCGTGTGCACGTGGATGGGCAGGTCCGGGAATTTCGTCCGGAGCGCGCCGACGAGCATCGTCGCCGCCCGGGGTTTCAGTAAGCCGGCCATGTCTTTGATGGCCAGCACGTCGATGCCGTGGTCCACCAGTTGCTCGGTGAGGTCGACGTAGTACTCGAGCGAATACTTCGTCTTTTTCGGGTTGGAGACGTCGCCGGTGTAGCAGATCGTGCCCTCCACCACCCCGTTCGCGGCGCGCACCGAGTCGATGCCGAACTTGAGGTTATCGATGTAGTTCAAGGAATCAAACACGCGGAACACGTCGATCCCCGCGATCCTCGCCTCCTTCACGAACGCGTTCACGACGTTGTCAGCGTACGAAGTGTATCCCACCGCGTTGGCGCCTCTCAATAGCATCTGGAACGGAACGTTGGGAACCGCCTCGCGGAGCATCTCCAGCCGTTGCCACGGGCACTCGTGGAGGAACCGGAGGGACACGTCGAACGTCGCGCCGCCCCACATCTCGAGCGAGTACGCGCCCGCGAGGGCATCCGCGGTGGCGGGCGCCGACGCGAGAAGGTCGCGGGTTCGCATGCGCGTGGCGAGCACCGATTGGTGCGCGTCGCGCCACGTGGTATCCATCAACAGCATCCCCTTGTGGTCGCGGACGGCTTTGGCGAACGCGGCGGGGCCTTGCTCGTCGATGATCTGCTTGAACCCCGGCGGCGGCGTCTCGGCGGAAGGCTTGGGCGGGACGGGTTCGACGACTGTCGGCGCCGGTCCTACGGCGCCTGGGTGGCTCGCGCCGTTCACCGCGACGTCCGCGAGGTAGCTCAGTAGCTTGGTCATGTCGTCTTGGGTGGACTCCAGGTCGAACAGCGACGGGGTCGAGTCGATAAAGTCGGTCGCGAACTCTCCGGAGAGGAACGTCTCGGATTGGAGAACGTTGAGGAGAAACGGGATGTTGGTCTTGACGCCGCGGACTCGAAACTCGCCGAGCGCGCGGTACATCTTCTGGATGACGGACATGAAGTTCTTCTCCTTGCACGTGAGCTTGACGAGGAGGGAGTCGTAGTTTGGGGAGACGCGGCTGCCGACGACGACCTCGCCGTCGAGGCGGACGCCCATGCCGCCGGGGGGTCGGTACACCTCAACCTTGCCAAAGTCCGGCGCGAAGGACATCTGGGGATCCTCGGTGGTGATGCGGCACTGCATGGCGAAGCCCTGGACCTGGACGTCCTCCTGGCACGTGATGCCGATGTCCGCCAAGGTGGCACCGCCCGCGATGAGAATCTGCGACTGGACCAAATCGACGCCGGTGACCTCCTCCGTCACCGTGTGCTCAACCTGGATGCGGGGGTTCACCTCGAGAAAGTAGTGGCGGCCCTCCTTGTCCACCATGAACTCAACGGTACCCGCGTTGCGGTAGTTGACGTGCTTCGCCAGCCGCACCGCGTCGTCGTGCAGTGTCTTCCGAAGCGCTGGGTCCAGGATGGGCGCCGGCGCCAGCTCCACCACCTTCTGGTGCCGCCGCTGCACCGAGCAATCGCGCTCGTGCAGGTGCACCACGTTGCCGTGGCCGTCGGCGAGAATCTGAACCTCGATGTGCCTCGGCGCCTCGACGTACCGCTCGAGGAACATGCGCCCGTCGCCGAACGCGGACAGTGCCTCGGACGACGCCCTGGTGAACGCCTCCCGCAGCTCACCCATCGTCCGCACGATGCGCATGCCGCGGCCGCCGCCGCCCATCGCCGCCTTGAGCATGATCGGCATCCCGAACTCCTTCGCGAACTCCTCCGCCTCTTCGACGTTGTCCGTGGAATTGTCGGTACCCGGAACCAAGGGCAGGCCGCACTCTTTGGCGAGGGACTTGGCGATCACCTTGTCGCCCATCTGCGTGATGGTCTCGCTCCTAGGTCCGATGAAGATGATGCCTTCTTCCTCGCATCTTCGCGCGAAGTTTGCGTTTTCGGAGAGGAATCCGTAGCCGGGGTGGATGGCCTGCACGCCGTTCTTCTTGGCCGTCTCGATGATTCCCTCGTACCCGAGGTAGGCCCCCACGGGGGTCTCGCCCGGGTTGACGCAGTAGGACTCGTCGGCTTTGTACCTGTGCGTGGCGAGTCGGTCCGCTTCGCTGAAGATGGCGACGGTGCGCATGCCGAGCTCGGTGCCGGCGCGGAAGGTGCGGACCGCGATCTCGCCGCGGTTGGCGCACATGATCTTGTTGATGGCGCCCGCGTTGGACCGGAGGATGGTGTTGAGCGCGGAGTTGGCGGGAATGTCGACGGACTCGGCGGCTGGGTCGGAAATCGCGCCCGCGCGGACGTCCCTCCCGGCGCCGTCGGCGCGAATAACTGCGGCGCGGGCCCGAGACGGAGACCGGACGGCGCGGGCCTGGAACCTAGCGGCGGCCGACACCGCGGCGGGGCGACCGTGCGCGTTGCGGAAGGCCAGCGTTGACGCGTTGGACGCCGCGGGGACCGACTTGACCCGCGTCACGACGCGGGCCTTCGCCGGAACCATCGCGGACACGGCGGACATGAGGTGCGAAACCTGGTGGCTGGTCCCGGAGATCGCGTTTAGCGTCCAGCAAAGACCAAATCCCTCTTCCGCGACGCGCGGAGGGTGTGTCGGAGTGTTAAGACCGGGAAACGCGTTCGCGGTCCGACGCCTTCGGCAAGTCGCTAACCCTAAGAAGGTCGCGCCTTGTCAAAAGGCCTGTAATGCGCTCCCTGCTTGCACAGAGGCGACCTTCGCAGTGGTCCCTCGGCGGCGTGGAGAAGGAAACCACGACACTGCGCGTGTTCGAAGCGGCGGAATGGCGGTGCGCTTTTTGCGAATAGATTTATACGCGCTTTGCGCGCCATTTTGTTGGAACCAGCTTTTTGGGTCCTCGTTACAAGTATCAAAGGGAAAGAACCGACATCCATCCCCCTCTAACTCGCTCGCTAAGTCAACATGATCAATTGAGCACCTCGTCGCACCGCCTTCTATGCCCCGCGAACTCGTACCCGATGTCCGCCACGCTCGTGGGTACACCTCGGTACGTATTCGCGGCTTTCACGAATGATCTCTCCTCTGGCAAGTTGCCACTCGCCGCGTACTTGCCGTCGTCCATGTGATGCACCATCATCTCCCCGAACGTGTCCAGTGGGATCACCGCGGTGGTGAACCCTTGGAACCAGAAGCTGGCGTACCACTCGCGGACGAGCCCGCCGGGGTACCAGTCAACGCCGTACGGAACGTGTTTGGCCCAGTACGACTCGATCCACGGGTCAGTCGACGGATCCTGTGAACAAAACACGCCGTCAGTACAATTGCCCATACGAAGATTGCCAAAAATAACCAAAAATAACCAAAAAATAACCAAAAATAACCAAAAATAACCAAAAATAAACGCACCTCCAGCCGCAACATTGCGATTCCCTTCTCCAGTTTGTCCACGTACGTCCTGTACCGCTGCACGGGTAGGAAGAACATCGCCGCGTACGGGTTCCGCGGCACGACGTACCGCTGACCTCCGTGCCACTCCACTTTTTTCACCTGCGGCGGGTTGCAGTAGTTTTCGTCCACCACCACTCGATGAAATTCCCCAGACGTGTCCACCAGGTCCTCGTACCGCACCAGCATCGGGTGCAAGTCATCCCGCCCCGTGCGGTCCAAATGCCTGTGCTCGCGGCACAGCGCCTCCATGTTACTCGACGTGACGTTGATGTCGTTCTCGCTGACTAGGTAGTGCGTGTAGTCGTCGGTGTGTAAGTGCGGCTTAGCGCTGGTCCGGCACAATCCGGCGAAGTCGTGCCCGAGTGAATCATCCCCGACTCGTACCCGCACTTTAATGCCCGGCCACTCTGTTCGAAACGTGGCGTACTTTTTGTCCGACACCCACACCTCCACGTCCACGTCCATCCCGAACCGGTCGTGCGCGTCCTTGTAGTTGGCGATGAGTGTGTTGATCGCCCTTGGGTCCTTGTCGCCGTAGGACGCCACACACGCGAGCATCTGTGACCAAAAACACAAATTTATCAGTGTGGGCAAACAGTCAGAGAACAAAATAAACTCACCTTGTGCTCGGGTCCTAAGCATCTGCTGCGGTCGCGTCCGAGTCCGAGGGTGGCGATCTCCTCGCTCCATTCCGCCTCTTTCGCGGCGCGATGTACGGCGAACGCGTCGGGGAGCATGTCGTCCGACGGTGTTCCCGGTGCGGGCCGCCCGTTCGCTCGGTCTCGTTCCGTCTGTCGCAGCGTGATGCGTTCCTGCCATCGTTTCTGTCGCTCCGCGCGTTCCTCCAGTTGCGCGAGCCATTGCCCGCTGCCGTCCATCATCCCCGCGTCTCTCTCTCCGAACGCGTCGGTCCCCGGCATCTCGTGTCTATGGTGGTGGTGGTGGTGGTGGCGGTGGTGGTGACCGTGGCGGCGGGCGGCGCCCAGGTTGGCGAGCGTGTCCGCCGCGCGCGTCGAGTTCCCGAGCTTGCTGTCCGCGAACATTGCTGATGCGCTCGATGACCCGCCGACGTTCCTCACCGCGTCCGCCCACTGCGACGGCGTGGTCGCCACGAGCGCCACGAGCACCAGCACGAGCGCGATGCCGCTCACGGTGGACGCCAGGAAGTCTCCGAGCCGCCGGACGCGAGCCGTGCGCGGGGTCGCCACCTCCGACAGCAGCGGCGCGGCCTCATCCATCGGAACCTGCGATGTGGCGTGCCCTCCGAGGAGACTGCGGCATGGGCCGCGTCCCGCGCTGAGCGCGGTCCCTGGGGTCGACGGGACGCTCGCCGACGCCATCTTCACGTTCGATCCGTCCACGAAGGGGCTTCGGGGGATGAACGCTGGGTCGAGCCGCGGCCCGGGTGCGCGGCGCCGCGCGATGTGCCTCGCCGCGCGGTCGATGGGTTCGAGTAACACCCGATCGGCTCGTAGCGCGTTTCAACAAAAAGTTTGGGAAAGATTTTGATATGCTCGAATCAGCTGTTCGGCGCCCCGCGACTCCCCGGGGCGCGCGATGGCACCTCGGAAGAGGAAGAGGGGAGCGAGCGAGCCGGATGTCGTGACTCGACTGCGACGCGGTAGCGTCTCCATCCTCGACGCCGTCGTCACGGAGCTGCCGGACGTGTTCTACGGCGAGATCTTGAACAAGCTCGACTTGAATGAAACGCTGGACTTGGCGCAGGTGAGCAAGGCGTACAACGACGCGGTTTGGAGCGTGGGGGGAGTGCGGTCGTTGGAGCCGAAGATCGACGCCCACTTACATCGGCTTGACCGGGAGTATCCGAATGAGCCCGCATGCTGGCACCCCCGTGATCCGATGTGGTGGGCGGCATGTCAGGGCCACGTGCCCTTGGCCAGGGCTCTCCTGGAGTCTGGGTATGACGTGAAATCGGACGAGAGTAATGTTTTGGGGACAGCCTGCGATGCAGGATGGCCGGCGGTTGTGAAGATACTGATAGAGGCGGGGGCTGATGTCAACGTGGTGGATGGAACTTGCACGGCTCATGGAACTGGCACGGCTCTTAGCAACGCGGCTTATAAGGGCTTCACGGTGATAGTCGCGATGCTGCTCAAGGCGGGCGCAGACGTGAACCTCGGCTACCCCCTCCATGCTTCCCTCGCGTGTCCAATCCATGGAAACGAAACGTGCGTGTTCATGCTGATCCAAGCTGGTGCAGACATCGACAAGCTCGACGATCGAGGTCGCACACCGATGCAAATTGTCGTGGGGCACGAAGAGAAAATGCAACGCTCGTGGAAAAGTCTCATGGAAAAGAAGAACGCGGACCCGGAGTTTAAAGCTTTCATGGCCACGCGCCTGGATTTCATGCCGAATTATTACGGCGTCGGCATCGATTGCCCTCTTAAAGACTACTACTACAAATACTCGAGATATAAGGAGTTGCTGCAAAACTCGGAAGCCTTGCGCCGCGCCGAGACGTCGGCGACGTGATTTGTATTCTATGCAAAAGTCGTAGACTGTACCAACATAGATTCGCTTTCAAATTGACTCGTCAAGACTACCACATGGACCGAACCGCCCCGACCTTCTCGTACATCGCCTCCGACGACGCGCACACGAACCCTTTACCGTCGTGATCGTCATCCCCGGCCGCCTTCAGCTCCATCATCACCCGGACGCGATTGGGCGCTTTGTCGTCGCGAACCTCGATGGCTTTCGTGGTCACCTCGATCTCCGTCCCGGGCGGCAGCCTGTCGTGTATCTGCATGCTGTATGACCGTGGCATCACCAACGGCGGCCGCGGGAGCACCGCGCGGTCCATCAGCGCGATCGCCGCCTGCCAGCTCCCGTGGCAGATCATCAGCGAGTCCATCACTCCGGTGGACACGATGCCGGGAAGGCCTTGGTACGCCTCGGTGACCGTCACGACGCTTCGGAGGGCGCTCGGGGACGCGTCCGCCCACCGCGGGTCGTTCTCCTCGACCCTGAAAGACTTGAGCCCCAAGCCGGACTCGTGCGCGTTGCCGCAGACGAAGCACTGCGAGTGTTCATCGTAGGACGCCTGGATGGAGAGCATCGGTTTGCCGTCGACTATGGGGATGCCCGCGAGCGCCGCGGGATGTTTCGGGGAGTTGCACGGGTTGACATCGTGGCCCTCGTGGACGAGCCGCGCCCATTCCGATCGCGACCGGAACGCGACCGGCGCGTTGTGGAAGAGACGCGTCTTGGTTCGCGCGATGGAAGATGAGGAGGATTCTTCGCGGGAAGTCGACGCGGCGGGCGTCGGTGACGCGCAGCCGCAGACGCATCGGACGCCGTGGCCGCCGCGCGTGAGCGCGGAGGTGGCGCGCGCGACGTCGATCTCACGCGCGGCGACCGCGTCGGATCGCGCGAAGGCCTCGCGGGCCACGCGCCGAGCGACCGCCCTCCACATGATGACGCCGTTGCTTTACAGGTCAGCGGGAAAGAACTTTTTCAAGTTTGTCACGTCCGTCCCGAGGCTCGACGTGCCACCGGTGGAAGATCCAACCGTTCCGAACGAAACCGAGTCGTCCACGAAGCACGATGCGCCTGTGACGATCCTCCAAAAGGGTTTCGTCGCCGTCTCTGTGCCGTACAGCAGTGCTTTGAACGGCCGATCGCGGGAAAATATCTTGGAAACTGGCGCTGATTTTTTCAGAACCTTCCAAGAGCCAGGCAGCCCGAGAAGCGCGAAGTCACTTGTGCCATGCCCGGGGGCCCTGCGTTCCTCGTGGGCGTCGGAGCCGGGTTTTCGGCCGCGGCGATCGCCAGGGTGGTGGCGGATGCCGAGTTGAACCCTAAGGGATCCAAAAAGTCGAAGGGAGCGAAGGCGGGCGATGCCAAGCGTCAGAGGAAAGGGCCGCTCATGGTGAAGCCCAAGCCGTTCGTGCGGAAGGAGTACCCGGCTGATGACCCTTGCGCGGAGTGCTGCGGGTCAGGGCGGGTGGACTGCTCCGAGTGCAAAGGACGGGGCCGGACCAACCTCACGGAGCTCGTCATGCTGCCGATGGACACGTGGCCGGAGTGGTGCCAGTACTGCAGGGGGAGTGGGCTCATATACTGCTCACGGTGCTCGGGGCTGGGAAAGCACCGAGCCAAGATCGGCTTCGACCTCGAGGACTGAAAGGACGAGCACGAGACGCACGCACGACGAGTCAAGTAGACGCGGACGAATCAAGGTAGACGCAGACGGTGACGATACGCATCGCATAATATGATAATAGCGCGTATCACAACTAACATCACGACGCCGCCGCGGGATGAAGCCGCCGTTCGCGCAGCCTCGCCGCCGCCGCCCTCAAACTCTTGCTGACCTGTCCCACCGTCTCCCTCGCCTCCACCAATTCGTCCACGTCGGACGGCTGACTGATCCTCGCGAGCACCCCCGCCGTTCGCCGCATCCCAGCCGCACGCAGCTGCGTCTCGGACCACCGCACGCCGAGCGGGTACCGATCGGATCGAGCCGTAGTCGGAGCGTTGAGATCCGCGACGCGTTTCGCCCGACTTCCTTCATCCGACGTCATCCCGTTCCCGTTCAGATTACTGACTTCCGTTGACATGTTGGCGCTGGCCTCGAGCTCGGCGAGCCGCGTGGTGACGCTCTTGTGCAACGCCCTTACGATGGACCGATCCCCGCTCGTCTCCGCGAACGCGTCGCCGCCGAACATCAACACCCGCTCCACGTCCCGGGAGTCGATCGCGAACAGCCGCGCCGGTCCGTCGGGTCCGCACTCGATCCGAACGGGGGTCCGCGCCGGGAGGTCGATCCCGGGCCCGTTGGGAAGCGACGCGCGCGTGCGTATCCCCGCGAGCGCGTCCACGACGCAGGCCACCTCACCGATGACGTCACCGGGGTGAGCCACGTACGCGTGACTCTGAATGCCAAACGGATTATTCGTCGCGACGCGCGGGGAAATCGTCACCGCGCCCTCGGCGACGATGTACATGTCCACGCCTGTATGCGCCTCGGTTTCATCGCCGTCCTTTCGGGATGGCATGTCCTCCTCGGGATGGTCGACAAGCGACTCGCCCGGGACGCACGTGCGTATGCGCGCGAACGTCGCGAGGACATCCGCGAGTTTGCCGTCGCCGCCCAACGCCGTCTTGAGCGAAGGGACGTCCAGTAACAACTCCTTCGCCAAACCGATTTCCTCGTCGCCGTCCACCTTTCGCGACGTCGGCGTCGCGAACGACGCGTGCGCCGCGGTGTACGCGCGCATCGCGGCGGCGAGCTCGTCGACGTCCGCTAGAAGCTCCCTGACCGACTCGTTGGATGCCACGTCGGACGCGGCTCTCATGGCGTCGGCGACCATCGCGGCGCCTACGTTTTTCGTAGCCATCTCCGCGGCGTCCTCCCGCGCGCGCACCAGTTCCCGTTGCGTCTCCACCAGCTCTAGCCTGAGGGACGCGCACGTCGCGTCCTGTTCCTTCGACGACGGCGTGTACGCGCTCATGCGATCGAGCGACGCCTCGGCGGCTCGGCGGAGCGTCTGGGTCGATCGTTCTCGTTCCCGCTCCACCGCGGATGCCACGGCGGCTTCGAGCTCATCCTTCCTTCGTTGGACCGCCTCTTCGCCGACGCCCTGCGCGAGCTGGGCGTCGCGCTCGGCGGTCTGTCGTCGCTGGCGCTCGATGTCCAGCCGGTGCGCCATGGCCTCGAGCCGCTTCTCGAGCTCGGCGTGCGAGTTCTCGGCGGCGAGCTCCGCGGCTAGCGATGCCGCCTTTTGGATCTCCGCCTCGACGCGACCCTCCGCGGTGCGCTCGCGCCATCGAAGCGCGACGTTCTCGCGCTCCAGCTCCTGAATGCGCTCGCGCATGATGTCCACCAGAGTGGCGTCCTGGAACTCCTCGGCGACGTCGTCGTTGGAACCCGCGTCGGATTCAACCTCCAATTCCGCCGGCCTCCCATCCCTCGTTCCAACGCCGAGCATCGCGTACACGGGTTTCGTGATGGCCTCATCGAAGTCCTCTTCGGTGAAGTTGGGCGGGACGGCCCCATCCTCGCGCGAATCTCCGCCGCAAGACGAGCCCTCCGCCGGTCGCCAGTTCTTCAGCCGCGCCGTGAGGCTCTCGACCTCCTCCGGGAAGAGCATCAGATTGTGAAATTGTGCAAGTCCTCGGGCTTCCAAATCCACTCGCGCCAAAATGACGAGAGAGTCCCTGGAAAAGCGAAAGGTCGCGCGCCACTTCGCCGCCGCGCGAACCGCCGCACAGTTCGTATAACCCAAATAAACAATCATGGTGCGTGTCTTTACGTACACATCGATCCAATCCGATCGACCCCGCTCGCCCCTTTCGCGCGTGCGATCGCCCGCGAGGCGCGATCTCGCGCCCCGATCCCGGATAGCCTTTTCCCGCACCAAGGGTAATGTCCGCGGATTATTGACGAGAGTTATTCCTTCCCCCCCTCCCGGCGATGCGTAGGCCGACTTTGTCGACAAGCAGTTCACCAAGGACGAGGTCGCCGAGAAGGTCCTCGAGCAGTACGACGATGAGACCACCCGCGTCTTCTACAAGTGCGTCATGGGCGGCGGCGGCCACGACATCCATTTCGGCATCTACAAATCCCCCACCGACGGCGTCAAGGAGAGCTCCGACTACACCACCGAGTGGATGATGACCCAGATGGAGTGGGCCAAGCCCATCGACGCCAACTGCCACGTCCTCGATCTCGGATCAGGCCACGGCGGCGGCTCACACGCCATGGCCAAGCGCTGGGGCTGCAAGGTCACCGGCTACAACCTCGGCCCGGGCCAAAACGCTCTGAACATGGAACGTTGCGCCGAGATCGGCGTCGACCACCTCGTGGACGCCAAGGTTGGCAACATCAACGACCCGCTCCCGGCGGAGTGGACCGGTAAGTTCGACGCCGTGTGGTCCTGCGAGGTGCTCTGCCACGCGGGCGACAAGGTGGCGCTCTTCAAGGAGCTCATGCGATGCCTAAAGCCCGGCGGCGTCTTCGTCTTTTCCGACATCATGGGCGCGGACGGCGCCGACGAGAAGGCGCTCAAGGCGTTCACCGATCGCAACGCCACGACGTTCATGGGCAGGCCTTCCATGTACATCGACTTCGTCAAGGAGTCGGGTTTCAAGTACGTCACGTGGTGGGACGGGAGCCACCACCTCGAGCGGTACTTCCGCGACATGCTCCACCAGATCAACACCAACCGAAAGGAGATGAACGCCGCGGGAGTCAGCGACGGGTACCTCGATAACTGGGTGAGCTCGCTGACCGACCGCGCGAACGTGCAGAAGGAGAAGGGGGTGTTCGCGTGGGGTGTCTTCGTGGCGCGCAAGCCCGAGGTGGGCGAGCTCGCGTAAAGGGTCGTTCGCCCCGTGAATTCGTTTCATTATTTCTTCGCCACTCGCGAGCGGGGGCTGCTGTGCGGCCCCCCAGGGCGAGTGAAAGTACATTCTTTACCCACTTGTAATGTGTCGACGTATTGCCTAAGTAATTGTTGATATCTACACCGCGCGAACATCGACGTTTTATCGTTAATAATGTACGAATTTAAAAGGCCACCCTCGGGTTCCGAGGGGTGCGGCGTCGGGCGGCTATGCTACAAGACAATCGCGCGGCGGTGTCGCTCACGCGCGTTAATTCGCGCCTCTCGCCGTCCATATGTGTCCCTCTCGCCCTTCGAAGGGTGACCTCGTTTTGTGATGTAAACAGGTGTTGCGGAAAGAATATTAGTTTTCGTCGTCGGTGTTGTACTTTTGCTTTGCGGCGTTTGCGGTTTACACCTCGCCCGGGAGCATGGTGTCAGCCTCGGCACCCATGAGCTCGCACGCGCCGCCCAGCTTACCAGTGAGGTGGGACACGCATTCTGCCTCCTTGGTGAGCTCGTCCTCGCTCTTCTTGATGCGCTCGCGGAGCCAATCGTTGATCTCCAGGCCCTCCACGATCTCGTAGGACCCGTCGCCGGTGGACCTGCACGGCATGGAGAAGACGATGCCCTCCTCGATGCCGTACGGGTTCCCGTCGGTGCACACAGCGCTGGAGAACCAGTCACCCTCCGGGGTCGGGGTCACGAGGCTCTTGATCGCGTCCGCGATGGACACCGCGGTGGACGCCGCGGACGAGCGGCCCCACTTCTTGATGAGCAAGCCGCCGCGGGTCTGAATCGCGGGGGTGAAATCAGCCTCGAGCCACTCGGAGTCGTCGATGACTTCCATCGCCTTCTCGCCTCCGATCTGCGCGTTGACGAAATCTGGCACCTGCGTGGTGGAGTGGTTACCCCAGATGGTGACGTTGGTGACGGTCTCGTAGAAGACACCCGCCTTGAGCGCGAGCTGGCACTTGGCGCGGTTCTCGTCCAGGCGGGTCAGCGCGTGGAAATTTTTGCGATCCAGGTTAGGCGCGTTCTCCATGCAGATCAAAGCGTTGGTGTTGCACGGGTTGCCCACCACGCACACCTTGCACGTGG
>Ga0257106_1000971_pt1 | contig 15113 bp, 14 predicted proteins | sample LP_taG_3_FD_190177 | JGI IMG/M metagenome (GOLD analysis project Ga0257106, IMG submission 190177) | Marine microbial communities from Northeast Subartic Pacific Ocean, Canada - LP_J_2011_P26_10m | ecosystem: Environmental > Aquatic > Marine > Oceanic | place: Canada: Northeast Subartic Pacific...
AAAAAGATGACATAACATTTATTGGGCCATCTGCAGAGCCTATAAGAATCATGGGTGATAAAATTGAATCAAAAATTTTTGCTAAAGAGGCCGGTGTTAATACTGTTCCAGGCCATCAAGGTATCATAAAGAATATTGATCAAGCGATCTTAATTGCAAATGAGGTTGGCTTTCCTGTAATGATCAAAGCATCAGCAGGTGGCGGTGGCAAAGGAATGAGGATTGCATTTAATGAAGGAGATATTCCAGATGCTTTTACATCATCAATTAATGAGGCCAAATCGAGTTTTGGTGATGACAGGGTATTTATTGAAAAGTTTATAGTAAAGCCTAGGCACATTGAAATACAAATTCTTGCTGATAGTCATGGTAATGTAATACACCTTGGTGAAAGGGAATGCTCAATACAAAGAAGAAATCAAAAAATAATAGAAGAATCACCAAGCCCTTTTGTTGATAGTGATTTAAGAAACGCAATGGGTGATCAAGCTGTTCAATTATCAAAAAAAGTTGGATACTCAAGTGCTGGAACTGTTGAATTTATTGTTGATCAAGAAAGAAATTTTTACTTTCTCGAGATGAATACAAGACTTCAAGTTGAACATCCTGTAACTGAGTTGGTTACAGGGTTTGATTTGGTTGAAGAGATGATAAAAGTTGCGGCAGGTGAAAAATTAAATGTCACTCAAGATGATATAAGTTTTAAAGGGTGGGCAATTGAATCTCGGATATATGCCGAAGATCCTGAGAGAAATTTTATGCCTTCAACAGGGCGACTTATAACCTATAAGCCACCATTAAGTATAGATAATATTAGAAATGATACTGGTGTTTATGAGGGTGGAGAAATCTCAATGTTTTATGACCCAATGATCTCAAAATTATGTTCATACGGTAAAACAAGAATTGAAGCATGCAATTTAATGCAGGAAGCCTTAAATAATTTTGAAATTTCCGGTATCCAAAATAATTTAAACCTTCTTTCATCAATAATTAAAAATAAGAAATTTATCGATGGAGATATAAATACAGGTTTTATTAATGAAGAGTATCCGGAAGGTTTTTGCTCGAAAGTTTTAGACCCAAAAGATGGTTTGATTTTTTCTTTAGCAGCAGTTTTTGCTTACATTAAAGAAAAAAATAACTCCTTAGTAAGTGAAAATAAAAATCATCCATTATTAAACGAAAAGTCATTAGTCGCCTCAATAAATAAAAATATATTTGAATTTAAATCATATAATACTCTTAAAAATATCATTATTGAGCACGATGGAGTCACCATTTCTCTGGAATCAAACTGGAAACCTGAGGATAATTTAATAAAAATAAAAGTTGATGAGAAACTATTAACTTTAAAAATTCAAAAAAGTATTAAGGGTTATGAAATTCAAGGTTTTGGGTTAACTGGTGTTGTGAAAATAAGAACTAAAATTGCCCATGATTTATCAGTTCACATGATCGAAAAAGTTGTAGTGAAGAATACAAAAATTATTAAATGTCCAATGCCTGGTCTTATTGTATCTATAGACGTGAAACAAGGTCAGACTGTCGAAGATGGCGATAAATTATGTACAGTAGAAGCAATGAAAATGGAGAATATTATTCGTTCAGAGGCATCTGGGGTAATTAAGGAGGTATTCTGTAAAGAAGGTGATAGTTTGGCTGCGGATGAAGTTATGATCGAATTTGAGTAAGTTTTGTATTTATTTTAAATCTTTTTTTCAAATTTTTTAAAAGTATTTCATCAATCTTTTCTGTTGGGAGCATTACTCCTAATTCCTTTAAGCTTGTAACTCCATTATTTTTATTTCCGCATGAAATAATGCCATTAAAATGATCTAGATTTGGTTTAATATTTATACTTATACCATGAAATGTTATGCCCTTTCTAACCCTTAGGCCTATTGAAGAAATTTTTTTTTCAGATTGATTTTTAATACTACTTTTTACCCAAACACCAACCTTGCCTTTTATTAATAATGATTTTACCCCCAAGTCATTTAGTGTGTCCATTACGGAATTCTCAAGGGCATTAACAAAACTTCTTATGTCGTAATTTCTTTTTCTTAAGTCTAACATTATATAGATAATTCTTTGACCGGGCCCATGATATGTATACTCCCCACCCCTTGAAGATTTAAAAACGGGGAATATATTTTTTTTGAGAAGATCTTTTTTATCTGCACTAGTTCCGGCTGTATAAATTGAGGGATGCTCTAGAAACCAAATTAATTCAGATTTTTTTTTAGAGCTTATATTCTCAATTCTTTTTTCCATTATTTTAACGCTTTCCGGGTAATTAACTAAATCCCTTGATATTGCGTATTCTATTTCTTTTATTTTCATGACCATCTATATATTTTAAGTTATATGTTTTAATGTAGAATTCAATTTTAGTTAAATAATATATAAATTTTTTCATACTATAAATATATTATAAATTAAAATGCGGCCGTGGCGGAACTGGTAGACGCGCAGCGTTGAGGTCGCTGTGGGGTAAAACCCGTGGAAGTTCGAGTCTTCTCGGCCGCACCACTTATTTTAGTAAAAGAGATATTTATGAGAGAAATCAAAGGAAATAATTTAAAAGAAGAATTTACACCCTTTGACCCATCTCTAATTTCTGATGTTATGGATGCCCTAGATTCATCGGATAGAAGTAAAATTATCATACTAACCAAAGATTTATCGGCAGCAGATATAGCTGATATAATTAATTTAATTCCAAGATCTGAGGTTGGTAATTTTATTAGCTTTATTGAAAGTGATTTTAACCCCGAGATTTTATCTGAGCTTGATGAAAATATTAGGGAGGAGGTTATCAATCTTCTTGGCCATTCTTATGTTGCTGAGGTTTTACAAAAGCTTGAAACAGATGATGCTGTTCATGTTATTGAAGATCTTGAGGAGGGTGATAAAAAATTAATTCTTAATAAAATTCCTAAGATTGAAAGAGAGGAATTAGAATTATCATTAAATTATCCAGAATATAGCGCCGGGCGTTTAATGTCTGTTGATTTTGTAGCATTAAATCCTAATATCAATGTTGGTGAAGCAATAGACTTCCTTCGTCTGGATAATGATTTACCTATTGAGTTCTATGAAATTTATTTAATTGATTCATCGTCACAACCCGTAGCTGCAATTTCTCTTTCTAACGTTATTAGATCATCTAGAGAAAAAAGTTTAAAAAGCCTTCAATCTCATGAATTGATAACAATTTCAGGAGAAATGGATAGGGAACTTGTTGCTTATCAGTTTGAGAGATTTGATTTAGTTTCAGCTCCAGTGATTGATGAAGTTGGAAAGTTAATTGGAGTAATAACAGCAGACGATATTGTTGAGGTTTTAAAGGATGAGGCTGGTGAGGATATTAAGTTACTTGGTGGTGTTGGTGATGAAGACATTACAGATAATGTTATCCAAGCATCAAAGGGAAGGTTTTCATGGTTATTTATCAATCTTATAACGGCTATTCTTGCATCTATGGTGATAGGTCTATTCGACGGAACTATTGAGGAGATGGTTGCTTTAGCTATCTTAATGCCAATAGTTGCATCTATGGGTGGAAATGCAGGAACTCAAACCTTAACAATTGCAGTTCGCTCCTTATCAACTAGAGATTTAATACCGCTTAACTATAAAAGAATTATTAATAGAGAAATCTTGGTGAGTTTTTTAAATGGAGTTTTTTTTGCTCTAATATTGGGAATATTAAGTGCTTTTTGGTTTGGTAATTTTGCACTAGGAGGTGTTCTTGCAATTGCAATGGTTTTGAACATGGTGGTTGCTGGTTTTGCAGGAATAATAATACCACTTATTTTAAATAAGCTCGGTATTGATCCGGCTTTAGCCTCAAGTGTTTTTGTTACAACAGTTACAGATGTTGTTGGTTTCTTTTCTTTTTTAGGCCTTGCGGCAATTTTCTTGGTTTAAATTGGCATTAAATATCAAAAAATTATGTGTTGGAGCAGAATCGGTTTCAGATCTCTATTATCGTCAAGATCATATTAGAAGTCGACATAATGAAACAATCCATATTACTAGAATGTTCCCAAAACGATTTGATGAAATACTTAAGGGTGGATCAATTTATTGGGTTATAAAAGGAAGGTTGTGCGTTAGACAAGAAATTTTAAAAATAAATAGATTTCTTGATACAGAGGGGACCAAGAGGTGTAGAATTGATTTAAATAAAAATCTTTTTTTAACAGTTCCCTTCAAAGAAAGGCCTTTTCAGGGGTGGAGGTATCTAGAAGAAAAAAATTCACCAGCCGATACAAAAATTTTTGATATAAATGAGACTGATGATGATCAAGAAATTATTTCAGAACTTCACTCCTTAGGGTTAGTTTAACCATATGATTTTAGTTTTTGGAATAATATTTTTAATATTTTTAATATTCTTTTTTGATTGGATTATATCTTCAGAAAAAGAAATTTTTAAAGAAAAAATTAGATCTTTAATTGTCTTCTTATCTTTTTTACTGGCTATATTATTTTTAGTATTTGGTCTTTATTATTTTTCTACCTTTTTTATCTCTCTCGCTCTTTGGTTTTTCAAAAGAAAAGTTTTCTTTGATTTTCTTATTGGTCTCTTTAAGAAAAAAAAATATTCAAAAATTAAAATATCGGAAGCTTATGAAATATTGGGTGTTGACCAAAATACATCAATTGATCTTATAATAAAGGCACATAAGGAATTGATAATAAAAGTTCATCCTGATAAAGGTGGTTCTTCTTATTTAAGCGCTAGAATTAATGAGGCTAGAGATATTATAATGGCTGATAGAATCAATAAGGGAGAAAAGGTTGAGTGATAATGGTAAGTTTGTAGATAAAGATTCATCTTTAAAAACTCAGGTTAAAAATAAGGTCAAGAAACCATCTTTATATAAAGTTCTTATTTTAAACGATGACTATACTCCTATGGAATTTGTTATTTACCTTTTAAAAAGTTTTTTTAATAAAAGTAATGAAGAGGCAACAAAAATAATGCTTCATGTTCATCAAAATGGTATAGGTGTTTGTGGGGTTTTTTCTTATGAGATTGCTGAAACAAAAGTTATTCAGGTTCTTGACACTTCAAGAAAAAATAACCACCCTCTACAATGTACAATGGAAAAAGCATAAATGACTTCATTTTCTCAAACACTAGAAGAAACACTGCAGAGATCAATTGACTTTGCTGCTCAAAATAAACATGAGCATGTTACAATTGAACATCTTTTATTTTCACTCCTTGACGATAAGGATGCGTATAAAGTTTTAATGGCATCTAATGTAGAAATTAATCTACTTAAAGATGAATTAATAGAATTTATCAATAAGCAGGAATATTTAATAAGCGGAGAAGAGGGCGGTGTTCCAGAACCTACAGCTGGTTATAGGACTGTTGTAACAAGAGCAGCTATTCACGTTCAGCAATCGGGTGGACAAGAGGTTAATGGAGGGAATGTCCTTGTTGCTATTTTTTCTCAACAAGAAAGCTACTCGGTTTATTTATTAGAAAAACAAGATATGACTCGTTATGACGCTGTTCAGTTTTTAGCTCATGGAATTAAAAAGAATCAAACTTTTACTTCTTTTCAATCAGAGCTAAATGATGACCAGAATTCATATGAGGGTGAGGATGAGGATTCCTCCTCCTCAAAGGAAAGTGCTCTCGATTCATTTTGTGAAAACCTTAATGAAAAAGCAAAAAAACAGTTAATTGACCCATTAATAGGAAGGTCAACCGAGGTTAATCGTTTAATTCAAATATTAAGTAGGCGAAGGAAAAATAACCCCCTCCTAGTAGGTGATCCTGGGGTTGGTAAAACAGCAATAGTCGAGGGTTTAGCTTTTAGAATAATTGAGAAGGATGTTCCTGATGTCATTAGCAATACTTTAATATTTTCTCTAGATATGGGCTCTATTCTTGCTGGGACTAGGTACAGGGGTGATTTTGAGGAAAGAATTAAAGCTGTATTAAAGGAAATTGAGGCTCTTGACGATGCTGTTCTTTTTATCGATGAAATTCACACTGTAATTGGTGCTGGAGCAACTTCTGGTGGCTCTATGGATGCCTCAAACCTCTTAAAGCCATCCCTTCAAGGACAGCAATTACGATGCATAGGGTCTACGACTTACAAAGAGTACAGGCAATTTTTTGATAAGGATAGGGCTTTATCAAGACGTTTTCAAAAAATAGATGTCGAAGAGCCAAGTATTCCCGATACAATTAAGATTTTAATGGGTTTAAAATCAAGGTTTGAAGTATTTCACGGTTTAAGGTACTCGAATGAAGCTATAAAAACTGCAGTTGAGTTATCTTCTAGGTATATGAGCGATAGAAAACTTCCAGATAAAGCAATTGATGTTATTGATGAGACAGGAGCTTCACAAAAACTCAAATCTTTATCGAAGAGAAAAAAAACTATCAATCAAAAAGATATTGAACAAACAATATCCACGATGGCTAGAATTCCTTCTAAGCACATAACGAGGGATGACAGTGAAAAACTGAAAGATCTAGACAAATCATTGAAAAGATTCATATTTGGCCAAGACAATGCTATTGATGAAGTTGTAGCTTCAATTAGATTATCCCGTGCAGGATTAAGAGATTTACAAAAACCAATAGGTTCTTACCTCTTTACTGGTCCCACGGGAGTCGGAAAAACTGAGTTAGTTAGGCAACTTGCTTCCGTATTAAGTATTGAATTACTTAGGTTTGATATGTCTGAATATATGGAGCGTCATACCGTTTCCCGCCTAATTGGGGCACCCCCTGGTTATGTTGGCTTTGATCAAGGTGGTTTATTAACAGACGGAGTTGACCAGAATCCTTACAGTATTGTTTTGTTAGATGAAATTGAAAAGGCTCATCCCGATATTTTTAACATACTTCTTCAAGTAATGGATCATGGTACATTAACAGATCAAAATGGAAGAAAAGTAGACTTTCGAAATACCATCATAATCCTTACAACTAATGCCGGAGCATCTGAACTTGCAAAACCTGCATTAGGCTTTAACAGGGGTGAGAGAGTTGGCGAGGATACTGATGCAATAGAAAAACTTTTTAATCCAGAGTTTAGAAATAGACTGGATTCCATTATTTCTTTTAATTCACTTCCTGACTATGTTATTGAAAAAGTTGTTGAAAAATTTATCCTTGAGCTAGAATCTCAATTGGACAATAAAAATGTTTTTATTAATATTTCTAGCGAAGCTGCTAATTGGCTTGGTAAAAAAGGCTATGATCACAATATGGGTGCAAGACCTCTGTCGCGATTAATTCAAGAGAAAGTTAAAAAACCTATTGCCGAAGAGATACTCTATGGTGTCCTTGAAAAGGGTGGAACTGTTGATGTTTCTTTGAAGAAAGGTGAATTAAACTTTAAGTATAAGTTATTAAAAAATAAAGATAAAAATAAAAAAGAATTAATAAAGAATTAAAATTTTAAAAATTATCTATTATTTTTTGCGCCTCTTTTTTTAATACTTCAGGATCACTTACTTTCGAAGAATGAAACTGGTAATTTAGACCTTCAGCCCTTTGTATTATATGAAAGTGAAGATGAAAAACTGTTTGTCCTGCTTCAGCACCATTTAATTGTAAAATCATAACACCGCTTGGTGAGTAAACCTTTTTTATTGATCTAGCAATTTTTTGAGTAGCATCAAGAATATGAGGGAAGTATTTTGGCGGAAGTTCTAAAAAATCCTTTGTTTTATACTTTGGTATTACTAGAGTATGGCCTGGTGACTGTGGCATTACATCCATAAATGCTAAAATAAAATCATTTTCTAATACTTTTACACATTCCGCATCACCGCTAAGTATTTTAGAAAATATATTTTGATCATTATAAGACATTTAATTCTCTTTTTTATATGGAAGATAACTTTCTAACATTTTTTTACTTTTTTCAACCTCTCCATCCTCATATTTCAAGTATTGCTCTACGGCATCAGAAAAATTTCTTTCTTTCATCCAGTGCGCTGAGTAAGTTATCTCAGGAGAGTAACCCCTTGCTATCTTATGAGTACCCTGTGCTCCTGCCTCAACATATTTATATTTATTAGAAATGGCATATTCAATTGCTTGATAATAACAAAGTTCAAAGTGAAGGAATTTGTGATCTTCGGTGCATCCCCAGTTTCTTCCGTAAAGCCTATCTCCACCAATAAAATTTAATGCACCAGCAATGTAGTGATCATTTTTTTTTGCCATTATAAGCAGTAAATTATCTTTCATTGTATCGCCTATAATTTTAAAAAAATCCTTATTTAAATAAGCCTGGCCCCACTTTCTTATTGTTGTATCAAGGTAAAAATTATAAAAATAATCCCAATGATACTTTTGAATATCCCTACCTTCTATGTGTTCAATTTCAATTGAACTTTCTTCAAATGCAGATCTTTCTTTTTTAATATTTTTTCTTTTTCTTGATGTTAAGGTTGATAAAAATTCATCAAAATTTTTGTAATTATTATTTTTCCAATGAAATTGCTGATCTTTTCTTGTCAGCCAGCCGAGTTCTTTGAGAATATCAGACTCTTTTTTTGTTAGAAATGTTACATGTGCAGATGATGCATTAGTCTCCTTGGTTAGTTTTGATAGTTCATATGAAAGTTCTGAGATAATATTTATATCTTTCAATCTATCCTTCACTAAAAATCTTCTTCCCGTTACTGGTGTAAATGGAATTGAGACTTGAATCTTTGGATAATAAGATCCTCCCGATCTTTGATATGCATTCGCCCATTCATGGTCAAATACATACTCGCCATTCGAATTATTTTTAATAAATGATGGAACGCATCCCAGAAGTTCACCTTCATTACTTTCAGCCAGCAGATATGTTGAGAACCACCCTGTATCATTGTTGATAGATTGACTGACCTCTAGTGCGTTTAAAAATTCATAGCTAACAAAGGGATTATATGGAGAATCATTGGTGTTTGCGCAATTATTCCATTCACTTTTATTGATTTTGGATAATGATCTTTCAATTTTAAATTTAAAGTTATTCATTAATAATTTTAATTATTAATTTCAAAAATAGCATCAATTTCTACAGCCATACCAAGAGGTAAAGAATTTGCCCCAACAGCAAATCTTGAATGCCAACCATTTTGCCCAAATATATCAATCATTAACCTAGAGGCTCCTTCAATGACCATAGCTTGATCTGTGAATTTATCATCACAATTTACAAATCCACCTAACTTAATACATTTATTTATCTTGTTTAAGTCCCCGCAAGCAACTTTTGCTTGAGCTAGAATCATCTCTCCGCACAATCTAGCGGCATTTTGACCTTCCTCAATTGTTAAATCTACACCAACTTTTCCTGTTATCAATTTTCCATTACTGAAGGGGCCTTGCCCAGAAATGAATAAGAGATTATTTGATAAAGTAAATGGTGAATAACTTGCCACTGGAGCTGCTGGATTTGGCAACTCTATGCTTAGCTTAGTTAATATATCTTCAATTTTCTCTGATTTCTCTGACATTTCTTCCTCGTTTATATTGATTATATTGATCTTCCTTTTTTTATTACACTTGCACCAAATTTATTTCTTATATTATCAATTGCATATTCAATTTTTGCATTTTTAGTTTTTGAAACATTAATTAAATCATAAAGATCACAGAGACTGGTGTCTTCTAAGTTTGATAGCCCCACGCCAATTAATCTATATTTTTCTTTATTATTCTGACTATCTAAAAGTTTTTTTGAATGTTGAAAAATTAATTCTCCTATTTGTGTTGGTTGCTCGATAGTACATGATCTTGTTATAAGTTTAAATTCATTTGTTTTTAACTTAAGGGTTATAGTCTGTCCCCCTAATCCCTTGTCTTTTGATCTTTTTGATACTTTTTCGCACAGAAGCCATAATTTTTTTTCTAGTATTTTTTTATTACCTATATCATTCTCAAATGTAGTTTCATGACTAATACTTTTCATTTGCCTTTGAGGAATAACATTCCTCAAGTCTTTCCCTTCAGAAAGTGAAAAAATATGTGAACCAATTGATCCATAGCGATTAATGATTTCTTTTAGATCAATCTCTCTAATTTGCCCTATGGTTATTATCCCATCATCATTTAGTTTTCGTTTTAAAACTTTACCAACACCCCATAAAATTTCGACAGGTTGATTTTTTAAAAAATTCTTTGTTTCGTTTACTCCTAACACTGAAAAACCTTTTGGTTTATCTAGTTCAGAGCATATTTTTGCTAAAAATTTATTATATGAAAGCCCTATTGATACTGAAATACCTACCTCTTTAGTTATTTTTTTAGAAAGCTCTGCTAAAAGTTCGGCAGGGATTTTCTTATGTAATTTTCTTGTACCCGATAAATCTAAAAATGCTTCATCCAGAGAAATTGGTTCAATTAAAGGGGTTATTTCATTCATTAGAGAGTGTATTTTTTTTGATGCATCTCTATATTTATTTATATTAGGTTTAATTACAATTGCCTTAGGACAAAGTTCTAATGCTTTATACATTGGCATAGCAGATCTAACTCCCTTTACCCTGGCCAAGTAACATGCTGTTGATACAACACCTCTTTTTCCTCCGCCAATAATAACTTCAGAGTTCTTTAATCTCGGATTGTCTCTTTTTTCGATTGAAGCATAAAATGCATCACAATCAACATGAGCAATGTTTAATCTTTCAATTTCATCATGATTTATAATTTTTAGTGATTTGCAGTTTTCGCAATATAATATCTTGCTGTTAAATGTTGAAAAGCAGTCTCTGCATAATGATAAAATATTTTGTTTAGCTTTCTCTTTTTTCATTTTCCATTAAATACTCTAGAATTAATTTTTCTATCTCGGTCCATTTACTAAGTCTATATTTGATATGTTTTGGTGTCATCATTAACTTATCTAATCTGCTATCTTGAACAAAATGTATACAAGTCGAATCTTTATATTCTTTTGAAACTGAGTCTACATTTTGAGGAAGGTCATCTATAAAAAAAACTGGTGCTAGCATATCTTTACAGATTTCTGCTACCACAGGTCCCTTTAATCCACTACTTGTTATAACTGGATAATCCATGTTATTTTTTCTTAGGGCCTTAATCCTACTGCTCCTTTCTTTTGATGATATATTTGTTAAAATAATAATCTGACATTTTTTTGATAAGTATTTTAAACTTTTTGCAGCACCCTGGATCGGCATTAAGTGTTCAGTTTCTTCTTTAAAGAATCTGGGCATTAAGTTAGTCATGGTTTCTTCTTTAAGGTATTCATCCGTGCTTATTTTTTTAATATTTCCGTTTAATCTTGGCTTTGATAAGTCTAGATACAAACCATTTTTTAGTAAAAATTTCTCAAATCCAACAAGAAACATAAACAGAACTTCATCTGCATCAGATATTATTAAAGGTTTGTTTGGATTTATTTTAATAGAATTTATCTGCCTTAAAGTTTCTTCAGAGATAAATTTTTTTTGATTTTTATTTTTTAGGTTTTTAGGAATTATTTTATTTTGCCTTCTTTGAACTCTACATGTTTACGCACTACTGGGTCATATTTTTTTACAACCATTTTATCAGTCATTGTTCGAGAGTTTTTTTTGGCAACATAGTAATAACCAGTTCCTGCTGTGCTATTAAGTTTAATTTTAATTGTCGCTGCTTTAGCCATAATGAATTCCTTATCAACCGGAAATTAAGTATTATTACCTTTTAGTCAAGTTATTTAATTTCAGTTATTAATCTATGTTCTTGTCTATATCTCCAAAAAACTGGATTACTATTAATTTCATTCCCTTTATTAATTCTCTTGTCTATTTCTTGAAGAATAAATTCAGTTATATCAAACATTGGAAGCTCTAGTCCTTTTTTAATTTCTACATACTCTAGCTTATCTAGCTCTCCGTTCCCCTTGATTCTTCCAGTAAAGCATTCTGAAGGTGCTACAAAGAATTTTGTATCAAATCTCATATGTCTAGATAATGGAGTTATTGCTCTTCCGAGAACCCACATATCCCTAATATCATTGCTAAGTAGCTTTAGATTTGTTTCCTCTTGAGTTTCTCTAATTGCTGTATGTATTAGGGCCTCGCCAAGCCGAGATTCCGCCCTCAACAGCTTAAGATTTTTGATCATCCTATTATTGATTTTATATTTTTTTAGTGTTGATAAATCATTTTTATCTAATTTTCCGCCAGGAAAAACCCACATTCCTGGAGCAAAACGAGCTTCATCAGGTCGTTTACCCATTAAAATATGTAGTTTTTTATTTTTAATTTTAGTAATTATTAATGTTGCTGCCGGCTTTGGTCTAATAATTTTTACCATATTGATAATTACTTTTTCTTTTTAGGCTTATTTAGAAGATCAATTGCAATTTCAAGAGTTATATCTTCTGGTGAACTATCTTTCGAAATACTAACATTTTTCTTACCATGTTTTACATATGGACCATATTTTCCATCCATAAGATTTACAGGTTTTTTATCTTTTGGATGATTTCCTAATTCTTTTAGTGTTTTACTTCCTCTTCCCCTACCTGGATTTGATCTTTTTTCTTCAATTAAATCTACAGCTCTATTCAAACCAATTGTAAATAACTCATCGACATTTTGAAGATTAGCATAAACCCCCTCGTGAAGAAGGTAAGGACCAAATCTTCCTAAAGCACCTGAGATTTCTTTATTATCCTCAGGGTGAAGGCCTATAACTCTTGGAAGTGATAGAAGGTCTATGGCCTTTTCTAAATTTAAGTCTGCTGGATCAATAGTTTTGGGAATAGAAGATCTTTTTGGTTTTATCTCCTTATCTTCCCCATCTCCTATTTGAACATAAGGTCCATATCTTCCAATTAAAAGATGAATATCTTCATCAGTTCCGGGGTATTTTCCTAGAATTTTTGCCTCGACATTTTGACCGGCTGATCCAAATGATCTTGTATATTTACAATCAGGATAGGATGAACAACCAACAAAAGCACCATTTCTACTTGTTTTAAGACTTAATTCACCACCATCACACTTTGGGCAATTCCTATTAACATCTCCATTTTCATCTTTAAAGACATGATGCCCAATGCTTTCATTTAGAGTATCAAGGATTTCTCTAGTTCTTAGTTCTAAAGCAGAATTTGCACAAACACTAAATTCCTTCCAGAAACTATCAAGGAACTCTCTCCAATCAACCTCTCCATTCGAAACTTTGTCTAAATTTTTCTCTAGATCGGCCGTAAAATTATAACTTACATATTGTTTAAAGAAATTTTCTAAGAAAGAGGAAAGCAATCTTCCCTTGGCTTCTGGGTGAAAATATCGATTTTCTATCCTGACATATTGCCTTTCTTGTAGAACCGATATTATCGATGCATATGTTGATGGACGTCCTATTCCTTTTTCTTCTAGTGATTTTACTAGAGTGGCTTCAGAATATCTTGGTGGAGCCTTAGTAAAGTGTTGATTATCCTCAATAGTAATTTTATTTAATGACTGACCTTTTTCAAGTTTTGGTAATTCTTGTACTTCTTCCTTAGATGAATCTTTGCTCCCTTCCTCATAAAGTGTTCTAAACCCACTGAATAAAGTAACAGTTCCTGATACTCTTAAATTTATATCCGCTTTTTGATTAGTTATATTTATTGTTGTTCTTAATCCTTTCCAGTTCTCCATTTGACTGGCTAAAGTTCTTTTCCAAATTAATGCATACAGATCTTTTTCTTCTTTAGAAAAATCACCATTCATTCTTTCTGGATTTATATTTGAATCAGTAGGTCTTATTGCTTCATGAGCTTCTTGTGCATTAGTTACCTTACTTGAATATAAATTAAATCCTTTAGGTACATATTCATTGCCAAATGTTTTATCAATTGTTGACCTTATTTCATTAATTCCCTCTTCACCAATTTGAACTCCATCAGTCCTCATATAGGTTATAAGACCATTTTGATACAATCTTTGCGCAACTTGCATAGTATTTTTTGCAGACATTCCTAGTTTCCTAGAAGCCTCCATCTGAAGTGAAGAGGTTATGAATGGAGGAGAAGGTTTCCTTGATACTTCTTTTTCTTCAATTTCTTTAACAATGAAATCTGATGAATCTAGTTTTGATTTTATTTTTTCAGCGTCATCAGTATTTTTAATATCAAATTGTTCTAACTTTTTTCCATCGAAATGAGTTAGTGATGCTTTAAAAGGAGAGTGATCCATATAGGATAACAATGCATTTATTGACCAGTATTCTCTTGGATCAAAAGACTCAATTTCAATTTCTCTCTCACAGAGCAACCTTAAAGCGACAGACTGAACTCTTCCTGCAGATCTAGCTCCTGGAAGCTTTCTCCATAAAACAGGTGATAGAGTAAAACCAACTAAATAATCCAGCGCTCTTCTAGCCAAATAAGCATCAACAAGCTCAGTATCGAGCTCTCTAGGATTTGCAATAGCCTCAGTAACAATTTTTTTTGTTATAGCGTTAAATGTTACGCGAGATACTTCCTTGCCTTTAAGGCTTCCTTTTTCTTCTAGAGCCTGAAGGACATGCCATGCAATTGCCTCACCTTCACGGTCTGGGTCTGTGGCAAGAATTAAAGAACTTGCACTTTTCAAGGCATCTTGAATTATTTTAGTTTGTTTTTTCCCTTTGGCATCCATCTCCCAAAGCATTTCAAAATTATTATCAGGTTGAACAGACCCTTCGGATGAGGGGAGGTCTCTAATATGACCGAAAGATGCAATTACCTTGTAATCTGAACCTAGGTAGCCTTCAATGGTCTTTGCTTTAGCTGGTGATTCAACTACAACTACATGCATTTTAAGCTCCCTTTAATAAGAAAAAAACCATATTTTGATATTCAATAAGTCAAACTTCATATGATAATTCAAGAAAATTTTTTATTTTTTAAATTAGAACATCTTAATTTTAGGTTCTTCGCCCTTTAAAATTCTAACAATATTTAACTTATGTCGAAAGAATGAATTTATTGTCATTATGAAAAAAACATAACTTATCAAATTGTTATCCTGGATAAAAAAAGAAATAATTGGAATGAAAGATATTGTTATTAAGGATGAAATTGAGGATATTTTAGAAGCTAGTAATGAAATTACCCATATTAGTACAAATCCAATTC
>Ga0257106_1000973_pt1 | contig 15089 bp, 8 predicted proteins | sample LP_taG_3_FD_190177 | JGI IMG/M metagenome (GOLD analysis project Ga0257106, IMG submission 190177) | Marine microbial communities from Northeast Subartic Pacific Ocean, Canada - LP_J_2011_P26_10m | ecosystem: Environmental > Aquatic > Marine > Oceanic | place: Canada: Northeast Subartic Pacific...
AGGTAGCTAAGCAATCTTTTGTTGGTGATGAGATTTCGATAAGAAGAAAGGTTGCTGAAGCAGTTGTTGCAGCTGAGCTTGAAAGAAGGTATTCAAAAGATCAGATTTTAGAATATTATATAAACTCAATATATTGGGGATCTGGTGCTTATGGTCTACAATCAGCCTCTTCAGAATACTTTAGTAAAGATGTCTCTGAACTAACATTGGATGAAGCTGCAACACTAGTTGTAATTATTAGAAGTCCTGCGTACTACAACCCGCGTAAATATCCAGAAAGAGTTTTGGATAGAAGAAATGATGTTTTAGATGTAATGCTAAAAGAGGGTTTTATTGTAGATATCCAGCATAGGTCAGCAAAATTAGCTCCTTTGACAATTTCAGAACCAAATACACTTTCAAATAAAGCCGAACATGTCTCTGCTGAGGTTAAAAGAAGATTGCTAAATAATCCACAGTTTGCAGTTCTTGGTGCAACGAACGAAGAAAGAAAAAAAGCACTCTTTGGATGTCCTTCTGATGATACTTCCTGCACTGGTGGTGGAGGTTTAACAATTGAGATAACTGTAAATTTGGGACTACAAAATCATGCCAATCAAGTACTTAACAAATGGGTTCCTTCAGAAATCTTAGATGCAGACCTTGAAGAGCCTGAACCAAAACCAACAGGAGTGATTACTCTAATCAATAATAAAACTGGTGCAATTGAAGTAATGGCTTCCGGCTTGCCTTTTGAAGATGAACAATACAATCTTGCAACACAGGGGAAAAGAAATCCTGGATCAGCATTTAAACCTATTACTCTCCTTGCAGCTTTAGAGTCAGGTGCGAAACTTTATAGTACGAGAGATTCCAGAAGTCCTGTTGAGATAGATTGTGGTTATCCATGTGCCCCTGATGGTATTGGCACAAAATGGGTTGTTAGAAATTATGGTACCTCAATAACAGCTGATCGTTTTATAAACAAACTGCCAGCACAAGATAGAGCCATTGAACTACAATGTGTTGGATTTCACGCCGAAGAGCTTAAAAATAAAGACTTTATAAAGCAATTTCCGATCTCTTCACAAATAGAAGAGTTTGAAGAAGAATCAGAAAAAATTTTAATTATAGGTGTTGCGTTACAGCAATACTCTGAAGATGGTGGTGCGATAATTTATACTGAAAATCAAGATACTTCAACAGAAGATGAAGAAGGAAGGGTTTTAACCATAATTAATGATCCTCTATTAATAGAAGAACAAAGAAATATTACACAGATTGATCTTGATAGTGAGACTCAAATTATCTTCAAGCCTTGTCAGGATAAATCAGAATACAACAGATCTATTAAATTATTAGATACCTCTGGGATGGTTTCACTTGAAGAGGCCACTAGGAAATCGGTTAATACTGTATATGCTCAATTAGCATCTGAACTTGGTGGAGAAAAGCTTTCAAGTACCGCTAATAGAATTGGTATAGATTCTAAATTAGATCCAGTCATATCGTTAACTCTTGGGGCTGGAGCTGTTACTCCAATTGAACTTGCTTCAGCTTATTCTTCTTTTGCTAATAATGGATACTTAGCTCCTACCTATTTAATTGAAAAGATAACAGATGCTAATGGACAGGTATTATACCAACATGTTACTTCTCAGAGAGTAACTATTCCTGACCCTGGAGCTGCAGCAGCTGTAAGAAAAACTCTTGAGGTAGCAGCCCAATTTGGTACAGGAACTAGAGCTGTGCTTGATGATAGACCGATAGCTGGAAAAACTGGTACCCATCAAGGCTTCACAGAAGCATGGTTTATTGGATTCATTCCACAATATACATCATCAGTATGGATTGGCTTTGCAGAGGAACAGCTTCCATTAACAAATGTTGAAATTAATGGTGAAGTTGTTTCTAGCGTTTCCGGTGGTCGAGTACCAGCACCTATTTGGAAAGAGTTTATGGAAAAAGTAGTTGAAGATTTGCCAATTGAAGAATGGCCAGCTGATCCGAGTGATATTGAAAAGTATTATGAAATACCAACAATCGAAATACCACAATTATTAGGACTCAATATCATAGATGCTGAAGAAATTGCATTTTCTGGATATATATTGCCAACTATAAAATTAGTTGATTCAGAAGAAGCACCTGGCTTGGTCCTTACGCAAAGTATAGAAAGTGGAGAAGAAATGCCTGAAGGAACAGAGATTGTACTAGAAGTATCCGGTACAAAATATACTGCTGCAATTCCAAATATTCCTCCATGTGTCTACACAAGAGATGAAGCTGAAGTTCTAATCAAAGACTTTATGCGAGAAACAAGTGTTATCTTATTCTTGAAGAACTCTTTTAAAGAATCAGAACTACCAGACTGTCAAGGTAAGGTGATTGGAACTAACGTAGCCCAAGGGGGAACTGTGTCAACGGGCGATAGTCTAATTTTTATTGTTGCTAACTCTCAGAATGACTCTTAGCTAATTGACTAAAAAATTCGAATAAGGTTAAAACTGAAAATCCTGTTGCACCTTTTCGATTATTACTCCTGGCAGGTCCTGCTATGTCGAGGTGTACCCAGTCTAAATCCTCAACAAAATTTTCAAGTAGTAGTGCTGCTGTTATTGCTCCACCGAAACGTCCTCCAGTATTTTTCATATCAGCAATATCAGAATCTATTAATTTTTTGTAATCGCCATGAAGCGGGAGTGGATAAAAATCTTCACCAGATTTTTTTGTAGACTCCATGAATTTATCCTCTATTTTTTTATTATTTGAAAAAATTGCTCCTATGTCTATTCCTAAAGCAACATAAGCTGCTCCTGTCAAAGTTGCTACATCACAAATTAGATCTGGTTTTTTTTCAGACGCATAAGCTAATGCATCTGCCATAATTAATCTTCCCTCTGCGTCAGTATTTAGAACTTCAATAGTTTTACCATTTCTAGCCGTCAAGACATCTCCTGGCCTTATTGCTTTACCACTAGGCATGTTTTCTACAATAGGTGTTAGAACTGTTAATCCTATATCTACTTTATGTTTTGAGATTAAGCTCATCACTCCCCAAGCAGTTGCTGCTCCAGCCATGTCTGTTTTCATGGTGTCCATTCCAGCGGGTGATTTTAAAGAGAGGCCTCCTGAATCAAACATCACACCTTTTCCTATAAGAGCAATTTGAGTACCAGCATTTTTGTTGTATTCTCCAACTAAAAAATAAGGCTTTCTTTCTGAACCCTTAGCAACCCCTAAAACCGCTCCAAAATTATTATCTTCTAACCATTTCTCATCATGTACATTGATATCTATCTCGCTATTAAGACTTTTTATATTATCTATAAAGAACTCAGGGGTTTTATCTAGAGATGGGGTATTAATCATGTCTCTGACCCAAAAAACAGCTTCTTTTTTTAGTAGATTGCTTTTAATATCCATATGTTCTGAAAAAGTTATTTCAATATCTTCTTTTTCTTTTTTTGTTTTATATGTATCAAACTTATAAGTTGAAAAAAGAATTCCTAAAGTTAAAATTTCTTCATCGCCCTCAAAGTTAAGAATTTTAATGGTTGCATTACTTTTTATTTTTTTTCCTATTGAATATCCTAAATCCATGATTTCTCGTTGACTGTAATCTCCAGAACCTGTAAGTATTGTTTGGTTACCTGTAGAAGATAAGGATGGTGGCATTAAGAGAGTCTCTTTTGATTTTCCTTCAAATTGATGAGTTTTTATATATTCGATGAATGATTCTTCGTCAGCTATGTATTGGTCTTTGTTTTTAAAATTCTCATCAAAAAATAATATGTCAATATTCATTTATTTACTGGGTGTCCAATCTTTTTCAAAATCCCTTGCAAGCATCCATAAGTAATCCGATAGCCTATTTAGATATTTAATAGCTTTGGAATCATTAATTTCATTAGCCTTTTGCAAGGTAACACATTTTCGCTCAGCTCTTCTAGATACAACTCGTGCCCAATCGATTTTTGAAGAGATTGTATTTTCGCCGGGTACAACGAAAAAATCTGGAATACCATTTTTTTCTTCAAGGATATCAATTTTTTCTTCAAGATTAGTAATCATAACTTCCTCTACAAGAGTTTTACCAGTTTCTAGTTTGTTTCTATTCTCTTTTGTAGTTGCTAATTCTGCTCCAACAATAAAAAGCTCTCTTTGAATCTGTAGTAATATTTCTTGAGTTTCAGCAGGCAAATTAGATTCCGCTCTAATAATTCCAAGTGAGGCAACAAGTTCATCAACTGTTCCAACAGCTTCTGGTTCAAAATTGTCCTTGGATACAGAGCCACCATAAAGGAGTTTTGTATTCCCTTTATCACCATTTTTTGTATAAATTTTCATAATTTAATCTTAGTGTTAAGGCAAAAGTATAAGAGTACCAGTACCGCCAAGTGAGACTAATAAAGAGAGATAACTCAGTCCTGTTGCTGCCATCACTCCTGTATATGATTTTTCATTTAAAGACTTTAGCGAACCTAAAGAAAGTATCCCTGAAGATATGTACAGACCTAATATAATATTTCTATAAAAAATGGATATTTCATCTGAAAATAATCCCAAGAAAAGAAGTAAACAAAGTAAAGTTGCAGTGAATATGGACGATTTAGCAATATTTTTCATTCCCTCTCTTGAGATAGTTGGATCAACTAAGAACCAGTGTCCAATCATCATTAAGGCGAATATTCCACTTATTAATGTTATTGGTAGGATATTTATAATTAAATTTCCTTCTAATTTATTAAATAATTGAGTAATCAAAATCAGGAAGCTCAAAAATATTGAAAAAGTACTTATGGAATTATTTGAGTGTATCAATACAGAAGCAAGCAACAGAAATCCAAGAAGTGCAAACAAGTTAAAATCAATTAGTAAAATTACCGAAATTATCCCAATAAATAAAATACTAAAGCCTTTTTTGGGGTTAGTCGAGAATCTAATATACCAAAAATAAGGGATACTCATTACTAAAACAATGTAGATAAATGTACTCAAATTCATACTCCTTTTACAATAATGTCTATATGGCTAATGAAAAAAATAAAATAGATATATTTATAGCTTTAATTCTTGGTATAGGAATCCTTTTAGTAACTGGTTGGGACAAAATTGATACACTCTTCAGCAAAAATTTAATTATCTCGATTGTGACCTTTAGCTTACTTTCATTTTTTTCTCTAAAAGCTTATGGCTCTTATAAATTTCTAGCATTGTTGATGTTTGGAAGTATATTTCTTCTTTCACCTGAAGTTTTTACAAGTAGGCAAGGTGAGCTTTTTCCGGTTACCTACATAATATTTACAATTTATTTCTCAATTAGTCTGGGTAAATATATGTACAGTAGATGGAAAAGTTCTTTCTAAAGTCCACAATTGCTCTTGTAATACCTAAAATAGAATAATGATACAGGGCATGTTAAAAAAATTAACTTTTGTTGGAGTTTTGACTTTCATAAGTCTTATGTGTCTGCAAAATAATGCATCAGCTCAAATTTTACCTTTACCAGACTACACATTCAGTTGTGCTTCGAATGCAGTTGCACCACTGGATTCAGTAAAAGATATACAGACCTATTTAAATTGTAATGGTTTTAATCCTGGTCCAATTGATGGATCTACTGGAGGTAGAACAACCTCAGCAGTCAAAGCATTCCAATCTGCATCAGGACTAGTTCCTGATGGTGTAGTTGGACCAGCAACAAAACAAGCTATGCGTTCTTACTCTGAAGAATCTTTTACTTTTACTGGAAGTGGTTGGGGTCATGGTGTTGGATTAAGTCAGTACGGTGCAAAAGGACTAACGGAACTTGGCGCATCTTTTTGTGCAAATACAAGTTCATGTACATCTGATGAGGTAGTTAATTATTATTTTAAAGATACTGTCGACAAGCAACTATCTGAACTTTCATTATCCTCTCCTGAAATTGCTACCGATAAATCAGCTCTTTGGGTAGGTTTAGCTAGAAATGCAAAAAACATTTCAATTACCACTCTTCCCTCTTCAAGTCCTCCAACGTTATTTATATGTCAGGAAGGTTTAACTCAAACTGCAGGTGTTCAGGGATTTTTAGCATCAAGAGGGTATGAACCTGGACCAGTAGATGGAGCGTATGGAGATAAAACTGCCAATGCTCTTAGGAATTATCAAGCTTCAAAGGGAATAAGCCAATCAGGTGCAATAGACGATGCCACGGTTAGTGCTATTAAGAGTGATGCATCTGGTGAAGGTGCTTGTGAGTCTATTTGGGGTCCTATAAAAATTAGTGGTGGTGCAACTATCTCTATTATTAACTCTGCCAATGGCTGTTATTTTACAGGTCATCCATTAGTTTCAAAACAAGCTGCAAGTTGTAATGTGACAATCAAATGGTCTGAAGGGGGAAGAATTAGGGTTGGACCACGAGAGCACAAACATGGTGAACTGAAGTTAAGATCTAAATCTGTATCGACAGGTTTTCATGTTTCTCTAGCTGTAAATTTGGAAAAATATTTATATGGATTAGCTGAGATGCCATCTCATTGGAATGTAAAAGCATTGGAAGCACAGGCACTAGTTGGTAGAAGCTATGCAGTCTTTCATTATTTAGATGAAAATATTCCGAGTCAACAAACTGTCCATGATGCAGGTCTATCTGAGAAACAAAAAGCATACTGCTGGTGCCATATTGGGTCCACAGCTTCAAGTCAGTATTATTACGGTTACTTAAAAGAAATTGCTGGTCCAAACTGGGTACAAGCTGTAAATAATACATCTGGAAAAGTTATTACTTACGGTGGTGGCTATACAAGAAGTGGGGTGATTCAGGCATTTTATTCTTCTTCTACAGGGGGGAAAACTAATGATAATGCTGTTGGATTTGGATCATCAACAGTATGGCCTTATTTACAAACTGTTGATGATCCTTGGTCAATAGATAACAGAGTGGGGAACCCAAAAGCTGCCTGGTCATATGATTTTTCTACTTATCAACTCTCTAAAAATATTTTATGTGGAGACACTCCTTGTTTTGATGCCATCACGGATATTTATGTTTCAGGTGCTGCCACATCAGGTGCTGCAACTCAAGTAACAATGAAAGGTTACAAAAATGGGGCTGCTAAAACGGTAACTAAATCAGGTAGGAATATAAAATCTCAACTTGGTTTTACATCTCACTATTTTAAAACTTCAAGCGCCTCAGATGTTTCAACTTTAAATGTCGGTCCGGTAACAGTTAATAACTCATCTTCTTCAAGTAACGCGAATGGTGGAAGTGTAGTAAGTTCCACAGGGGATACTGCTCAGTATGCGACTTCAACCAGCGGACTACTCTACTTAAGTAAGGCTGGCTTATTAGATAAGTGTTCTCAAAGTTCAACAGCTTGTCAAAATAAAACTATAACAAGAGAAGAAGCTGCCGCAGTTGTAGCAGTGACTGGTGGGATTCCTTTGGATGCTCCCAATGCCTATAGTGATGATGATCAAAGTATCTATCAAAAGGCCATCAATGGGATGCCCTATTATGGGATGCAGGTTTGCTTTGGTAGTCCTTTTCAATATCTACCAAAAGAATCTGTCTCAAGGGATGAGTTTGCATGCATGTTAACAAAAGCTGTAAAAGCTGGTACTGCAAACAATCTTACAGGTAGTACTGATCCTTATTCAGATGAAGGAGGAAGTAACTGGACAAGCAGTATTTATACACTTGCAGCTAATGATATCATTCCAGCTTGTAGTTCTTTAGCTGATAAATTTTGTCCTAGTCGGAAAACATCCATAGGAGAAGTTTCTTTTATGATTAATAAACTAGTTACTAAATCTTTAATTAACTCGGAGGTATATAATCAAACACCATTTCAAAGTGGCTGGGAACCAGTTGGTGGAGAAGTGGGAACAGCAGCCCAAACAGCAGTTTCAAATCCTAATGAAGGAAACGATGACTGTGTTGCAAAAGATAATTCAAATGCTAAATTAACTAATACTCTAGAAATACAAAAGTTTCTAACTAACAATGGTTTTAAACCTGGACCAATTGATGGTCAATCTGGCCCAAAGACAGTTGCAGCAATTAAGGCTTTTCAACAAATTAATGGTTTACTAGCGGATGGTGTTGTTGGCAATAAGACTAAAGCTTCTATGAGAGCTTATACAGGATGCACAACTAATACATGTGCAGCTCGTGATAATAGATCAGCAAACTTAGATTCTGTTGAGGGGATCCAAACGTACCTTTCAAATAATGGCTTTAATCCAGGGATTATAGATGGTGAAATGGGCTCATATACAAAAGAAGCAATAAAAGCCTTCCAAAGAAAAGTTGGTCTTATCCCTGATGGAGCTGCAGGAGCTAGGACAAAATCAGAGATGAAAAAATATACAGGTTGTTAACCTAAAAACTTTTTAATTTCACTACCAATGTTTTCAATAGTAAATTTAAACTCTTCTTTTAAATCTATAATCGGTGCGGATATTCCAAATTGATCAATACTAAAAGACTTTGTTATATCTCCAAGATATGTTGACCATCCAATAGATCTTCCTAGCTCAATAGTAAAGTTTAAGTTCGTTGCCTTAAGATTATTAAGTATTTCTGTATCCACATTTTCTAATTTATTTAATATTGGAATACTTACAATCCTCACAGATATTTCTTTGAGATATTCTTTCACCCCAAATGCAAGTTCTAATTCTGAACCAGATGCAAAAATTGTGATTTCATTTCCTTCTGAAACTATAGAAGCACCAGCAGAAAAATCTTTGTAACTATTTTCGAAATCAAGATATTCAAGATTTTGCCGTGTAAGAACTATTGCTTTTGGATTACCAGATTTTGTAAATGCATATCTATAAGCATGCTCAACCTCAACACTGTTTGAAGGACGTATAACATCTAAATTGGGGATCAGTCGTAAAGCCATTAAATGCTCTATCGGCTGATGTGTCGGACCATCCTCACCCAGGTATATTGAATCATGTGTAAATACATACACTGAATCAATCTCCATGAGAGAAGCGAGTCTTATACTTGGTCTCATATAATCAGAAAAAACTAAAAAGGTTGCGCCATAACCAATTAAATGGCTGTGTAGAGTAATTCCATTTACAATTGCACCCATTGCGTGTTCTCTAATGCCGTACTCAATGTTTCTTCCTGAATAGTCTGAGGCTGAAAATGTTGAACTACCAACTATCTGCTTAGTTGAAGCTGTAAGGTCTGCCGACCCGCCAATAATATTATTAGATGCTTTACCAATCTGGCTTAGTATATTTGATCCCGCAATTCGTGTTGCTTGTGAAGAGTTTTCAGAATTAATGTCAATAGACATATCGTTATTGGTAAGTAAATCCCAACTTTTTTTAAATACTTCATCATTATTATATTTTTCTTTAAATATTTTCTCCCAATTAGAATATGAAGAATTGTCCTGAGCTCTTTTTTCTGCAAAATATTCATAAACATCTGCATCATGTTCAAAGACATCTCCCTGCCATTCAAGATTTTGTTGAAACTCTTTCATCTCTTCAGCTCCAAGTGGAGAACCATGAATACCACTTGTATCTTGTTTGTTTGGTGCAAATTTTCCAATAATAGATTTAGCCATTATAAGTGATGGTTTATCTGTAACTAGTTTGGCATTTTCTAAAGCTGTATTTATCTCATCTTCGTTATGTGCATCTATTTCAAGAACATGCCAACCAATTGCTTCAAACTTCTTTTTTTGATTAGTTATAGAAACCTTAGTTACTCTTCCATCAATAGAAATATTATTATTATCAAATATATAGATTAGTTTACCTAGTTGCCACACAGCTGCTAACTCTGCAGCTTCAAAGGAAATACCCTCCATCAAATCTCCATCCGAAACTATTCCATAAGTGAAATGATCAATAATGTCATTCCCCAAAAGCTCAGAAAGATATCTTTCTGCAACTGCAAAACCTACTCCTGTTGAAAACCCTTGTCCCAAAGGTCCAGTTGTCATATCTATGCCTAAAGTGGGATCTAATTCGGGATGTCCAGGTGTTTTTGAGTGATACTGGCGAAAATTTCTTAAATCTTCAATCGACAAATCGAATCCATTTAAGTGAAGTAATGAATACAACAACATTGATCCATGTCCAGGACTAAGAATAAATCTATCCCTATTTATCCATGTAGGATTTTGATTTGAGACTTTTAAGAAGTTTTTATATAGAACAGTTCCTACGTCAGCCATTCCTAATGGCATCCCTGGATGACCTGAACCAGCCTCCTCAACACCCGCAGCTGCAAGTATCCTTACAGAAGTTGTGACTTTATTGAACATTTAAATAGTATAGGTGTTACTTACACAGAGGCAAAAGAGTCTTTTGCATGATATGAAGATCTGACAAGTGGGCCTGATTCAATGTGGGGAATTCCAAAGGATTCTCCTATAGTTTTATATTTTACAAATTCTTCTTTTTCAACATACCTATGAATTGGTCTATGTTTAGCTGTTGGCCTAAGGTACTGTCCAATCGTCACAATATCAACATTGATTTGAGATAAGTCTTCTAAAACTGCGATTACTTCGTCAAACTCTTCCCCCATTCCCACGATGAGACCTGTTTTAGTCTTCCCTAGAAATGCAGAATCTTTTGCATATTGAAGTAATGAAAGCGAACGGCCATAGGATGCTGCTGTTCTTATTTCTCTCTGAAGTCGTGGGACTGTTTCTAAATTATGGTTTAAGACTTCTGGACTAGCTTCAATAATATTATCTATAGCTCTTCTGTCTCCTTTAAAGTCTGGAATAAGTACTTCAACACTTGTAGACGGGTTTAATCTTTTAACTTCATCTATTGTCTTTGCAAAAAAGTTTGAACCACCATCTGGGAGATCGTCTCTATTCACAGAAGTTATTACAGCATGAGTCAACTCCATAGCCTGAACACTTTCTGCAACACGCAATGGTTCAAGGTCATCAAGGTCACAAGGCTTTCCAGTGTTCACATCACAGAATCCACAAGCTCTAGTACATGTATCTCCCATGATCATAAAAGTTGCGGTACCCATAGACCAACACTCATATATGTTTGGACAAGAGGCCTCTTCACAAACAGTATTAAGTTTTTTTTCAGAGATTAGATTTTTTAAATCTCTGTAGTCTTTGCCTAAGTCAGCCTTAACTTTCATCCACTCAGGTCTCTGTGGTTCATCCGGTAACAAACCTTTTATGGTGATTGGTACAATATTATTATTTTTTTGAAAAACTCCTTTATCGAGCATCTCATCAATTTCATGTTTTTTATGTTTTTTAAGCTGTGTTGGAGTGAATTGTGACATCTGTATGCCAACATCTTTGTATTCAAATTCGTCTACAAAAGTTGAAGTTATTTTATTTACAACATCATCAAAAGAAATTTCTTTATTAAAAGTATGTACAGCAGATATCTTTTCATCTTGGTTTCCGCAAGGGTTTATAAGGTTAAAACCCTCGAGTTTATCAAAGATATTTAATGAGAAGCCATGATAAGTTGTCCACTTGCTAACTTTAACTCCTATGGATGCAATCTTGCCTTTAGGTGTCCAGACTCCAGTATCATCTTCTTTTGAAAAAGCATCTATATCGAAACTATTAAGAGTTTTAATTATTGTCTCTTCAAGACTCCTTACAAAAGGTATAACTTTTTTTGGATCTTGGAGCCTCATTATAGGATAGCCAATCAGTTGACCTTTCCCATGAAAAGTTACATCCCCGCCACGATCTGTTTCAAAAAATTCGATTCCTTTTTTTTGGAGCTCATCACTATTAAAGAGAAGGTTTTTTGGATCGCCAGTTCTACCTATAGTAATGACATTATTGTGTTCTAAAAGAAGAAGGTAATCATATGGGTTGTATTCATCTGATACAGAATCTTTGAGTCCTTTTTGGAGAATCAATGCTTCTGAGTATGGAAGACTCCCGAGCCATCTAACATTTAGTTTCCTCAATTCAGATCATCTACCCAAGAGTGATTCTCTAATTTATCTTTAATACTATTTAAAAATAATAAAGCTGTTGAACCATCAAAAACTCGATGGTCCCAAGTAAGACTGAGCACACCAGTATTTCTTATGGCAATTGAATCAGATCCATCTGTAGCCTCAATAACTACTGGTTTTTTCTTAATCGATTCAGTAGAAAGAATTGCCACATTTGGCTGATTAATTATGGGTGATGTGATGAATGAGTTAAAAGATCCATTATTAGATATCGTGAATGTGCTGCCTGTAACATCTTCCAAACCATATTCTTTATTTCTAAGAACAGAGGAAACTTCAGTAATTTTTCTTGCTAGTCCACGCAAATTGAATGAATCTGAATCTTTAATGGTCCCAACAAGTAGTCCTTCTCTGTTCAGGTCCACAGCGATTCCCAAATTGATAAAGTCATGTAAGTCGTGAGTATTTTTATCCAAATCAAATGAACTATTAACAACAGGAAACTCTCTTAAGGCATTTATGGTTGCCACAGAAATGAAGGGTAAAAAAGTTAAAGAAAAACCTTCTTTTTGTTTGAATTCTGCTTTTATTTTATTTCTTAAGAGTGCAATGTTTTCATAATCAACTTCAACGGATGTCATAACATGGGCGGAAGTTTGTTTTGAAAGAATCATATTTTCAGCAATTCTTTTTCTAAGTCTTGGAATTGAACCTGATGTTTTTTCTTTTTGGTTATCAACTTTTTGAACTGGAATTTCTTCCTCTTTGATTTCTTGATTAATAGTTTTCGGTGAAGGGGTAGAGCTTAATAAATTTTCAATATCTTTACGTGTAATACGATTATCTTTTCCAGTTCCTGAAACCTGGGTTAAATCTATATTGTTTTCATTTGCAAGTTTTCTTACTATTGGAGACAGTTTTAGTTTCCTAGAATCTTTAACTGGATTATTAGAAGTAGAGATGTCTTTATTTTCTGCTGGAACTTCTTTTGCAATTTCTTTTGGAATTTCTTTTTCTTCCACTTCAGCAATAACTTCTGGAGTTTCCTGCTTAGAAGATGAATCTCCACCAAGTTCCATTAATGCAACTCCAACTTCTACTGTCTCCCCTTCCTCAACGAAAAGGGATGTAACTTTTCCTGAAAATGGAGATGGAACTTCTGTATCTACTTTATCAGTAGAAATTTCAAGTATCGGATCATCTTCTTTAACTTCATCTCCTACAGCAACAAGCCATCTTAATATTGTTCCTTCTGTTACTGTTTCGCCTAATTGCGGCATTTTTACAATTTCACCCATAGTTCTATTGTAATTCCTTAATAGCTTTTATAACATTTTCTGTACTCGGAATAAAGTTATCTTCTAAGACAGGAGCGAATGGTATATGCGTATTTGGAGAAGTAACCTTTACGATGGGGTTATCTAAGGTCCAAAACCCTTTTTCCGCTACAAAAGAAGATATCTCAGATGCAATCGAAGAAAATGGAACATCCTCTTGTAGGATTACTAAATTTGAAGTTTTCTCGACAGACTTTAGAATTGTCTCTTCATCTATTGGAAAAATACTTCTTAAGTCAATAACTTCGACTGAAATGCCTTCATCACCCAGTCTTGTTGCGGCCTCTAGGGCTGTAGGTACCATGCCCGACCAAGCAACTAAAGTTGTATCTGCGCCCTCTTTGACTATATTTGCTTTTCCAATCTCCACTTCATACAGACCAAGTGGTACTTCCATTTTTAAATCAGGTTTTCTATATAGTTTTTTATGTTCTAAGAACATTACCGGATTGGGATCATTGATTGATGCTATGAGTAGTCCCTTTGCATCATATGGATTTGCTGGTGCAACTACTTTTATTCCAGGATGATGGGCTAAAAGAGACTCTGGACTAATTGAATGAAAAGGACCCGATCTTGTTCCTGCTCCAGTTGGCCCTCTGACAACCATAGGAATTGGTTTTCCAGCCTTCCAAAAATACTTTGCGGCTTCGGTAGTAATCTGATCAAGTGCTGGGTAAACAAAATCAAAAAATTGAAGTTCGACAATTGGAATTTTTCCATAAAGTGCTGCTCCTACTGCTGCACCCATAAAAGCACCTTCTGAAATTGGAGTATCTAAAACTCTAGTTGAGCCATATTTCTCATGCAAGCCTTTCGTGGCTTTAAAAGCTCCTTCAAATGCACCTATGTCTTCTCCCATCATGAATACATCTTTGTTGTTTTCCATCGATTCATCAAGTCCATTTGTAATTGCCTCAATAAAATTCATAGTCTTAGTTTTTGAACCATCATTAGTAGCGACAGGTGTAGATCTAGTTGCAAAAATATCTTGTATTTCTTCACTGGGATCCGGATCTTCTTGTTCTTTAGCCCACTCTATAGTTTCTCTAACTTCAGCTTCAATTTTTTCGGCCAGTTGAGTAAAGTCTTCCTCTGTAAAAAGCTCTTCTCTTGAGAGAGATTCTTCAAATCTCAAAATAGGATCCCTATCCATCCAAAACTCTCGCACTTCATCACCAACATATTCCGCGGGATCATGACCAGCATGGCCGTAGTGTCTAAAGGTAACTAGCTCTATTAGTGTTGGTCCTTTACCGGAACTTGCTTTTTCACGTGCTTTATGCATTGTGTTAATGACTTCATAAATATTATTACCGTCAATTATTACAGATTCGATTCCATATCCTAAACCTCTATCTGCAACATTAGGGGTACCAAATTCTGTTTCATTTGGAGAGGAGTAAGCAAACTGATTGTTTTGAACAGTAAAAATAATTGGAAGATTGTGAACCCCCGCCATATTGATACTTTCATGCCATGTTCCGGTTGCTGTGGCCCCTTCACCACAGTTTGCAAATGCAACAACATCATTATTCTCAAACTGAGCTGTTAATGCCACACCTAACGCAACGGGAGCTGAATCTGGTAATGGTGAAACAACCATTAATGTTCCCTTGTCGACTACACCAAAATGACTGTTTCCATCACGGCCTTTTGATGGGCCATCTTTTTTACCGTAAAAGTTTAGAGCAATTTCTTTAAGGGTTACCCCTCTATATATCTGAACCCCTAAATCTCTGTGTGTTCCCCCGAAGACATCTTGAGGTTCCATACCTGTTCCAATACCTGCCATTGAGGCCTCTTGGCCAATACCTGGATAGACTGCTCCAGAAAGTTGT
>Ga0257106_1000974_pt1 | contig 15089 bp, 13 predicted proteins | sample LP_taG_3_FD_190177 | JGI IMG/M metagenome (GOLD analysis project Ga0257106, IMG submission 190177) | Marine microbial communities from Northeast Subartic Pacific Ocean, Canada - LP_J_2011_P26_10m | ecosystem: Environmental > Aquatic > Marine > Oceanic | place: Canada: Northeast Subartic Pacific...
TGGTTCTGATTGAGGTAAATCAATTTTATTAATTACCGGTACAACTTCTAAACCTTGATCTACTGCTGTGTAACAGTTTGCTAAAGTCTGAGCTTCAACACCTTGAGACCCATCAACAACTAAAAGAGCTCCCTCACAAGCTGACAATGATCTTGAAACCTCATAAGAAAAATCTACGTGACCGGGCGTATCGATAAAATTTAATAGATATGATATTCCGTCTTTTTTATACTCGAGGGAAACTGCCTGAGCTTTTATCGTAATACCTCTTTCCCTTTCTATATCCATAGAATCTAAAATCTGTTCTGACATCTCTCTGGCAGTCAGACCACCACAGTATTCGATTAATCTGTCAGACAGAGTCGATTTGCCATGGTCGATGTGGGCTATAACAGAAAAGTTTCTAATATTTTTCATAAGATGCAGCTATTTTACAGCTAATAGAGCCAATATAGGAGTAAAAAAAGTCTATTAAGTACTAATTAATTGTAATGGTCGTTATCAACCTGCCGCCATTTCTAAAAACATGAAATGCTACCTTGTTTCCAGAAGAAAATTTGTCTAATGCTGTATCAAAAGATTCTATATCGAGAATTTCATATTTCTTACCTTTGTATTGCATCATGGTAATTATGTCGCCCCTCGCAACCTTTCCTGATGCAGGTGATCCAGGATTAACTCTAGAAACAATGACTCCATCTGGAAGACTAGTCATTGCAGGATTATCTCTATCGATTTCTGCAACTTTAAGCCCTATTGGGTCTGAAGAATTTTGTGATTTGGCGGGAACAAAAGATTCTTTACTAACGGGAAGTTCGCCTACTATAAATTTCAATTGAATTTCATCACCATCTCTAATTACTTTTGCATAAGCACTTGTTTCTGGTTGAATTTGTCCAACTACATGTGGTAAATCAGTACTAAATTTTATTTCTTTTTTATTGAACTCTATTATTACATCGCCAGGAATCAGTCCAGCATTATCAGCTGACTCACCCTCTTCTACATCATTAATCAAAGCTCCGTATGGCTTTTTCATGCCAAGAGCATCTGCAAGATCACTGTCCACTTCACTCATTCTAACTCCCAAATAACCTCTTGAGACCTCTCCTTTTTTAATGATTTGATTGGCGACATCGACTGCAACATTTATTGGAATTGCAAAAGCAAGACCTTGATAGCCCCCACTTCTAGAATAAATCTGAGAATTGATACCTACTACATTTCCATCAAGATCAAACAATGGACCACCAGAATTGCCAGGGTTGATTGCTACATCTGTTTGAAGAAAAGGCACGTAATTACCAATGTTATTATTTTGAATACTTCTACCCTTGGCGCTAACTATTCCTGCAGTGACAGAAAAATCAAAGCTAAAAGGAGATCCTATTGCAACGACCCAATCTCCAACTTTTAATTTATCACTATCTCCAACTTTGACCTGTGGTAAATTTTTTCCATCTACCTCTAAAACAGCTAGGTCTGATAATGGATCAACTCCAATTATTTTTGCAACAAACTCTCTTCTGTCAGAAAGAGAAACTATAACCTCAGTTGCATCTTCCACAACGTGATAGTTAGTTAAAATATAGTTATCTTGAAGAATGAACCCAGAACCGTAAGATACTGATTTTCTTTTTTGTTGAGGTGCTTCTCTGTATTGTTTTGGTATTCCAAACCTTTCAAGCATTTCATCGGGAATCCCACCGTAACCATAAGTTTGTTGCTGGGAAACCTCTTTATTAGAAGTTATATTTACCACTGCAGGAGCTGCCTCATCAACTAATTCAGATATGTTTGATGGCAAACCTGATGCCATTAGAGTAAGGGACAAGAATATATTAGAAAGTATTAAGTAAGCTGATAGTTTTATTGGTTTCATTAAATCTCTTTATTATTAATTATTAATCAATTGAGCAACTTCCAAAGCAGATTTTGAATCAATATTTCCATAAATTGTTAGTACCCTTCCATCTGCCAATGGCACTAAATAAATCATCTTACTTCCGTGTTGCCAGTTCCTTACCTTTGTAATGCCTAAATTCTTTTTTTCAACTCTTAAAGTAAAATTTTCCTTTCCTCTTGTGAATCCCTGTCTATTATTACTTTGTTTATTGAATCCTACATTTCTGAGATCTAAGTTTACTGGATTGGAATTCATGAAATCTGGATTGTTAATTACACTTAAAACGTGATCAACTAGATTGCCTTCAGCTATATTAATAATATTTTTAGCTTCATCACTATTAATAGCTAAATTAATTTTATTTTTAGCTGAAAGATCTTCTCCCATTCTTGAAAAATCACTCTGATTAATAAAAACTAAAGTTAATAGGATTGATGCTGCAGCTGTAAGGGTATTGGATGCCCAAAAATTAAATGAGTATTTATCAGTACTAGGGCCAATAGAAACAACCTTAGACTCTTCAAGACTCATGGCCGAATTTATAAGTCCATAATAGGATATTCTCTTTTGTAAATTTTTATCAGAAGACACTGCATCTAAAACATAATCGATCTCTGATGAATCAAGCTCACCATCAAATAATGCAGACAATTTTTCATCTATGTTATTCATTTATTTTGACTCCAAGGCAATAAAATCAAGCACGCCTTCACGAGCTCTGAAAATTCTTGATCTAACTGTCCCTATTGGTGTATCAGTAATGACTGAAATCTCTTCATAACTTTTCCCCTCAACCTCTCTCAAGGTAAAAGCTGTTCTCAGAGACTCTGGCATTTGATTAACATGGGCCTTTATATTGTCAAGTGACTCACTATGCATAAGGTTTATTTCCGGGTTTTCATAAGATGGGAAATCTAATTCAACCTCATCTGAAGATATGTTCGCTTTTTGTTTCTTAGAGGCTGAACTTACTACGTGATTTTTTGCTAAGTTTATAGCTATTCTATAAACCCATGTAAAAAAAGCGCTATCACCTCTAAAAGTTTTAATTTGTTGCCATACTTTGATAAAAGTTTGCTGAGCTAAATCTTCAGAATCCTCTCTTGATTTGGTAAAGGAATATAAGGATGCAAATACTCTAGGATAATATTTAGTCATCAAAAAATTAAAAGCTGTTTCGTTTCCATCTTGTGCCCTTGTAATTAATAAGGAATCATCATTTTTTTTATTATTTGTCATTTAAAATGTTTTCCTTATATGCTCAGACAGACAAAAGTATCAAAAGTTTCCTTGTTTTGTAAATTTTTTTAAATATTTATCAATAAATATTTGATGTTCCTCACTTCCGATAGGGTCTCCTTTAAAAATATAGTCAAATAATGTTTGGTCATCATAATCAAGTATATTATCAAACACTTTGATATCTTTTGCTTCTAAACGTAATAGAGGTCCTCGAGAAAACTCTCTTAATAAAAGATCTATCTCTCTCATGCCTCTTCTGCATTTCCAGTGAATTCTGTTTATTTCTTGATTCATTAGTTAAAATAATTAAATGGTAAACAATTTTACAAGAAAATCGACATACAAAATAAATTAATATCATTTGGCTCAATCTATTTAGAATCATTAAGTGTTTTAGATATTATTGGAGAATCTAATAAGATTGAAGATTTTCTTCAAGGACAAGTCACTTCGGATATATCCATGATTGCAAATAATGAAATGCAACTGTCTTGTATATGCAATCAAAAAGGAATGATAATAGCCTCGTTTGCTATTGCTAAGATTGATTCAGAGTTAAAAATAGTGATTGCTAAAGATCTTATTAAAATTTTTATTGAAGACTTGTTACCATTTGCCAAATTTTTTAATGTTTTATTTAAAGAAAATAATAAATCTGTAAAAGCCTCAATATCCGAAAATAACAATGATATTGAAAGTTTTTTAAATAATGACTTTTGTTCATTATCTTTGAGTATTTCGAATGAAAAGGAACATATAGATAAGCTTATTACAAAGGATGACTGGGCAGTAGCCAATAAAATTCTTGGCAATTATGATTTATCTTATGAGGACGTAGATAAATATAGGCCTTTGGAGCTGAACTACGATCAATTAAGAGTTTCTTTTACCAAGGGTTGCTTCAGAGGACAAGAAATCGTTGCAAGAATGAAGTACCTCGGTGTAAATAGAAGAAAATTTAGTACAGTTATAGCTGATCCTATTTCAGGTTCTTGTAAAGAAATGAAAAGTATAGGTGATAGGATTTATTATCAAGATTACGAAATTTTTAATAGCTTGATAAAAAGAGATAAGCTTGAATCTTTTGAGTCCGACACTTCCATAAAAAAAATAATCTAAAAATTACCATAAAATAGGTTTTATTTTTTTTGTCTCAAGAAAATTATTAGCTTTTGAGAAATGTTTGCATCCAAAGAATCCTCTATATGATGAAAGTGGTGATGGATGAGGCGCCGTTAAAACGTAATTTGTACTTTCATCGATTAGTTTCTTTTTATTAATTGAGTTGGCTCCCCAAAGCATAAATACCACATTACCTTTTTTGTTAAGTAATTTTATAATTGAAAAAATTAGATTATCCCAACCTATCTTTTCATGAGAGCCCGGACTGGAGTCTTCAACTGTTAAGGATGAGTTTAATAGAAGGACTCCTTGAGCTGCCCATTCATGAAGATCTCCAGAATCATATTTAACAATACCGATATCATTTTGTATTTCTTTATAAATATTTCTGAGAGATGGAGGAATTTTGTGTCCCGCATTAACACTAAAGGCCAAGCCGTTTGCTGTATCTTTTTGATGATACGGGTCTTGCCCAAATATAACAATTTTAGTGTTATTAAAATTGCAGAACTTGAATGCATTATAGATATCTTTAAGAGGTGGGTAGATAGAAATATTTTGATCTATCTTGGCTTTTACCTTCTCAACTGGTTCGTTTAAATCTGGGGTTATTTCCTCTCTATCTAGCTGATTTTGCCAACTACTAGGAAGGCTTAAAAGTGATTCAATATTTTTCATAATTATTAACAAATCTTATCCACAGATTCTGTGGATAAAGTTATGGATAACTTTATTTATACCATAAGAAAGCTATATAGATAAAGGGTTTATTAAAGTTGACTAAAATTTGTACAGATACTTAATAAAATACCGTAAATCAGTAGTTTAAGCATAAAATAGTCAAAATTACTTAGCTTTATAGGTAAAAAGCCTAGCGCCTCAATATCATTATTTCTAACTGTTGACAAGTATTAATTACACTTATTTTTATACATAATAAAAAAAGGACATAAGTCATTATATTAATCTTTTTTATTAGGTGTTTTTTAAAATATTATTGGCAGAGTCTAACGCTTACAACGTGATCTATATTCCGAATATTTTTTAGAAGTTCATCCGATGGCATTTCCTCTAAATCTATAATATTTATACCAATCGTGTCTCTACTTTTGTGGGTCATATCAGCGATATTAATATTTTTATAACCTATCTCATCTGTTATTTTTCCAATCATCCCAGGCTCATTCTTATTAATTATAACCATTCTGTATGCAGCGGTTCTTCCTAGCTTAATAGAAGGAAAATTTACAGAATTTATGATGACACCATTTTTTAAAAAGTTCGTAACTTGATCAGCTGCCATGACAGCACAATTGACTTCGGCTTCTTTTGTGCTTGCTCCAATATGAGGCAGAAGAATGACGTCGTTTAAAGTTGATGATCTTTCTACTAATTCAGGAGTAGGAAAGTCAGTAACAAATTTACTTACTCTTTTGCTATCTAATGCTTCTAAGATATCTTCGTTATTGACTATACCTCCCCTAGATAAATTAATTAGTTTGGCGCCTTCCTTAAAGTGTTTTAGTGTTTTTTTTGAAATAAGATCGATTGTTGAATCCATCAATGGAACGTGCAATGAAATATAATCAGAATGGCTTAAAAGATATTCTAAGGAGTCTGCTTTTTCGACTTCCTTTGGAAGCCTCCATGCTGCATCAATAGAAATATGCGGATCGTAGCCTATAATTTTCATCCCCATAATTTCTGCTGTTTGCGCTAGCAATGATCCAATGGCTCCTAGGCCAACAATTCCCAATGTTTTTCCTTTTAATTCACTGCCTTTAAAGTTTTTCTTTTGAGACTCCATTGACTTATTAAGATCTGAGGATTCCTGACCTAAGAGGGTTTGAGCATAAGTATTGCCTTGAATAATTCCTCTTGAAGCTAAAAGCATTCCACATACAACAAGCTCCTTAACAGCATTTGCATTAGCGCCAGGTGTATTGAATACAACAACCCCCTTTGCCGTTGCCTCTTCAACGGGAACATTATTAGTTCCTGCCCCTGCTCTTCCTATACACTTTAGTGAGTCATTAAAATCTTCATCGACTAACACCTGACTTCTTATTAACAAAGAATCTGGGTCTATTTCATCTGCATGAAAATTATTTTTAGCTAATATCTCAATTCCATCATCTGCTATGTTGTTGTAGATTTTGTATGTATACATTTTTGGTAGGTTGTTTAAAAAACAGAAGCATTATATATAAAAATATCCTATATTAGTGTCATCCATGAGTATTAAAGTAAATAAATTAAGTTTTTCTAGAAACGACTGCTTCCTTTTCAAGGAATTAAATTTTGTTATTGAAAAAGGAGAGATTGCAGCTATTGATGGCAAAAGTGGTATAGGGAAAACAAGTTTACTAAATATTTTATGCGGGCTTATAAAACCTGATAGTGGATCTATAGAATGCAATGAAATAATTTTCAATAACGAGTCCGTGTATATTCCCCCAGAAAAAAGAAACATTGGTTACGTTTTTCAAGACTTTGCTCTTTTTCCTCACATAAGTGCAAAGAAAAATATTTTATTTGCCTCAAATTTAAAAAGTGATTCTTTGTATCAAATGGTCATTGATGAGTTAGATCTTGTTGACCATATAGAAAAATTACCACACAAACTATCTGGAGGACAAAAGCAGAGAGTTGCTATTGCAAGGGCCATTCTTATGGAGCCTCAACTTCTTATATTGGATGAGCCTTTTTCAAATCTTGATCAAGACATATCTATTAATGCTCAAAAATTGATAAAAAGAATTACTGCTGATTTAAGAATACCTTGCCTGATTGTTACTCATAACAAAGAAAATAACTCTTTCTTAGAATTCTCGAAAACCATCTCATTATAAGTATTACTTGATATTGGAAATAGATGACTCTACGTAATATTTCCAGGATGAATAATCTTTATTATAGAATGATGCCAAATCGTTATTTGGAGAAAATTGTTTATCAATTTTGCTCTGAATGTCAGTTATAGAAACCCCACTACTAATTTGAGAGACAATACACGCGCCCAATGCAGTAGATTCTTTATTTTTGGGTGTAACTATATCTTTTTGAAGAGAGTCAGATAAAAGTTGGCAGAAGGTTTGATTGGAAGACATACCCCCGTCAATCAAAAGGCTATTTATAGTTATGTCGTTAAGTTGAAGGATGTTAATAATATCCTTGGTTTGGTAGGCAATAGATTTGAAAACAGCAGTAACCATATTTTCTCTAGACGTATTTTGAGTCATCCCATAAAATCCAGCTCTTACATCTGAATTCCAGTACGGAGCACCCAAGCCATTAAAGGCAGGAAGAAAATGAACATTACTAGAACTTCCATCCTTATTAAGAAACGACTCACTTTCTTTAGCTGCATTAAAAAACATCATTTTGTCTCTAAGCCATTGAATGATATTTCCACAAGAATAAATACTTCCTTCAAGGGCATAGCTAGTTTCATTATTTATCTTGTAACCAATTGTGGTTAATAGTCCTTCTTCAGCTCTAATAAGTTTTTCTTTGGTATTAACCATTAAAAAGCATCCTGTTCCGTATGTTGACTTCATATCTCCATCTTTGAAGCAGTTTTGACCAACTAAGGCGCTCTGTTGATCTCCAATTACTCCATTTATATGTATGTTGGAATCACCCAGCATTAGCGTTCCAAAATTTGAATCACATGACATAACCTCTGGCATCATTGAAATGGGTATATTAAAAAGATCTAAAAGCTCTTTATCCCAACACATAGTATTTATATTAAAGAGCATTGTTCTTGAAGCATTGGTGACATCTGTTAAATGATTTTTTTCTTTTGACAGTTTATATATTAAAAAGGAATCAACGGTACCAAAAAGTAAATCCCCAGAATCAGCTAAATCTCTAGCACCAGAAACGTTATCTAAAATCCATTTTATTTTTGTAGCAGAAAAATAAGGGTCTAATAAAAGACCAGTCTTTTCTTTAACCATTTTTTCATGTCCCTCTTCTTTTAAAAGATTACATAGCTTATGAGTTCTTCTGTCTTGCCAAATTATTGCTGGATATATCGGTTCGCCAGTTTTACTTGACCAAACAATAGTGGTTTCTCTTTGATTTGTTATGCCGCAAGAAGTAATAGTTTCTGAAGTTCTTTTTAAAACATCAACTACAGTTTCTTCAACTGTTTTTAAAATTAACATCGGATCTGCTTCAACCCAACCATCATTTGGATAGATGAGGTTATATTCCTTTTGTGAATCAATTACCGAATCTAGTTCAGAATTAAAAATTATTGCTCTTGAGCTTGTTGTTCCTTGGTCTATAGCTAAAAATTTATTCATATTTGTCTCCATAGTCATAATTATCCACAATTTATTAACCGATTACCAACAGCAAAAAAACACCTTATATACACTATATAGTGAAAAAAATTGAAATTGTCACAATATATAGTGTTTTTTTACTTGATTCTTTATCCACAACTAGTAATATTAGGGTAAGAGGAAAAAAGTGGATAGATTTGTAAATAATCATAGCCTCTTTCAATAATTTATAAACACTCATCAGAGTCAGGGTTAATTCGGGAACAAAAAGGGAAAAAGAAGATAATGGAAACACAACAAGAAACAAGCAAAACTCTAGATGTAAAAAATCAACAAGTTGTAAATGAGATTGAAACAACAGCTCCTGGAAAACTAAGAGTAATAAAAAGAAATGGCAAGGTTGTTGCTTTTGAAGAAGATAAAATTAAAGTAGCTATAACAAAAGCTTTTCTTGCCACTGAATCAGGAAATGCAGCAGCTAGTGAAAGAATACATAAGAAAGTAAATAATATTTCAACAGGTGTCATTGAGGTTTTTGAAAGAAGAATGCCTTCAGGTGGAACCCTTCATATTGAAGAAATTCAAGATCAGGTTGAACTTCAACTGATGAGAACTGAAGAACTGGAAGTTGCCAGAAGTTATATCTTATACAGAGCAGGTAGAACTCAAGAAAGAAAAAAAGAAACTCCAGAAATAGATATACCGAATAGACCAAATATAAATATAACAAAAAATGACGGTACTGTTGTTCCTTTAGATGTTGATAAAGTAGCTATGCTAATCAATGATGCTTGTGAAGGATTAGAAGCAGTTTCTATGAATGAGGTTCTAGAAGAAGCATTGAAAAATTTATATGACGGGGTCTCTATATCAGATATGAGAACGAGTCTTGTAATGTCAGCTAGAACAAAGGTAGAAAAAGAACCAAATTATTCATTTGTAACTGCAAGAATCTTGATGGATCAAATTAGAAGTGAGGCTTTAGGCTTTCTTGGTGTAGCAGAAGAAGCTACTTATGAGGAAATGGAAAAGCATTACCCTGCTGCCCTAAACGCATATATAGATAAAGGGATAGAACTAGACATTCTTGATCCTATCTTAAAAACATTTGATTTAGAGCGTCTAGGAAAAGCTATTGACTATACAAGAGACAATCAATTTACATATTTAGGACTTCAAACCTTGTATGACAGATATTTCATACATAGCAATGATGTTAGATATGAACTGCCTCAAGTATTTTTTATGAGAGTTGCCATGGGACTTGCTGTTGAAGAGGAAAATAGAGAGGAAAGAGCAATAGAATTCTATAGATTGTTATCTAGCTTTGATTATATGAGTTCGACACCTACTCTTTTTAACTCTGGAACAAAAAGACCACAATTATCATCATGCTATTTAACAACAATACCGGATGATTTAGATGGAATCTTCGGCGCCATGAAAGATAATGCCCTTCTTTCTAAATGGGCAGGCGGATTAGGAAACGACTGGACTTCAGTCAGAGCAATGAATTCATATATAAAAGGAACTAATGGAAAAAGTCAGGGTGTTGTTCCATTCTTAAAGGTTGCAAATGATACAGCTGTTGCAGTAAACCAAGGTGGAAAAAGAAAAGGAGCAATGTGTGCTTATCTAGAAACATGGCATCTTGATGTAGAAGAATTCTTAGAATTAAGAAAAAATACAGGTGATGAAAGAAGAAGAACTCATGATATGAATACGGCCAATTGGGTTCCAGACTTATTTATGAAGAGAGTTGAACAAGATAAAAATTGGACACTATTCTCACCCGGCGAAACTCCAGAACTTCATGACCTTATCGGCAAGGCTTTTGAAGAGAAATATGAAGAATACGAAAGAAAAGCAGCTGCTGGAGAAATGGATCAATTCAAATCAATGAGAGCGAAAGAATTGTGGAGAAAAATGCTAACAATGCTTTTTGAAACAGGTCATCCGTGGATCACATTTAAAGATGCTTGTAACTTAAGATCTCCTCAACAACATGCTGGAGTAATACATTCTTCGAACCTTTGCACAGAGATAACACTAAATACAAGCGCAGACGAAATTGCTGTTTGCAATTTAGGCTCAATTAACCTAGCAAGACATATGAAAGACGGTGTTCTCGATCAAGAGAAAGTTAAACAGACAGTTTCAACTGCTATTAGAATGCTTGATAACGTTATTAATATTAATTACTACTCTGTTGAAACGGCAAGAAATTCAAATATGAAACACAGACCTATAGGTCTAGGTATGATGGGATTCCAAGACGCTTTATACGTTCAGGATATAGCATACTGCAGTGATGCAGCGGTTGAATTTGCAGACAGAAGTATGGAATTAATTAGTTATTGCGCAATTCATGCATCAACAGAGCTGGCAAAGGAAAGAGGAAGCTATGAATCCTTTGAAGGGTCACTATGGAGCAAAGGAATACTTCCAAAAGATTCAATTGAAATTTTGGCTGAAAACAGAGGCAATGAATATCTAAATGTAGATAGATCAGAAACACTAGACTGGGACACTCTTAGAAAGAAAGTTGTTTCTGATGGTATGAGAAACTCTAATGTTATGGCCATTGCACCTACAGCGACAATATCAAATATCACAGGTGTAACTCAATCTGTAGAGCCAACCTATCAAAACCTATATGTTAAATCTAACCTGTCTGGTGAATTCACTATCGTAAATCCTCATCTGGTAAAAAAGTTAAAAGAACTAAGCTTATGGGACGACGTCATGATCAATGATTTAAAGTACTTTGAGGGAAGCCTTACAGAGATATCAAGAATTCCTGATGAAATTAAAACCATATATTCAACTGCATTTGAAGTTGAGCCAAGGTATATTGTTGAATCTGCTAGTAGAAGACAGAAATGGATTGATCAAGGTCAATCTCTGAACTTATACATTGGAAATGCTGATGGTAAAAAACTAGATATCACATACAGAATGGCTTGGTATTCTGGACTTAAAACAACTTACTATCTTAGATCTATTGCTGCAACTTCAACTGAGAAGTCTACAGTTCAGCAAGGAAAACTAAATGCGGTTAGCTCTGGAGAAACAACTCCAACTGCTGCTGCCCCACAAGAACTAGGAGCACCAGCTCCGGTTCCAACAGCTTGCTCTCTGGATGATCCAGAGTGCGAAGCTTGCCAATAAACTTAAGGAGAAAAAAATGTTAAATTGGGATGAATACGGACAAGAAGAAAACAACACACCACCAACTGCAGCTACTGCGTCAGTAGAACCTGCACCAGTAGTACAACAAGAAAAAAAACCTGAAGAACCAATCATGGATACGGCTGCTCCAGAAGCAAATCCATCGAAAGTAATAGAAGAAGGATCGAGAGCGAAAATAGCAAGAGAAGCTGTTTTAAATCTTGATGAAGCTGCAGGAATTGAAGAGCTAGATGAAATGATGGGTCAAAGAGTTCAAGTAGATGACAAGATGATGATCAATTGTAATGCTGATCTTAACCAACTTGTTCCTTTTAAATATGATTGGGCTTGGCAAAAATATCTAGATGGAAGCGCAAATCACTGGATGCCGCAAGAAATAAATATGACTAGTGATATTGTTTTATGGAAATCTGAAGATGGATTAACAGAAGATGAAAGAACTATTGTAAAAAGAAATCTTGGTTTCTTTTCAACAGCAGATTCACTCGTTGCTAATAATCTGGTGCTAGCTCTTTATAGACTTATAACTAATCCAGAATGTAGACAGTATATTTTAAGACAAAGTCTTGAAGAGGCTATCCATACGCATGCTTACCAGTACTGTATAGAGTCACTTGGAATGGATGAAGGTGAAATATTTAATATGTATAGAGAGATCCCATGTGTTGCAAGAAAAGCTTCATGGGGGCTTAAATATACACAAGAAATATCTAATCCTGATTTCAAAACAGGAACTGTTGAAACAGATAAGCAACTTCTTAAGAACTTGATTGCTTTTTATTGTGTTCTTGAAGGAATATTCTTCTATTGTGGATTTACACAAATACTATCAATGGGAAGAAGAAATAAAATGACAGGAACTGCTGAACAATTTCAATATATTTTAAGAGATGAATCAATGCATGTTAACTTTGGAATTGATGTTATCAATCAGATTAAGATTGAAAATCCTCATCTTTGGGATGAAGAAATGAAGACTGAAGCAGCTCAGATGATTCTTGAAGGAACAGAATTAGAAATCATGTACGCAAGAGATACTATGCCAAGAGGCGTTTTGGGAATGAATGCTGCAATGATGGAAGAGTATCTAAAGTTTATTGCAAATAGAAGATTGACTCAGATTGGTCTTGAAGAAGAATTTAAGGGTGTTACAAATCCCTTCCCATGGATGTCAGAAATTATAGATCTAAGAAAAGAGAAAAACTTCTTTGAAACTAGAGTTACTGAATATCAAGTTGGCGGAGCTCTTAACTGGGAATAATAAGCTCACATACAAAAAAGCCTCTTTTAAGGGGCTATTTTCATCAAGGGATGTTCTTTGTATCGATAGGCGCATGTATTCCTTTGATCATTAAAAGCTCTAATATTAATGAGCTTGTATCTACGATTGTTTATTCAATAGGTATATTTATGATGTTTGGGTTTAGTGCTCTGTACCATAGGGTTAACTGGCGACCAAAAATTTTAAAAATAATGAGAAAGTTAGATCACTCATCTATTTTTGTAATGATAGCTGGAAGCTTTACTCCAATTTGCCTTCTTGTTCTTCCAGAAAAAACAGGCATGCAGTTGCTGTTAATAATTTGGATCGTTGCTGGAATAGGAATTTTACAATCAATATTGTTTACCAATATGCCACGATTAATTAGAGCAGGAATTTATCTTATAGCAGGCTATGTTGCAATACCCTATCTCTCTGTTATGGCTTCGGTCATGGGGGTGGCGAATTTTGGCTTAACGGTTGCTGGTGGAACTATCTATTCAGTTGGAGCTATTGGTTACGGATTTAAGTTTCCAGATTTTAGCCCAAAGTATTTTGGCTATCATGAATTTTTTCATGTATTAGTTTCTGTAGCAGCAATCCTTCACTTTATAGTTATCTACTCTATAGTCGGATAAAGTTATTTTATGAAATTATACTCGAGTGAATATGCTCCCAATCCACGAAAGGTCTTGATCTATATTGCTGAAAAAGGTATTAAAGATATTGAAGTGATCAATTTAGATTTAGGTAATTTAGAACATAAAAGTCCAGAATATATCGCTATAGCGCCAAACTCTAAGGTTCCGGCTCTTGTTTTGGACGATGAAACTGTAATTTTAGAAACAACAGCTATTTGTAGATATCTTGAGTGCTTATATCCTGAGCCCAATATGTTTGGTGAAAGCCCTATGGAAATTGCTTCTATAGAGATGTGGTATTCAAGAGTATCTTTTGAACTGTTATCGCCTTTAACCCATGGCTTTAGACATACACATCCTCATATGAGCAAGATGGAAGATCAGAATGAAAAATACGGATTAGCGCAAAGAGAGTTAGGCATAAAAGCGCTTAAAGAATTCAATAAAATTCTCTCTGAGAGAAAGTTTATAGCAGGAGATAGGTACACTTATGCTGATCTTCAAATGGTATCAGCACTTCAGTTCTTGGTAAGATTAAACCGACTTGAAATTGCCGACTATGAGAACCTTAATAACTATATCATTCAAGTCTCTAGTCGACCTAGTTTTAAAATCTAAACTATTCTTTACTAATTAGTTCAAAAAATTTCAGAGTTTGCTCGCCACCATTTTGTAGAACCCTAGCATCTGTCATATCTGAGATGCCATCCCAATTTGCGGCGATGTTTTCTGCAGTCATATCCTCTCCGGTTCCAAGTGATACTCCCATAGATTCTTGAATTACTATTCTTGAAAAGACACCCGCACCAGCTGCCATAATAGCTCCGTTTGGTGCTTGATCACTTGAAAGATAAATGACTGCTGGAGTTATGTATTCAGGTTGTAAATTTTTACCAAAATCTTCTGGGATTAAGCCTTCGGTCATTCTTGTATAAGCTACAGGAGTAATAGAGTTGGAAAAAACATTATATTTTTGTCCTTCAATTTTAAGAGTATTCATCAGACCCACCATCGCCATTTTTGCTGCTCCATAATTACTTTGGCCGAAGTTACCAAACACTCCGCTAGAAGAACTTGTAAAAATAATTCTTCCATAACCCTGCTCTCTCATAATTGGATAAATAGTATGCGTGCAATTTAAGGTTCCTTGAAAATGAACGTCCATCACTAAATTAAAGTCTTCCATAGTTACGTTGTGGAAACTTTTATCTCTAAGAATTCCTGCATTATTTACTAAAATATCAATCCTGCCCCATTTATCCATGACATCTTTAACCATCTTTTGAATAGCAGAAAGATCGGTAACGCTTGCCCCGTTGGACATAGCCTCTCCGCCTTCAGATTTAATAAGCTCGACCACAGCATCTGCTGCATCACTAGTTCCACTTCCATCTACGCTTCCACCTAAGTCATTTACAACGACTTTA
>Ga0257106_1000977_pt1 | contig 15024 bp, 15 predicted proteins | sample LP_taG_3_FD_190177 | JGI IMG/M metagenome (GOLD analysis project Ga0257106, IMG submission 190177) | Marine microbial communities from Northeast Subartic Pacific Ocean, Canada - LP_J_2011_P26_10m | ecosystem: Environmental > Aquatic > Marine > Oceanic | place: Canada: Northeast Subartic Pacific...
AATCGAGACAAGTCGTCGTCTTTCCTCTTCTGCTTCTTCATTTTGAATGAAGTGATGATGAGATGAGAGGAGGGTGGTTGCAAACCAAAAAAGTTTTCATTTTTTTTCTTCGATTTTTTTTTTTTTCATTTTTTTTCTTTCGATTTGCCCAAACAAAAAACGACGCAAAGCGAAAGAAGATGATGAAAGTAACAACAACGAACAACAACAACAACAGCTTCTGTTGTAGTAGTACTTTCCACAACACTTCTTCTTTGTCTTCTGCCAGAAGAGCCCGCTCCTCGGCGAAAGCTTCTTCTTCTTCCTCTTCTTTTTCTGCGAAGAAGAAGAGCAGGAGTAGTGTTCTGACGAAAGCGACGACGGGTGACGGTGACGATGATGATGATGAAAAAAAAGATGTATCGAAATCGAACGACGCGGTGGATAACGCCTTGTTCGGAAGAAAAGCGGAAGACGAAGACGGTTTAAAGAAGACGAAGAAGAAACAGTTGGGAAGCAAAGGGGTGAACTTGTTCGACCCGGCGGCGACGCTTTCCCGAGCGCTCACGAAAAGGTTTGGCATCGTCGGTGGGTTGTCTCTCGTGGCCGTGTTGGCGTTAGTGGAAGGCGGGGAGATTGTGAAATCGTTGTTGGAAATCGATAAAGACGTGGACGAGCAATCGGAGACGGTTTCAGAGAGCGGTTTGAAAATAAAAGACGTTCGCATTGGGGGCGGTGGTATGCCGAATAAAGGGAACTTTGTCGGCGTAGAGGTGAAGATGTCCAACGCGGAGGATCCAAACGTCGTGTACGTGGATACGAAGAAAACCGGGAAACCGATCGCGTTTATTTACAAGAGTGGGAAGCCGTTGTTGACGCCATTGTGCGAAGGGATAGTTGAAGGCGTGTCGACGATGAAAAGAGGCGGGATACGCGAGTTAAGAATACCGGCGGAGAAGTTAGGCTTTGGCGCGAACGACGTCGTGTTAGCTGACGGAACCACCAAAATTCCCGGAGGCACGGATTTGTTCGTTCGATTAGAGTTGGTCGATGTCACTTCGTACTATCAATAATTAATTACACAAGGGCTATAATAGGTATATTTTGTTGTATGTATGTAAGAAAATAATATGTGAACCTTAATTCTTTTTAAGCCCACGCTCTTCCCGCGGCGCCGTAGAAATCGTTCAAGTACCCAAGCGCGGCTTCGTCGACGACAACCTTGTCCGCGTTCAAGACGTCGTAGACGTTCAATTTGGTGATATCCGCGTGCACAACTCTCGCCATGTTTCTCGTGGCCAACTCAACCTCTTTTGGCGCATCCTTCGTGATGACGTACGTCTTCTCGTCGTTGACGTTGACCCCCCACGACTTCAAAGCGTCTTGAAACGCCTTGGACTTTGGCACGGTAACGCCAGAGTTGATGCCGTCGACGACAATCATAGAAGAAGCCGCAGATTGAATTGCCGTCGCCATCGCTAATCGTCTCTCTTTCTTGTTCATCTTAATGCTCCAGTCCTTCGGCTTCGGGCCAAACGTAACGCCCCCGCCCGGGAGTAACGGAGATCTCTTCGAACCCAAACGAGCGTTCCCGGTTCCTTTTTGCTTGTACGGCTTTCTACCGCCACCTCGAACTTCACTTTTCGTCAAGGTTGATGCCGTGCCCTGTGTTTATGATGATATTACAGTAACAGAAGATTTGAAAGTCAGCGCGTGAGAACATCATGCGCCGTGGAGGTGCGCGTTTTCATAAACAGCACACAGCATTTCGCCGCCCCTCATAAGGCTGCAGATTTGGGCGCAAAAAGCAAGGAAACGAGATAAGAAAGAGGTTTTTAAGCGAAAAAATTTCGAGACGACGAAATCGGCGGAATCAGTTCCGGTACTACACACTTACCCTTCTCGCGTTTTGTCTAACCATAACGACGTATTTGTGCACAATCCCTTTCGCAACTTCGTTTCTGGCAACCTTCAAATCTAAGTTCGCTTCGCCATTGGAGGAGCCGTCAAACTTCACTTTTCCGACCGATGCGGCATTGACGCAAAATTTCGACGGGGTCGCTCTTCTCATCGTCGCCGCCGAGGAGGTTGCGGTTTTGTTGTTCAAGGATTGGCCTCTGAACGACGCGCACAAGCTTTGCATGTTTGCAGTGGATGCAGTGAAAGACATTTTTGCGTGTGTATGTATCTACTTCTACTGTTGTTTCCGTACTACAAAAAGTGACGATTTTTCTTTCCCTCCCTCTCTCTCCATTCACACATGAAACTCTTCCTCGTCCTTTTTTTGGTTTTTGCTTCTTTGCTCTCTTTTTGTTGGACTTTTTGCTTTCTTTCTTTCCTCGCCTTCTTCGGGTTCTTCAAAAAAAAAAGAAGAAGAAGAAGAATGAAGCAGACAACCACGGCGACGGTACTCGCGGACAACACGGCGAACGTGCCGACGACTTTAGTCTCTTACTTGCAACGACTGAAAGCTTTGGACGAGACGTCCGCATCTGTCAGCGATAAAGTGCACTCGGAGGTGGAAACTTTCGTTTTACGAGCTTTAGAGACAACAAAAACGAATCAGACGACTGGGAAGGACGGCAACAACAACAACAACATCAACAACAAAAAACGGAAATTGAACGACGTGGACGAACAAGACGACGACGATTCAGACGAAGAGAGCAGGAAGAAAAAGAAAGAACTTCTCGAGGAACGCATCGACAAGAGCGTGAAATTATGCCTGGAAATCGCGGACGAGAAGTGCGCTTTAGCGGCTCGAGCGTACGATTTAGTCGACGAACACATCACAAAGTTGGACAAAGACTTGAGAGTGTTCGAGGACGAAGCGAGGAACAACACGAACGCGAATCCAAAAAACAAACCGAACGCGCAAGGAGGACAAAACGATAAGAAGAACGAGCAAGTCGGGTCGCCGTATTACGTGAACGAGGCCGATCCGAACGAACCGACGTACTGTTATTGCAAACGCGTGAGTTTCGGCGAGATGGTTGGCTGCGAGAACGATAAATGTAAAATAGAATGGTTTCACTTTTCGTGCGTCGGGTTGGACCCGACCGTAAAGTTGAAAGGGAAATGGTATTGCAAAGAGTGTAAACTGAATATGAAACTCAAGAAGAAATAATTTAGTAATAGAGAGAAAAGAGGAGGAAGTTAGTAGAGAGGGCAGCAGATTAATCGAAGTACGACGAGTAGTATCGATACGTGTAATAATTTTTTAGCATCTTTTAAGAATGAAGCAGAAGAAGAGAAAGTTATCAACGTCAAGAAACAGCTAATGGTTGTAACAGCGCAAACATGGGCCCTTTCGAGTAGGTCGTTTTAGATGTCGTCATCGACGACGACGACGATGATGATGACGATGTTGATGTCGATGACGTTGTCGCGTACATGCACATCTTCAAGTGCGTGTCGTCGTTTTTCATGCTCCACGGTCTCCGTCCTTTTCTCGGCGTCGTTATCTCAGCAACTTCTACGCGCTTCTTTCTATGCACGACGCGATCTTGCGGCTGAAGGACGCGACCCCCAACCATTCCTTCTAAAGTGCACCATGTTGATGGATCCAATCGGGTCGTCGCTTTCTGCGGCGACGTATTCTTTTTGCGTTCTTCTATTCGTTGCTTCCTCTCTTCGTTCCTTTGTTCTCGTCGTCGGCGTCGTTCGAGCAAACGCGCTTCGCCAGTCAGCTGTGACAGCAGAGATGACGGCGTTTCAATTCCATTAGTTTTGTTCGCTCGTTCGAGAACACCATTCTGTTCAACTTTTATCTTCTTCTTCCTCTTTGTCTCTTTTGTTCCTGTTTTATTTTCTTCTCTTTCTTTCCCTTCGTTAGTAAGAAGCAGTTTCTTATTTTGGACCAAGTTCAACGCTAAAAGTGTCGTCGTGTTTAAAGACACTTTGTTGTTTTGCGACGACGACGACGGCGACGACATTCGTTTCCGGCGGTTTCGATGATACTTTTTACACGACGTGTGTGTGTTTTTGTGTATTTCCGGAGAGTCAGTCAAAACACTAACACACGAAGCACCATCAATCAACAACAAACAACTCTATTTTTAGTTCGTGGTTTTGACGACTGTCGTGTATTTTCAAAACTGACAAAACTGACATCATAAAAAAAATCAACAACAACAACAACAGAATTTTGTATCTCGACGAGCGAGTAAAATACGAACACGTGATGGACGAGGCCATGTTAGTAGAGAGCGGCGGCGGAAAAAGCGAAACAACAACGTCTTCTCCTACTCCTTCTCTGTCTTCTTCTTCTTCTCAGCTCGTCGTGGGGCCTCGATTCTCGCAGGATCTCAGTTTCCTCGTCTTCCCTCAAAACGCCGTCGAATGTGCTCTTTGTCTCACGCTTGCTTTTTTTGCAATCACCATCTATCATACTTTTTCTTCACATCCCAACGAGTTATTAAAGACGCACATATTTAGCATGACTGGAGCGTCTGGCGTGTGTTTACCACTCGGGGCGTTAATTGCTCTCAAGCTGAGACGGTTTGAGGACTTTAGACGAACGAGAGCGTTGATTGTACACGCGTTCGTTCAAACTCTGGGAATTTTCTTTTTCAGCTGTGGAGTCTGCGCTATTTACGAAAACAAAGTGAGAAAAGGAAGCGACCATTTCACGACGCTACACTCAAAATTCGGTTTATTAACGTTATTTGTGTCCGTGTTCGGAGCGGTGGCGTTTGGGGTGATAGGATTTAAGAAGACCGGGGTCGCTCGGGTTGCGAAAATGAGCGAACACGCCATCGCGCAAACAAAGAAATATCACCGAAACAGCGGCACGGCTGTCGTGTTGTTATCGTGGGTAACTATAACCTTGGCGTTCCACCACCCCGCCGTTACAGATGCGACGGTCAATTATTTGATAGTCTTTTGGTACATTCTTATGTTAATAGCTGCGACGGCGTTTGTAGTAGTAACGAGAGGGTCAGAGCCGACGAGAGTTTTGTAGTCATTTTTTGAGATTTTTAGAGTAATATATAGGTTTTAGTTTCACAAATACACTTTACTAAAAATATTAGTGCGTTAATAATCTGCTTTTGCTCCTAAGGCTTCTTCTTTATCTTCTTTCCATTTTACATACATCACATGCGCGAGTTGAGCCTAAACCCGCCTTGTTTGTTACACGATCTTCTTCTGTTTCGTTCCTCATTTTTCATCGTCTTCTTTTCGCGACTCGATTATTCTTTCACGCACGTCAATAAGTTGAACGCGATGGTGCCGTCTTTCAATCCTTTCGTCATGAGCGGCATGACCAGAGCGCCTCGCAACGTTTCCGGTCCAGATTTAAACAAACCTAATACCCCTCTCCAAGTCAACGCTGTTTTAATCACCGCTCGCCAAAACGGTCGCACCTCTAAACTCCAATCTTCAGTTTTGATATCTTTCAATCCTTCCGCTTTCATGAGCTTCACGTAATCGTCGCTCGAACACCACGCGGGTAAGTAATAAGCGTCGCAAATTCGTTTCAAAAGTTTCTGCTCGTCTTCTTTTAATTCAGTTTCGTTTTCTTTCAAGTTTCGGTGGCACCAAGTGACGATTAAAATTCGCCCGTTGGGGGCGCACACGCGCGCTAACTCGCCCACAAACTTTTTCTTGTCCGGCATGTGTTCTCCTGATTCCATCGAATACACAAAATCGAATTTTCCATCCTCGAAGGGCATTTTTAACGCATCCGCGACTTGTAAGTTGACTTGTTGATCTAAACCTTGCTCCTCTCCGAGACGATTACCTCGAGCGACTTGCACCGGCGACAACGTGACGCCGGTCGCCTTCACGTCCTTCCCCCACTTTCGGGCGAAATATCTCGAGCTACCACCGAGCCCACACCCGACGTCTAAGACATTCTTCTTATTCGAAATTGACGCCCAATCTAACGCTCTGTCGATCATGTCCACTTGCGCGGCTCGGTGATCGACGCCGTCCGCGGAGCCGTTCGGGTAATATCCGTGGTGCAAATGGTCGCCCCAAATTTCCTCCCATAACGGCGTGCTCTGATCGTAGAAAGCCGCGATGCCTTCGTTTAACTTATCGTCCTCTTTCTTCGTTTTAATCAGAGGTTCGACCAACCGTTCGAAAGCGACGCCACTGCCTTCAGAGGAGGACGACGAAGCACTGTCCGCGTTCGCGCGAAGACGACGACGAGAGGAGAGTTCGTTATTCCGCCTCGAAAGAAACAATAATCGATTATTCGTATTACTGTTAGTACCACTGTTGTTTTTACTTCCTCGAACAAGAGAAGAAGATCGGTGCATCATCGAGGATGATGAAATCGTACCACTCATCGTCGTCGTGATGTTGATTATTGTTTCCCGAAGAATGATGTGATGTTATTGTTCGTTGTTGCTTCTCAAAAGCGGGGTTTATTTTCGGGGTGGGAAAATTTATTTTATTATAGGGAAAGAGGCGTTTTCTTCTCGTCAAAATGCCTCAAAATCAGTTCAGACTTTGGACTTTCCCCGCCGCTCGAAATTGCGATTCATTCATTCAACACTACATTTCTCTAATAATAATATTCATGGAAGCATCAACGACGACGAGTTCATCAAAAACGCCCGCAGATTTCTTAAAATCTATCCGAGGGAAACGAGTCGTCGTGAAGTTAAACTCTGGAGTGGATTATCGAGGTATGATAGAGTGAATGAATTTTGCTGTCTCACAAGGACGGAGAAAAAAGGAGATCGTTCGTTCGTTCGTTTGTTATTATACTTCTACACGACGACGCTTGTACACATCAATCGCGGTGTTGTTCGTGACATTGACACATCTTCTTCTTCTTCTTTTTTTCGTAAAACAGGAATTTTAGCGTGCTTAGACGGATACATGAACATTGCAATGGAACACACAGAGGTACGTACTGATTGTCGTCTTTTCTCGTAAAAGCTTTTCTCGTAAAAAGCAACGAGTTTTTAGAGAATCGCGCCATACTACTGAAGCTAACGCAACATTTTTCTTCTCTTTATCTCGATAAAACAGGAATACGTCAACGGTCAGCTTAAGAACAAATACGGCGACGCGTTCATCAGAGGAAACAACGTTTTGTACATCTCTCTCGCCAAGTAGTTTAGTTTTCAATCGCTCGGCGCTCGCGAGAGAATAACGTTAAATAAAAATAGCCGTGGTTGTATAAGTAGTCTTACGTAGAAGAAGAAGAAGAAGAAGAAAAGGAAGAAGAATTTTGTACTGCGCTATAGTAGTATGCATATGCACGCGCGTTATTGTTGTCCTCTCTTTGTGTGTTAATGTTTTTGTCTCGGCTGCGCGTTCTTCCTCTTCTCTTTCTTTTCTTCTCAGTAAAAACTACATTTTATGTTTGTGGAGGCTTTTTTGGTCTTTGACCAAAAATTCTCCAAACGGCAAAAGCACACAAAACTTTCTTCCGATCGCCACATTCTTTTGTTTGGTTCGGTACGTTGTTTACACTACGTTTGTCTCTTTCTTTTCGATCATCCCGTCGACGTCAACGAAGGGACGATCTCTTTTCGCGTTCGTCTCGTCTCGCCTTGTTGCGATCGGCGCAAAACGTCTCCTCGTTCTCGCGGGGAAAGAGGTGGAAAGATTATATACTCTTTTTGCGCGCCAAAAAAAGAAAGCTCCTTCCTTCCTTCCTCCTCTGTTGTTGTTGTTGTTGTTGTTGTTGTTGTTGTGTGATCTCTTCTTTTTTATAACTACTTATGAATTATATTCGCGCGGGCTCCGCTTCTTCTCGTTCTCTTTTGTTCTTTTATTGCCTTCTCGTGGTTCAAACCGTCGAGTCGTCGTCGTCGGGAGGAGTCGTCTTCTCTTGTTGTTCCTTCTTCTCTCTTTCACTCACACGCGCTCTCTTTCATCACTCTTAAAAAACAGGCACCTTCTTGAAGCGTCGATCGATCACTTCTCCAAACAGAAGACACACAATTTATTTTCGTACATTTTTTGAATAAAGTAAAAAAAAGAATAATAAAAAGAAACGTATTATAAACATGGCTGAAGATGCTGAAGTTTCCGCGCTCGTGTGCGATAACGGTTCCGGTATGGTCAAAGCTGGTTTCGCCGGCGACGATGCGCCGAGAGCCGTCTTTCCGTCCATCGTTGGTCGCCCGAGACACCAAGGCGTGATGGTCGGCATGGGCCAAAAAGACTCATACGTCGGCGACGAGGCGCAAAGTAAGAGAGGTATTTTGACGTTGAAGTATCCGATCGAACACGGTATTGTCACTAACTGGGACGATATGGAAAAGATCTGGCACCATACCTTCTACAACGAACTGCGGGTCGCTCCGGAAGAACATCCGGTTCTTTTGACCGAAGCGCCGATGAACCCGAAAGCGAACCGCGAAAAGATGTGTCAAATCATGTTTGAAACGTTCAACGTCCCGGCGATGTACGTTTCTATTCAAGCGGTGTTGTCTTTGTACGCCTCTGGTCGTACGACTGGTATCGTTTTGGATTGCGGTGATGGTGTGTCGCACACCGTGCCAATCTACGAAGGTTACGCTTTGCCGCACGCCATCTCTAGAATCGATCTCGCCGGTAGAGATTTGACTGATTACATGGTGAAAATTTTAACTGAAAGAGGCTATTCGTTCACGACGACCGCGGAGAAGGAAATCGTTCGCGATATTAAGGAAAAGTTGGCGTACGTCGCCAAGGATTTTGAGGAAGAAATGGCCACGGCGGAAGGCTCCTCCTCTTTGGAGAAATCGTACGAGTTACCGGATGGTCAAGTCATCACGATTGGTTCGGAAAGATTCCGTTGCCCGGAAGTGTTGTTCCAACCGTCTATGTTAGGTATGGAAGCGGCGGGGATCCACGAAACGACGTACAACTCTATCATGAAGTGTGACGTTGATATTCGTAAGGACTTGTACGCGAACATTGTTTTGTCTGGCGGGACAACCATGTTCCCGGGTATCGCCGATAGAGTCTCAAAGGAGTTGACCGCTTTAGCGCCGTCCTCTATGAAGATTAAGGTTGTCGCGCCGCCGGAGAGAAAGTATTCCGTGTGGATTGGTGGTTCTATTTTGGCGTCCTTGTCCACGTTTCAGCAAATGTGGATCGCGAAGTCTGAATACGACGAGGCTGGACCTTCTATTGTGCACAGAAAATGCTTTTAATCAAACGAAGAAACTCCTATTACTTACACATACGCTTTTAAAAATATAAATGAGAAGAAGACATAGTTACTTGTAAAAGCGCGTGAGCTCGTTCTCCTTCTTTCTTTCTTTCTTTCTATATAACGTTTGTTTTCGATTTAGTATTACACAGCAACAGCTTATTAATAAGACCCTCTCATTTTTCTACTCTTACTTTTTTTCTCTTTCTCTTTCTCGGACACTCTGGATACTACTACTTACATGTCTTCGATCGCTTCGTTAATCTCCTCTATCGTAATCGTGCTGTCATCCCCGGCAAAATCGTTATCATCGGTGAGAAAAAGCATGCAGTGACACTCCTTTCGCTCGCGCATCGGGATGCACGGGCAGTTCCAGAAACCAGCCTTCACTTCGGCTTCTTTATCGTCGTAGTGACGGCACGGGCACAGCGGCGAGCCGAGAGTATCTTTGTGCTCGGCTAAACCTGTTTTATTAAAAGCGGCGGGACAAAGAGGAGAAAAGAAAATCAGTTGGTTGATACAAATGAGATCGTGCGATAGTTATCTCGATCGTCATCATCATCGAGTGAATGCCCCCTTGTGAAGAGAATTTTTTCTTCTCTTCCTCTCGGTCGGTCGGAGATACACGCACAAACAGAGGGAAAAAAGCAATCGGAAAACAAACCGAAAGATAACGAAGATGTTTGTGTGATAGATAAAAACGTACCCTGAATGACAACTGCGGTGACAGATTTGTCCATGCAAAACTTCGTTCCACTCGATCGCGCGTATTGTTCCGAAAACTTTCTCATGATCTCCAAGTTCTTCGCCGTAGGACCTTCGCATTTCGTCACCAGAGACACCTTCGATGACGAGGAAGAGTGACGTGATGCCATTCTGGTGGTCCTGTTCACGCGAACGGAGGAGGTGAACGCGGAGGAGGATCTCGCGGTCAAGGACGTTTGGGAAATAGCAAAGCTCATTTTAAATGCGTGATGAATAGTAAATGCGTGTGTATGTGTGTATATATGTGATATATATATACGAGATAATATGCGCGAGCGATATGTCTTTCTTTCTTTGAAGATTAGTGAAAGAGGAGTTCTATCTTGTTTGGTTTTGATACACGTCGGTCATTTTTTTTTGCCGGCCTCTCTTCTCTTCTCTCCCCTGCTCTCTGTCTCTGACAAAAAGGTCTGATTTTACTAAAAAAGGATTAGAAACAAAAGAGGAGGGAAGTATACCACCACGTACTCCTTTAGTAATAATAATAATAATAAGAAGAAAATATATGCGCGTAGTAGGTACCAGAAGAGGTTATGATGAATCGATCATAATAGTAGTATTAATAATAATAATGATATTCTCTTTTTTTTTATTCGAGCGAACACGTGGCCCCGGCGGCGACAATTTTCGCCATCATAGCCTCAGCGTCGGCTTTCGAAAGACCTTTCTTCAAGACACACGGCGCGCCTTCGACTAAATCTTTCGCCTCTTTTAATCCAAGTTCAGTAGCTGCGCGGACTTCTTTGATGACCTTAATCTTCGAGCTCGCGTCAAAGGCATCGAGCTTGAGAGAAAACTCCGTTTGCGCAGCCTCCGGAGCCTGGGCGTCCCCGCCCCCGGCGTCTCCGCCCCCGGCGGCTACGTTTCCGCCGCTGCCTCCTCCTCCACCCATACCCATGCTACCACCGCCCATACCATATAACTGTTGGTCACTAATGCCCATTTTCTCTTGTAAAATGTTCCCCAAATCATTAATCTCTAACATGTTTAATTTCACAATCTCTTCGGCGAGTTTTAGTATTTTGCTCGAAGGCGGCGTCGTGTTTTCACCCTTCGATAAATCAACGACGACGGTATCGTCGTCGACTGCTGCTGGTTTTGCCCCTTCTTCTCCTCCTTGCGAGGAGAAGGATTTCGTCGCAGACGTGGAAATCCATTTTCTAGTGTTACTACCGCGTCTCGCGAACGAAGAGGTGGAGGAGGAGGACTTTGTAAACGACGACGACGCTCGATCGCTTTGGAGACCTTTTTTCTCCACAACAGAGAAGGCCGATCGAAATTCGCTTCGGGAAGAAGAGGAAGAAGAGGAATAGAGAGAGGAAAGCACTCTCGATGATGCAGAGTGTGTGAAAGAGGAAGAGGATGCTGCTGCTGCTGCTGCTGCTGATGATGATGATGATGATGACGCAGACAACAACAGGCCTCGTCCTCGTCGCGCGACCGTATTCATTTTTTGTTTCCTTTTAAACTCTTTTGGAGGGATGATGTGTGAAGAGCTTTGACTGATGAGAAAGAAGAGAAAAAAAGAAAAAAGGGACAAAAAACCTCTTCCCTCTCAAACCTAATTTGACGACGACTCTTCGATTTGAAACGCTTTATTAAAATCGGGTGGAACCCCCGATTTCTGATACATAAATATAAAGAGCATACGATGAGGACGGGGAGCATCACCGGCGGCGCGTCCTCGTCCTTCGTCTCCAGAAGAAGAGAATTTTACGCGACTTCTTCTTCTTCTTCTTCTTCGTCGAAGATGATGATGATGCATAAGATGAATATGGAAAGGAGGAGCGGATTAAAAAAAGGAGGAGATAAAATGACTCATCAGCGGCGGCGTTTGGAAAAGACGACCACCACGAGCGCGTTCTTCTCCTCCCCCGCACCTCCCGCGGAAGAAGAAGAAGAAAAAGAAGAGGGAGATTTTGTAACCTCATCATCGAAGAACTCGCTCTCCGTGACCGTGGAAAATCCATCGCCATCATCATCGATGAGTAAAAATAGTAGAAAGAATCAGTGCACGAAAGTGTTCGTCGAAGGCCCGAACCGACGAGGCGAGTTGGCGTCCATCGCGTCTTCGTTGACCTCGTACGGGGTGGATATCATCTTCGCCGAAGCCGAAGCGATTGGCTGCGTGGTAGATTACTATTACGATGCTGCATCTGTATCCGCAAAGAAGAAAAAGAACGGTAGCGTTGCATCGAACGTGTCGACGACGACAACGACGAGAAGCCCTTCGTCCTCCTCTTCTCAGGAGGAGGAGGAGGAGGAGGAGGAGGAGGAGATTTCGTGCGCGAAGAATATTTTTTGGGTGCAACTGAACGACAAGATGCTGGACGAGACGCAACAGGAAGATTTGCGCGCGTTCTTACAAGACTCGCTGCTACCGGAAAACAATCCCACAATCGACGGCGAGACGAGCACGACTCAAACGACCGAAGACTTGTTCAAAAAGTACACGCCGGAGTTGACGCCGGAAAAGTTGTCGGGGACATACGTTGGAACGACGGAGAAAGTTCTCGCGAAGAATAAAGAGCAATTATCCACGATGCCGAATATTTATGGCCAAGCGGCGATGAGCGAGTTAAAATTGCTCCGGAAGAAACCAAACGCGCGACAGTTATTGTCGTCAGAGGCGAGAAAAGAGTCCGAAGCGGTTGTGCGAAGCGCGCAGCAGTTGGAATTGGCCGCCGCAGAACTTGCCGCTTCTGCCGCTGCGCTCGTTTCAATCGAACGTAAATCCGCGCAGCTAGAGTGCGATATGTTCGACGAAGAAGGTAAAATTTTGTCGAAAGAAGCGGAAGAAGAGTGCATGAAAGTAGACGAAGGAAGAAGCGATTTGCGCGCACTCTTTGAAAGAAGAATGGCGGCGATGGAAGCCGCGCTCGCGACGAGAGATCGGGTTAGAGATAGCATGAGAAAACCGTTCGGGGCGAACGGCGAGAAATCAAAAAACGCGTACGAAGATGCTGCCGCAGCGGCTGCGTTGAGACCGCCGGATTCCCCATCGATAACTGTTGATGCGGACTTTCTAGCCTCCGAAGCGTTTCAGAAGTTCGCCGAGGAAACGGACACGGTGGTGCCGTACTTGGACGATTTGGATTTACGACGAACCAGAGCACAACGAATATCTCCCACGAAGGAGCTGAAAGAAGCTTTAGTCGACAAGCGTTTGATCGATGTCAGAGAAAATGCAGTAAAGGAAGAGGAACTCACGGTGACGCAACCGCCACTTTTTTCGCCGCTCGCGAGACCTTTGCCCTCCACGCCGTGCGGAAACGGAAAGGAAATTATTCTGCAAGGATTCAATTGGGAATCGTGTCGCTCGGGCGAGAAGTTCTCTCAAACATGGTACGACCGCATCATAGAAGAGTCTTCGGATATAGCCAGAGCTGGATTTACCGCGGTTTGGATGCCACCACCGACGACATCCGTTTCTAAAGAAGGATACATGCCGACTGATTTTTACAACTTGAACACGTTTTACGGTTCCGAAGAAGAGTTGAAGGAGTGCGTGAAAACACTGAACGAAAAAAGCATAACTGCGGTCGCGGATATCGTAATCAATCATCGATGCGCGACTCAGCAAGATGAACAAGGACGGTGGAACATTTACGAAGGAAAATTGGCTTGGGATCAGTCGGCGATTTGCTCGGGCAATCCTGTGTTTGGCGGCACCGGGAACCCGAAGACGGGGGAAGATTACGGTCCGGCGCCGAACATCGACCACAGAAACGAGTCCATCCGAAACGACATAAAAGAGTGGCTAAACTATTTGAGAGATGAGATTGGATTTCGCGGTTGGAGATTTGATTTCGTTAAAGGATATAACGGGGTGTATTCCGGCGAGTACGTAGAAGCGACGAGACCGTTTTTAGCTTTTGGAGAGTTTTGGGACACGTGCTCGTACACGGACGGTATTTTAGAGTACGATCAAAGAAATCACAGACAGCGAACGTGCAACTGGGTGGATGCGTCCGGTGGTAACACAGCCGCTTTCGATTTCACCACAAAAGGTGTCTTGCAAGAAGCGTGCGCAAAGGGAGAATATTGGAGGTTGATGGATCCAGACGGTCGACCGCCTGGATTGTGCGGCATATGGCCGTCACGAGCGGTGCTCTTCCTCGAAAATCACGATACTGGATCAACTTTACAGCATTGGCCGTTTCCATCACACAAATTGGAAGAAGGCTACGCATACATTTTGACGCATCCTGGAACGCCGACTATTTTTTACGACCACTGGACTGCTAAAGAAACGGTCATGGTTGATGGGACGCAGGCGGCGAACGGACAGTTACGAGAGTGTATCAAAACACTCATTAAAATACGAAAGCGAGTTGGTATCTCTTCTCGAAGCGCGATACAGATCATGGACTCTATCAATGCGGCCAAAGGTTACGCCGCACGCATCGGAGCGCGCAGAAACGTTAACTCGACGAACAAAGTCACCGAAGGCGCGTCTTCGGATCTCGATCCTGACGAACCGTCCATCTGTATGAAGATAGGATACGACGAATGGTCACCGAATCAAACTCAAGTCGGTGGTCGAGAATGGAAATGCGTGGCATCTGGAGAAGGCTGGGCGGTTTGGGAAGACAAGGCGTTTATGAGCGAAGAAGATGCGTTATGAATAGAAAGCAAAAATAGTTTAAACGTAGAAAACAAAATAGCTCGCAATATGTATAAGTACATGTGAAACAAAAGATAGATTCGACGACAATGCCAAAGAGTAAAATCTGTTATCATCATTACAAAGCGCAACGCTAAACTCAAATTCTAAATTCAGAACATAAACATGTCATCAAGCGAAAAAAAAACTACTCCTCTTACGAAAAGCTGCTTCTCTCTCCCCGTCTTTTTTGTTGTTGAAAAAATCTCGGTATAAGTAAACTACACTATACTCACGCGCGTGCGTAGTATTTAGTAGAAGCCGAAGCCCTTGGCCGCGTTGGTCAAGACGTTCGCGTGAACCGGGTCCGCGGTGTGCGCAGTCCAGTTGGCGATCGGACCTTCTTGGGTCGCCAAGGCTTGCATGATGCAGCCCAACCAAGCGAACATGGACAATCTGCAGTGCTTCAATTCCTTGATCTTCAACTCTTCCAAGTCACCAGATTCGGCCAAGCCCAACGGGTCGAATCGACCACCCGGGGAGACATCACCCGCGACGAGTCCGTCGT
>Ga0257106_1000978_pt1 | contig 15009 bp, 10 predicted proteins | sample LP_taG_3_FD_190177 | JGI IMG/M metagenome (GOLD analysis project Ga0257106, IMG submission 190177) | Marine microbial communities from Northeast Subartic Pacific Ocean, Canada - LP_J_2011_P26_10m | ecosystem: Environmental > Aquatic > Marine > Oceanic | place: Canada: Northeast Subartic Pacific...
TCACCAGACGAAGCCGAGTACGATCCAAGGTGTAAGATTGTCTGCAACACCGACGAATCGAATTTGTTTTGCTTAACGTTGCGCGGTAGAGAAGTTGATGCGTATAACAACGCTCCGGAGCAATGGGAAAGACGTCACGGTATTCACAGCGCATATGTGAAAAAGACAAATAAGAAGAAGCGGGGAAAAGGTTGATTTTGATTTGAGTTCTGTACACACGTAATATTAATCTCTGTGTCGACTGTTGTTGTCGTCGTTTAAGGCTCCTCGTTGTTCGCGTAACTTTCTGACGACGTCGGCACTCATCGAAGCTGGCGGATGTCTGGACATAGCTTGCGCCGTGGCGGAGGAGAAGGCGAAAGATTTCATTCCTCCGTTTACGCGCGACGCCGCCGGCGCCATCGACGGTTCGTTGCTACTTCTATTTCTATTATTACTAGTGTGTCTCGCGTATGCGCTTCTGAACTGATTGTACATGCGCGCGAACCATACTTTTATGGTTCTCCATAACTCTTTCAGTTTATTTGGAATCGCGTCGAAGAAGGCGGCTAACTTTGGCGAGACGCGTCGCAGTCTCATGGAGACAATGATTTTGTATTTTGGCACGAAGGGAAGCAGCTTGTTAAAGACGATCGTAGAGACGACGGATTGAATCGTGCTGATGATTCTAATCGCAAAAGTTTTAATCACTTCGATCGTTTTTTGAATTATTGGGTACTTTTGGTACCAAAGTTTCAATTTAGGCAAAATCGCATTTACCGCGCGAACGACCACTCTTCGATAGAGCACGTCAAAGATTGGATATAAATAATCGCGCAACGGTTTCGTTTTCATGTAAAACCACGCGGCAAATCTGTTATATCCGGACTTTTCGCACGTCCATTCGACAAATCTGTTCAAAATAGCGGATTTTTTGCACAGATACTTCAATCCAATGTACCAAACGACTTGGAAGAGCAAATAGTAAAACACTTGCATGAAGAGCGATAAAGACACCCACCATCGAATAAAGCGTTTGCCCATGCTCGTATTCTTTGCGCGCATTTTAGCCTCTTCGTATTTATCCATCATCGATCCAAACGTACCAGCCATAGAGCCGTGATGGGTGTAAAAAGAATCGTGGGACATGGCTAAGGTGTTCGTTTCGACACCTTCGGCCCACACTGCGGAAGCGCTGTGTGACTCGCCCGTTCTCGCTTCGTGGACAACTTTCGGGTGTAAAGAATCTTTGTTGCTCGCCGCGTTTGATATGCCACCTCTGTGGCGAACGTCATAAATACCTGCCAAGTGCTTCGTCATTTCGTGGTCGTCGGTGTCGTCTACTAAACTATCGCCGTTCTCGTTTTGCGTGTGATCGAATTCTACGTTCAACGCTCCCGCCACCGTTCGAGCGAGTTTTCTCTCCAAGTCTAATAATTTAATCGACGACGGGTTCCCTCTATCCGTCACGTATACGCGCTGCGAGTCTAAGCAAATGGAAATGCCAAACGGAACATCGAACGATGATTTCGTCGGCGATCGACGACCTAAATGGTCTCTAATGTGATTGGATTTATCCACAACCGTCACGTCGACGACTTTCCCCGCATTCTCCCAGTTTGGTTCGTACGATGTGTCGTCTTTGGACCCATCCGGATATGCCGCCGCGATGTCGTCGAAAACGGGAACTTTTCGCACCGCGCCGTTTCCAGAGTCTACGACTAAAACGTACACTTTTTCCTTCTCCTTCTTCTTCGCCTGAAACAACGAGGAGGAAGACGCGGCCATCATCGCCGATAGCGAGGACGGCACGAACGATACCGCCGTCGGCTTCGCAAAGAGCGTATCGATACCAAGCGCGTTTCCTTTATATCCTCTACTTTTACCTCCGGCTAACGTGACCACCGCCCCGGTCTCCGTGTTCACTAATCGTACCGCGTGGTTCCCAGCATCAGCCACGGCTAAAAACGCGCACTTGTTGCTCGATTTGCCGCCGCCATCCAACACGGTGTTTGTGCTACACGACATACCCATGGGTTGTAAAAATCTCGCGTTAGATTTTATACCGTCTATCATTCCCGGAAGTTTGTCTCCCGTCAACGTCGTCACCTCCCCGCTTTGCACGTCCACTTTCCGTATGCAATTATTCATCGCATCCGAGACGAACAACGTGTGCCCGTCCGGGTGCATGACCACGTCCATCGGCTGATTAAACCTCGCTTTCGTCCCGACTAGATCGTCGTGGTAACCGGTTAATCCAGATCCCGCTACGGTTCTTACCACTCCGCTCCCTAATATAATTACTCGAATCTTATGATTCTTCGTATCCGCGACGTATACGAACCCGCCGTCCGGCGATACCGCCACGCCGGATGGAAACTTAAACGTCGCGTCCCCTCTCTTCGCTAAACCATCCGCACTCCCACTCGCCCCGGTCCCAGCTAACGTCGTCACCGTCCCAAACTCCACGTCTACCCGCCGTATTCTGTGGTTAAACGTATCCGCGATGAATATATCTCTCCCGTCCGGAGATGCGACGACGCCGAACGGCTTGTTAAATCTCGCCTCTAAACTCGGCCCATCGTGGAATAACATGGACGGATGTAAAGCTCTGGACGGGTCGTACGAAGACGATCCTCGAGTGTCTTGTTTCGCGAATCGTCGCGCAGAGTACGTGCGCGATGAATCATCATCGTCATCATCTCCTTTACCTCCTTTGCTTTGTTGTTGTTGTTGTTGTTGGTAATAGGCTGCGCTGTTCCCATCTCGTCTCGACGAGTGCACCAATCTGTCCTGTTGCGCTTTCGTCGTTTCGACTTTGAAGATTGCGAAGATTGTCAAGAACGCGTTCAAACAGAAGAAGAAGTGATAATAAAAGAGCATCGAAGAAGAAGACAAAGAAGAAGAAGATCTTCTTTTCGTTGTTGTTGTCATCATCATCGTCTTCTTCTTCTTCTCTCTTTAGTATCTACTACGCCCCCTCTTTGTTTTTTGGTGTTTTTTCACTCAAACACACACAAAGAAATTTTACACCAAGAAGAAGAAGAACACAAAAACAAACACACAATAATAAACATATAGAGACGAGAGAAGACAACAGATAAAGCGATAAACGCATTCATTTATACACATAAAAGAGAGAGAGAGAGAGAGAGAGAACAAGCAATCAATCAATCAATCAAACAAACACTGAAACGTTAAATAAAATAAGTAAAACAAAATGGGAGGACGAAGCAAAATCAAAACGCCCAAGAAAGAAACGCATTCGCTCCCAATCGACCGACAGATTGAACAAGACAACGTCGCTCCAGAGAGGAACCCGAAGAAACAGAAAGAGAAGAAAAGATCGAGACAACCGGAGGAGGACTTTATCCACGACAATTTATCGAATAAAATCATGGCCCAAGCGAGGAAACAGTTGGAAGATATCGAACGAGAAGAGAAAGAAGAAGAAGAAAGAGATGCCGGCGGCGGCGGCTCCTCACAAAAACAGGCAAAAAGAAAACCGTCGCAAGGGAGACAGATTTTATTAGAAGGAAAGAGTTCGATGTTAGATCACGGAATAGAAGAAAAATATGATTCAGATGATTCAGATGACGACGACGACGACAATGGAGATAATAATAAGAATACGAATAAAAAGAACGCGTTCGATGAAGAAGAAGGCGAAGCTGAATTAGAATACGACTCCGAAGAGGACAAGAGAAGCGAGTTCGCGTACAACCTAGATAAAGAGTACGAACACGAGGAATACTCGGACGTCGAGTTGGACGAAGAAGACGAGCAAGCTTTGAATGCGTTTATGAATCCGTTCGGAGGACAGCAACGCTCGTTGGCGGATATGATTTTAGAAAAGATTCACGATAAAGAGGCGGAAGAGCAAGGGGCCGCGTTGGAGATGTTGGAAGATGACGAGGACGAACGGCAAAAGAAAGCGGCGATGTTGGAAGAGTTCGCGCCGGAAGGTACCGATGAAAAAGTTTTGCAGGTGTATAGGAAAGTAGGGGACTTGCTGAAACGATACACGACTGGGAAGTTCCCGAAGGCGTTTAAAATTATACCGGCGTTGTCGAATTGGGAGGAAGTGTTATGGTTGACGAGGCCGGACACGTGGTCACCACACGCAATGTTTCAAGCGACGAGACTGTTTGCTTCAAACTTAAACGAACACATGGCGCAGAGATTCTACGTATTAGTTTTGTTACCCAGAGTACGAGACGATATTCAAGAACATAAGAGGTTACACCACGCGTTGTATCAAGCGTTGCGAAAAGCTACGTTTAAGCCGGGCGCGTGGTTTAAAGGCATTTTATTGCCGTTGTGTGAAAGCAAAACGTGCACTTTAAGAGAAGCGGTCGTTTTGTCGTCGGTGTTGGCAAAAACGTCCGTGCCTGCGTTACACTCCGCGGCGGTGTTGATGAAACTTTCCGAGTTGGAATACGCCGGGACGACGTCGTTTTTCATTCGCGTCTTGTTAGACAAGAAATACGCGTTGCCGTACAGAGTCGTGGACGCGTTGGTCGAGAACTTCCTCAGGTTTGCCAACGAAGACAGGACGTTACCAGTGGTTTGGCACCAATCGTTCTTGTGTTTCGTGCAAAGATATAAACACGAGCTCTCGAAAGAGCAAAAGAAACGTCTGAGTAAATTGGCCTCGGCGCATCAAAACCATTACTTGATTTCGCCGGAAATAGTTCGCGAACTCGCAAATTCGGACACGAGCAGAGGCGATAAACGCATGGACGTGCACATGAAAGGCATACACGAGACGAAACCAAAACAAGGCGTAGCGAGAGAGTTCACTTTAAAGACGAAAAGTGGCGCAAGACTTCAAGTTGAAGATTTTAGAAACATGCCGCCGATAGTTTTACAGCAGGATATGGAGTACTAAAACTATTACTTTAGAACCTGTTCCTACTCGTAGCGGTATCGTTTCATTTTTTATAACTGATTCATTTCTTATAACCCAGCTGCTGTAAATGTCACTTCCTCTGCTTTTAAAGTCTTCAAATTTAACAAGACGACGCTCCCGGTTTCGCTAAAGCTTGGTACGGAAACCAACACGGATTTTTGTGACGCTACTACTATTTCTCTCGAACCAAACGCGCTTTGACAACCCGCAAAGAACACGTCCGGGACTTGTGTTATAACGAAAGGATCTCTGTCTTTGAAGGGATAGCACGCCAACGTATCAGGCGCGGACGGGGCCATGTGTCCCCATTCTAAAAATCTCTCCATGACATCTAACACCGCTTTTGCTTTTTCCTCCGGTGTTTTTCCCTTTACGCCGACGCCGCTCGAGGTGATTTGTAAACAATCGCGAACGTTTTGCCCAGACGTTCCCAGGAACGTTCGCGATGGGGATGATGTGGACGCATCATCTGATGATGGTGTGATTTGAAACTCGTGAGGGTTGGTCACTTTCTTCAACGTCGACCCTTCGAATCGAGCCGCGTTTGGTAGGAAACAACTGTGTATGGGTTGTTGCGGCAACGCCGAGTTCGTCGGGTCAGAGCTCCCGGGCATGAGATCAACGGGCACCATTTCGCAAACTTTCGCGAGAAACGCGTCCGCTTTTTGAATCGAAGATGACGTCGCTTTCTTTTTCGTATCGGCGTGGGTCCCACCTTCGCCGTTTGTCGTCGCCTTGGTGCCTTTCTCTCCTTGGACGCGTTCTTCCTCTCTCGTTTTCGAGGAAACCAATTCACCGCACACGAGCACTTGGCTAATTCCGCCCGCTTGCTTCTCATAGCCTAAACTGCCTTCGATGTATTCGCTCAACATGATCGCGCGAACGTCGTTCAAGGGAGATGCGCCAAAATTCAAACCAGAAACTAAGCACACGTATGTCGGTTCGCCGCTTTTGTCTTCTTCCGTTACCTTTGTCGTTGACTTTGCCGACGACGACGGCTTTGCAAATGCCACAGAATCGACGACGAAATCACCTTTATTGTTCACGCGTCCTTTACACGCCGCCGAAACACCAGTCACTAACTCCCCGACCTTCACTCCGGGCCCTTGTAACTTTACTCTCGCGCTTTCGTCCTCCAAGATACAAAAATCCTTCTCTTCGTCCACGAAGTTCTCCTCCAAGTCCATCAATCCGTGTTCGACTTGCTCTTTCTTCGTGACACCGGCTTTCGTTTTAATGTATTCGTCTAAAATGATTGGTTTTTTGGCCATTTCTTTGTAAATAGTGCCGATGATGACGACTTCCTCGCCGAGCGCGGCGGCGGCTTTGTTTTCTTTGTTTTCTTGTTCTTGGAGCAGCGTATCCTCGTCGTCAACGTCCAACATCATCATCGCGGATGATTCTTTCTTCTCTCCTCCTCCTTTTCCGTCTTCCTTGTTGTTATCAGTATTCGCCCCCGCGGCGCCTAATTCAATGACTCTTTTCAAAGGAACGGATGTTCCAAATTTCTCTCGCGCGCTTTGCTTCAATCCTGGGAGTAAAACCATCAATCGTTGGTAATACAACGACGAATACTGTTTTCCCATGTGCTCTTTTTCGAACCGGAATTTACTTTCTTCTTCGTTGGATGATCGAGAAGACGCTTTTCTCTTCTTCATCGCTTCCGATTGGGCGTTGGTGGTAATAGCGCGCATGGTCTTTAACTCGTCGTCATCCAGAGCGACGAGTTTTTGAGACGACGTTGCGGTCATTTATTAGGGCAAGGAAAACGAGTGTTTGTTGTGTGACGGATGAAGAAGAAGAGAATTTTTTTTGAATTTTGGCACAAAGGCACAAAGCATAAAAATCGAAATCGAGAAGACGTGTATACACCAAAAGAAGCGAGCGAGCGCGTGAAATCTTACGCTGCTATTTAATAATAATTTAAACAAAACAATCTCAACTCATTCCGATGATATATAATTACAACGATAACAAAAAGCTAAAGTAATGCGTATTATTGTTTAAAGTGATTTTGATAAAAAAATCTCGCGCGTGCGCTATTCCACAGCAGGTTTTATTTATGCGTGCGGATTTGGTTCGAGTTCCCAGGAGGATTTCAAGCAGCCTATAATCTCCGCGATGTACGTCTCTTTGTCGTTTCTCATCCATTGCGAAGGACATCTGGCCAATAAACTCTTCTCCAGTTTGTTGATTTTCGTCTCGCCGTCTTTCCACACTTCATTCATGAGAACGCTTTCGACGTACGCGGCTTCTTCCGCGCCAGGCTTGAAGCGTTCGGTCAAGACTTTCATCTCTCGCATGGCATCTTCGGTGCCAAAATTCTCATGGATTGATGATTTTTGCATCTGAACTTGCGTGGGCGGTAGTTTCTTAGCAGCCTCGGTTTTGTCTCCCTTTTCTTCCTTTTCTTGTTTTTCTTCTCCTTTCTCGACTCGATCGGATAAAGTTTCGTCTTTTTTCTCGTCACCTTCGCCATCCTTCGCCTCTGCGGATGCTCCTGCCGATGCAACCGCCGGAGAAGCTGGCGCCGCCGCTGTTGCAAAAACGCCAGGTTCCTTGTTTTCTTTACTCGCGCTGTTGTTCACGTTGTTAGTCGCCTCATTTGAGGGTGCATCGATGACCATATCGCTACCACTGCTTCCGTCTATGATCTCTTGTTCCAACTGAAACGGCGTGAAGTTTCGCGGGTTCGTCTCCTTCGGGTCGTCCGAGCAAACGTGAAAGTATCGAATATCGCTTACTGCGGATGCGTTTCTGAGGTCGTATGGACCAACGATAGCACCTACGAACGGACAATTTTTACGCCGCATAAACATCGCGTACTTCTCTTCGCTCATGTTATCGCCGTCGTCGATAACTTCCGCGTCGTTGAACAATTTTTGATAGTTTGACTGATTTTCGATGTCTCTCAAACTCGGTTGATTGGGAAATACCGGGTGCGAATGATACCATCCAACAACTCGCTCTCCGTTTGCATCCAGTTTCTCGACAATATCCGGAACGGACGACGGGTCGAGTTCGACCTCTTGACCGGCGTTTCCATCTTCCTCGGATAAAGGCAACTGCTTGGCCGGTAATGCGCGAGTGATTTTCAACTCTCGTTTCTCCCCGTCCCAGGTGCCGCCGAGGAAACCGATGATTTCGTTCGAACATAAGTGCGAGTGGTAATCCATGACGAGTAGACACGACGGAGAAACGAGCATATCAAACGGCTGTGCACCTTTCGTCGTCACGTTTCGAACTTTCGGTTCGCGATAGTTCTCGCACGAGACCATGTGTAAATCCGTATCTTCCTCGTTCCCATTCCCGTAGTTGTGTCTCGTTTTCTTCCTTTCACGTTGCGGCTTATCTCTCGCTAGACTCGGCCCGTCAAGGTTGGCGTATTTTTGCGCGCGAGCCAATTCCTGCTCTTGTGCCGACCGCTTCTTCTTCTTTGGCGATTTTGGCGGTTTTACCGGCTTTGGTTCTTTCGGTGGTTTCGGTTCTTTCACTTTCTTCGGCGGTTTCGGTTCCGGCGGCGGTTTTGGAGGCAAGATGTTCTCGACGTTTTCTGGATCGATCCTCGCTCGAATTTCTTTCAAACTCACCCATCGCGGTTCTTTCTCGCTTTCTTCTTTTTCAACTTCATCTTTATTGTGCACGTCGTATTTCACGTTTGCCCAGCCGTCTGTGAATTTTATCGCCGGATTGGTGAGTTTCTTCACAAACATCGAGAACGACGCCGCGGACTTGAAATTCTTCACCTCTGCGTTATTACCATCGTAATTTGCATTCAGCTGAATCGTCCCGTCTTCCAATAAATCCGCGACGAGTTTGTTCTCTTCTTCCCCGTTCAACGGATGCGCGTGTGCTATTCGCTTCTCGCCGAATTTCAAAAGTTCCAACGAAATCAAGAGTTTCAAATCGACGCCATCGTAGACGGACTTTTGCGGCTTCTTTCTGTTTGGATCTTTCGGCGGAGCGGGAGGTTTCGGCTCTTTTACGATCACAGGTTTCGGTTCTTTCTTCGGTTTCGGTTCTTTCGGCGGTGGAGGAGGAGCAGGCGCCACCGCTTTCTTCTTCTTTTTCTTTCTCTTTCTGTTTGCTCCTCCTGGTCGGAAGTCACCCTCGGAGTCCGAGGTCCCGTACCCGAATTCTTCTTCTTCTTCTTCTTCGTTATATTGCGCCTGTAAAGCTCTGGCTAAGGCGAGATCCGCGTCTTCTTCTTCTTCTCCTCCACCTTCTCCCATTCGTATTCGATGATGCTTTTATATTATTTAGAAAGAGAGAGAGAGAAAGAGAGAGAGAGAGAGAGTGTACAGAGGAGGAAGTGCTTCTTTTGAGGCTTATGAGAGGCGAAGAGGAAGAGAGAATAACAGACGTGACAACAGAGAGATTTTTGAATTTCACAAACTCTTGATCGATCAAAGGCGTAAAAAAGAGACTCATCACTCTTCTTCTCTTTTCGGGAAAGCGATCTAACTTTTTTCGAATCTCCTCTTCACAACCCCACAACAACGACAGCAGCAGCACACGCGCTTTGAACGTTTTGTCTGCCTGGTCTGAAGTCGTCGTTTACGTCGTCTGAATCGTCCGCGCTTTCAGAAGAGAGAGACACAGAGAGAATAAAAACATAATACAAGTGTACATCACACAACAACAACAACAACAACTCATACAAAAAATTCATCGAAGAAAGCTTTTCAAAATAGAATAGTAGAACAATAATAACAAGAAGAATATGGGACAGAAAGACGAGGACTTCTTCCCGGATGAAGTCGAGGAGCGCTTAATCGCGGAGGAATATAAAATCTGGAAGAAGAACACGCCGTTTTTGTACGACTTAGTCGTGACGCACGCGTTAGAGTGGCCGAGCTTAACCGTCCAATGGCTTCCCGAAAGAGTGGAACATCCAGACTCGGAGTGTTCCACGCAGAAATTGATTTTAGGAACGCACACGTCGGAGAACGAGCAAAACCACTTGATGATCGCGGAGGTGCAGTTGCCATTGGAAGATGCGACGGTAGATGCGACGGAATACGAAAACGCGTCGAAACAGAACAACGAACAAGGCTCGTACGGACAAAACGCAGGGAAAGTGCACGTGGTTCAACTCATGAACCACGACGGCGAAGTGAATAGAGCGAGATATTGCCCACACAATCCGTTTATGATTGCCACGAAAACAGTCTCCGCGGAAGTGTACGTCTTTGATTACTCGAAACACCCGTCGAAACCTCCGGCGGATAGCGCGTGCTCGCCTGACTTACGTTTAACCGGGCACAAGAGCGAAGGGTACGGTTTGTCTTGGTCGCCGTTTAAAAAATACACTTTGTTGTCCGGGTCCGACGACGCGCAAATTTGCATGTGGGATTTGGAATCTGCCGGAGTGGATGGTCCGTCGAACACCTCAAACAACACCACGAGCACGAATAGACAATCGCGATCGTTAGAGGCGAACAGAGTGTTCAAAGGGCACGGCGGAGTGATTGAAGACGTCGCGTGGCACGGGAAGCACGAACACATTTTCGGTTCCGTCGGCGATGATAAAAAGATGATTTTGTGGGATACGAGAGCAGCACCGGCGGAGGCGGCGACGAATACCGTCGACGCGCACGATGCGGAGGTGAACTGTTTGGCGTTCAACCCGTTCAACGAACACCTGTTAGCGACTGGTTCGGCGGATAAAACTGTGGCTTTGTTTGACATTCGTAAATTGACCTCGAGGTTGCACACGTTTGAGAATCACACGGAGGAGGTGTTTCAAATTGGATGGTCGCCAAAATCCGAAACAGTGTTGGCGTCGTGCGGCGCGGACCGACGCGTGGCTGTCTGGGATTTGAACATGATTGGCGAGGAACAAACGCCGGAAGATGCGGAGGACGGACCGCCGGAATTGTTGTTCATCCACGGCGGGCACACGCAAAAGATTTCCGATTTTGCTTGGAACCAAAACGACGATTGGGTCATCGCCTCCGTCGCAGAGGACAACATCTTGCAAATCTGGCAAATGTCAGAAAACATCTACGCGGACACGCCCGAAGGTGACGACGACGCTTAAGAAAATAAAGCTCCGAGAGTTGTTTTTAACGAGCGAGCTTCTCTAAAATAAATTAACGTACTACTAAATATACAAAGTGTGATACTAAAACAGTGTGTATGTTTGTTGCATGATCTTACATGCGCCTAGACATTCTGCGCGTTCTATCTACGTTCAAACCGAGCTCACGAGGTGTTTTTTTCTGTTTCTCGCGTTCAGCCATGAGTTTTGCTAATATTTCCCAATTCGCCTCGGAGGCGACTTCGGTGACTTGGCTCGCGATTTCGGACATCACGGATGTCGCCGGTTTTCCTGTCGCCTTCGTTGGCGACTTTTTCACAGTCTCATGTTCCTCTTCTTCGTCCTTCTCATCGTCATCGTCTAATACTAACTTTTTCCTCGCGGCTCTTTTCCTTTTCGCTTCGCCTTCGTCCTCTTCCTTTTGTTGCCACGTTTCGCCGCCTTTGGCGCCCCATTCCATCTTTGCAACGTTCGCATTGTTCTCGCCAGCCGCAGCTCCCGTGGCATCGATGACTTGAGCTAAAGATTTCGGCGACATTGCAATGCCTTTGGCAAATGGCGACCCACCAAAGCCAAAGATCCCAGGCGACGGCGGCGGCGTATCGCTGTTCTCGATTCGCGCGCGTTTGTTCGGCGACTTGAACGGCGAGCGGACAATGTTTACTACCGTTTCAATCATACCTACCGCTGCGTTCAAAGTTCGTTTCATTATTCCGACGTCATTTACTCTGGCATCATCTAGATGCGCGTCGTCGTCGTCTTCGCTATCATTCGGCGAAGGTCGCTGCGTGGGAATAATTTCCTCGTCTTCCTCCGTTTCTTCTTCAGATGAGGACGACTCTTCCTCAAACTCCACTCGAACGCGTTTTTTCTGTCCTTGCAGCCATTCCGTGCCCGTTCTTGGTTTCAATTCCATGCGAACGTCTCCGTTATGATTCATCGCCGCCTCTTTACGTTCGCGCTCCTCTTCCTCTCTTTTTTTCTCTTCTGGACTGACGTAGTCGCCGTCCAACTCTTCTTCTTCTTCTTGCTCCTGCGAAAAGTCGTCCCCGAACTTTTTCGTCGTCGTCGCGTTCTTCGCCTTCTTCTTAGATGGGGATGACATCGCGTGTGGTTGCGAGGCGTCCAATAAAACCGAACTCGGTTGTTGCGTCAAACTCTTGGGAAGTTTTTGTACGTACTCGAATTCAGGCGTTTCCGAAAGCGGAGGTGCGTCCTGTTTGTTTTTAATCACACGAGAGATGGATGAGTTCGCGTTCAAATATATGAGCAAAAGTCAGTACATATAAACTTGCGTATGAATATATCATCGCGAAGGAACGACGCGAATGCGAACTTAAACAGAGAAGAAGTCAAGATGAAGAAGTCAAGAAGAAGAAGAACTGATTTTGAATTCTTTTTGAGAAGATTCTGAATAATGTTTCTCAACTAATAATAATACCTTTAAATCTTTCGCCCATCCTTGCAAGGTATCCAATCTCTTCTTCGTCTCGTTCGTCATTTCTAGACTCATGAGGATGTCCTGGACGGGTTCGGGTGCAATCGTGCGACCGGAGACGATCATTATTCTTTTCTTTTCTTTTTAAGAGTTCGTTGTTTGAGCAAAACAAAGTGAACAAAAAAGTGAGAAAAGTTAAGAGACGAAAATTGAACTTTTACCTGTTTTGGGGCGCGTGTTTCATGTATTGAAAATCATCGACTCTCTATAAAAAATGTCGCAACCAATATCGAGCGCGATGGCCTCCTCCTCCGCTTCCTCCTCCTCCTCATCACCATCGTTGTCTCGACAACAACAACATCAACTTCGACGACGCGACGAAAAAGAAACGTTACTGAGGAAACCACCACCAATTTTAATGACCGAAGCTGAAAGGAAAGAGCGACACGAGAAGCGATTTCTCCTCCTTCTCTCCGCGCTCGTTCTCGCGTGTTTTTGCATATACGTGACGCCTGAGAACTACCGAGATTCCGTGAGAACGTTTGGAATGGAGAAAATAGACTCGAGTATCACTCACATTCACTCCGTGACGGCGAAAACGTCCTCGTTCTTTCAAAACGTCTTCTCTTTGAATTTCATTCATGCCGCTGCCTTTAGTGGTGGGAGAAGCGCGATGACGAAGAAAACAGACAAGACGGATCACATCGAGATTTTTGTCATCGTGCAACCGGAAAACACGAGAGATAAAGAAGGCTTTGAACGCATTCGGAACAAATTTCCAGCTGCGCAAACGACGTTAGGGATTACCGCGGCGGAGTGGCCGAAGAATATCAAAGAGGCCGAGTGGGCCGTGGCGCCGATTCGAGAACTGAATAAAGAGTTTTTCAATACGAATAAGTATCACTACAGTTCAAAGTTTATGAAAGAATTAGAAAGGACGCCAGATAGTTTAGAAAACATGCCATGGATTGGATTAATCGATGAGCGGAACCCGAAAACTGGGAAATTAACGAAAGATAGAATGGGCATCGCGCACCACGTGGGGTGTTTGTTCGCTCATTTACACGCGTGGAGAGACGTCCACGAACAGTTAGGCCACACGAGAGCGTGGGTTATGGAATCCGATGGAAACGAAATTCCAGACAGAACGCTCGAGATGCGACAGTTGTTACGCAACGTTCCGGATGATTTCGATTTCATCTCGTTGGGACCGCATTACGACGAAGTGTGCGTGAGGACGGAACACACGGTGGGATTCTTCCCATCGAACAACTGCGAGAAATCAAGGTTTGAGTTCGAGGTTGAGAAAGACCCGAACGATAAGTACTCCAGGGCTGGAACGAAAACGTTCTATTACTGGCCGAAAATGGGCACCTCTGCGGGATTTCAAAGCTATTTAGTGGGGCCAAACTTTTACGAGAAAGTGACGAGGTACATGGCGAGACACGGGGCTGATATGATTGACGCGTACATGTTTGGCCACATATGTCAAAACAATTACGTCTCGGAAGAAGCGCGAGATGGGGGATTAGAACCACCGAAAGGTTTCGATGACTTATCGACGAAGCGAATGACATCTCGGGACGAGAGCGGCTTGAAAATCCTCAATTGTTACGTCATCGGACCGGTTGAAGAGAAAATAGTAGAATCTGACGAAGGAGGAATAGAAAAAGATAAGGATTCCGCCACAGAATCCACCTCTGCCGGTGCTTCTACCGAAGAAAACATGGAAGGATCCCCCTTAGGTGAAGATGAATCATCGTCACTGAAGCAAGTGCAAGGCGATAGCAACGAATCGTTCGACGACTTACTTTCTCGTTTTTCGGCCAAACACCCGGTTGCGGAAAAGAAGAGTAAAAAGCATGGTTCTCGGAAAAAAAGTGCCGGTACCAATGCCCAATGATAGAAGAAGAAAAGTGTAGCATTATTGATCGATAGGTTAAAATAGTACCGCCTGGTCGGTAGCGGATGTAAAGTTTGTTTGTATATGTATGTTGTTAATCTGTGCCGGACTTTTAAAATTCCCCTAATTCATTTCATCCCCTAAATTTTCATTTGATTGCTTTACTTCTCGCATCGGATGAAGATGACAACAGTATACGAACTTGAGCAAGGTGCCTATCTCAAAGTTGCTGAAAAGAAGAAAAGAGAGAGTCACTGGCGGTTTGTTCAGCACCAATTCGCTGGTATGGCGAGATTTGTTCCGCTCGCAATGGATTGGGACGGTGCGTTTGGCGCCACGTTTTCGAAAGTTTTGAAGGAGTGGGCCAACTGCGAAGTAGACCGATGCACCGGAGTTGCACGCCTCCGATTGGACGACAAGCCGAACATCAGACAACAAATGGTTACGTCCAAAATCAGGGATTACGTTGCGCAAATCCAGACTCACAATTTGGACTTGATCGGACAAGCGTTGCACTGCGCGCGACATTCGGTCGCAGTAACCGGGAAAGCCGTGCGCACCCGCCGTCGCCTCGGAACGCCGTGGGAGCAAGTAGCCGTCCAAGCCATCTGTCCTCCTCCGACCGGTGGCTTTCATCTCTTCGATGGCGAACGCGATCCTAGGGTTTAGGGTTTAGGGTTTAGGGTTTAGGGTTTAGGGTTTAGGGTTTAGGGTTTAGGGTTTAGGGTTTAGGG
>Ga0257106_1000980_pt1 | contig 14988 bp, 17 predicted proteins | sample LP_taG_3_FD_190177 | JGI IMG/M metagenome (GOLD analysis project Ga0257106, IMG submission 190177) | Marine microbial communities from Northeast Subartic Pacific Ocean, Canada - LP_J_2011_P26_10m | ecosystem: Environmental > Aquatic > Marine > Oceanic | place: Canada: Northeast Subartic Pacific...
ACAGCCGTGTTCGAGACGAGCTCCAACGGCGTCATGACGAGCTGAAACTGAGCATTAGTCCTGAGTACCTCAAGACAATGAGCGCAGGTCTTGAGCACTGGGTTGAAGGAGGCCAAGCTGGAAGGCTTTGCTGGGGCCTGATGCGATTTCACAAACCAAAAGAGTGAATCCCATGAACGAACGCAACCCATCTGAGGTCGTTGAGAAGCTGGTCGAGGAATGGAAGCTGCAACCGCATCCAGAGGGCGGCTGGTACCGCGAACTGCATCGAAGCTCTGCCCTTGTGGTTCGACCTGATCAACAACAACGCTGCGCCATCAGCACAATCTTGTATCTCTTGGATGCAGGATCGCTCAGTCGCTGGCACAGGGTGAGCCATGCCGATGAGGTGTGGACCCATTTGCAAGGAGCACCGCTAAGTCTGTGGTGCCTCAAGCCAAAGGCTGATCAGGCCACTCGAGAAGTGTTGTCGATGCACAACCCTGTTCAGGTGATTCCAGCGGATCACTGGCAGGCCGCTCAAGCGGAAGGTCCCTACAGCCTGGTGAGTTGCTGTGTTGGGCCTGGATTCAGCTTTGAAGATTTCACCATGCTCAGAGATCTTCCAGAAAGCGAACGTCCAACGGCAGCGCTTCCCGATCTGATCTGAGCTCTGATCAGGGATCATTACAGCTCAACAGTGAACCCGACTGATTACGCTCATCCCAGCAGGGAGGCCCCATGGGCAGCAGCTTCGGAGAACTGTTTCGGATCAGCACCTTTGGGGAATCGCATGGTGGAGGCGTGGGCGTCATCGTGGATGGCTGCCCGCCCAGGCTGGAGTTAGACCTTGAGGCCATTCAGGCAGACCTGGACCGCAGACGGCCAGGCCAAAGTCGTATCACCACTCCAAGGAAAGAAGCAGACCAGGTCGAGATCCTGAGCGGATTACTGGATGGGGTAACCCTGGGCACACCGATTGCAATGGTGGTGCGCAACAAGGACCAACGTCCTCAGGACTACAAAGACATGGAAGTGGCTTTTCGCCCCTCCCATGCCGATGCCACCTACCAGGCGAAGTACGGCATCCAGGCGCGCAGCGGCGGAGGTAGAGCCTCCGCACGGGAAACGATTGGACGGGTTGCAGCGGGAGCTATTGCCAGGCAGCTACTCAGAAAAGCCAATGGCACCGAAGTCATCGCTTGGGTGAAGCGAATCCACGACCTCGAGGCGAGCATTAATCCCAGCTCAGTCACACCCGAACAAGTGGAAAGCAACATTGTGCGCTGCCCTGATGCAGGGATGGCCGAACAGATGATTCAACGCATTGAAGCGATCGGCCAAGAGGGAGATTCCTGCGGCGGAGTGATTGAGTGCGTAGTGAGGCAAGCGAGCACAGGACTGGGAATGCCCGTGTTCGACAAGCTGGAAGCTGATCTAGCCAAAGCCGTGATGTCACTGCCCGCCACCAAGGGCTTTGAAATCGGATCGGGCTTTGCCGGCACGTTGCTGAAGGGCAGTGCCCACAACGATGCCTTCTTGCCCACCCAGGATGGAAGCTTGCATACAGCCACGAACTATTCCGGAGGCATTCAGGGAGGGATCAGCAACGGGGAACCGATTGTGATCCGCGTGGCCTTCAAGCCAACGGCCACCATCCGCAAGGAGCAACAGACCATCAACGCGGCAGGGGATGCCACCACGCTCTCAGCAAAAGGACGCCACGACCCTTGCGTCTTACCAAGAGCCGTTCCGATGGTGGAAGCAATGGTGTCCTTGGTCCTTGCCGATCACCTGCTCAGGCAGCAAGGGCAATGCAGCCTTTGGTGATCTGAGTCACCCCTAACTTCTGGCCGGAGACTGGATCCCATTGCTGTTAGCTAATTGTGCTGCCGCTTTCGCCATGCGGCCAGCCGTAGAACGAGCCGACGTGGACTCAGGGCTCGACTTACGGGCACGGCGCGCCTTACGAGGTTTCCCAACTGACGCCAAGGAGGTAGTAGACGTTTCCGCTGTCTTGACCACCCGAGCTTTAGCGACCCGCGAGGAAGAGGAGGCTCGTTTGGTTTTCATTGCGGTCGTCGTGTGTGGAGCAGCAGTACCAGCAGCAGCGGGCTGATCAGCCTTCACAGCTTTGCTGGCTTTGCTGGCTTGACGCGGTTTGGAGACTTGGCGATTGCGATGACTCAACACCATCACCCATTCCTCATCCGTCAAGGATGAGGGCTTGCTTCCATGCGCAGTTGCCAGCTTTGCCGCTTTCTCAATGTCTTCAATCAGATTGACCCAAGAGGTGGCAAAGCGCTTGTCGGACTGAGAGCGCGCACCACTTTCAACCAGGGTCTCAACAACGCCAGCTGCGGTGACCTTTTTACGGCGACGATTAAAGATCTCTTTCTGCAATTGCGCGATCAGAGCATCCGCCTTGTCGCTCAGCTTGATGGATAACTGAGACATCCGAAATCAAATCGCTATCCCATCTGTAGCAGACAAGACTCACGTCAACCAATTACGTAAGTCGGCGACAGCATCTGTGGTACTGAGGACCCCACGACCGAGGGCAATCGCGTCGTAACCAGCCGATAGCCACGGATCCAAGTCGGCCACACTCAAACCTCCGGCGGCAATCATGAAGGGCAGATCCCCCATCGGCGCTGAAATCTGCCGGTGGTAATGGAGGCCCAGCACAACCGCTGGAAACAATTTCACAACATGGCAACCAAGAACCATCGCCTGCCGAATTTCGGTTGGCGTCATCACACCAGGAACGAGACAACAGTTGTGTTGATGGGCCATAGAGACCAGAGCCTGATCCAACAGCGGCGACATGGCATAGGGCAGATCAAGATCGATGACTGCTTGCAGAGCGCGTTGAGACGTGACAGACGCCACTCCCAGCTGAAGGGTTGGATGGCGCAAACGGATCGCCGCTATCAGGTCACTCCAGCGAGAGTGATCCATCCAGGCAATCTCAATGTGATGAACACCAAGATCGACCAACTGATCGAGGCGTTGACACAACAGTGACTGCAAAAACGGCCCAAAGAGATCACTCTCCTTGGGCCGCAAAACAAGAATGAGTGGCTGACGGCGCAAAGAGTCCTTCAACCACTGCTGACGATCAGACGTACTCAGCAATTCGCACATCGCGTCGGATTAGCAGATCCTGAAGTTCCTGAGAATCAACAGTTTCGCTTTCAACCAGCATTTCGGCGAGCTCGTCAAGGACAGAACGGTTGTCGTTCAACACCTTGGTGGCACGGTGATAGGCCACATCAACAAGATCCGACACCTCGGAGTCAATCGTGGCGGCGGTGGCTTCTGAGAAGTCACGTTCAGCAGCGATATCTCTGCCCAAGAACATTCCACCTTGTGCACGGCCGAGGGCAACAGGGCCGAGCTTGTCGCTCATCCCAAAGCGGGTCACCATTTGACGGGCAACTGAAGCCACCTGCTGAAGGTCGTTGGATGCACCGGTTGTGACCTCGTCTTCTCCGTAAACAATCTCTTCTGCAACCCGACCGCCCAAGGCCACAGCCATTTGATTCTGAAGGTAGGTCCGTGAATAGAGACCCGATTCCATCCGTTCTTCGCTCGGCGTAAAGAAGGTCAAACCACCAGCGTTGCCACGAGGAATGATCGAAATCTTCTGAACGGCGTCGTAATCAGGCATCAGTGCACCCACTAAGGCATGGCCTGCCTCGTGATAGGCAACCAGACGCTTACGACGCTCGCTCATCACCCGATCCTTCTTCTCAGGACCCACCATGATGCGCTCAATCGCATCACTGATCTCGTCGTTGCTCACCTCAGTGAGTTGGCGACGGGCCGCAAAGATCGCCGCTTCATTGAGAAGGTTGGCCAAATCAGCACCTGTATATCCAGGAGTCCGGCGAGCCACCTTGTCGAGATCCACATCCTTCGAGAGGGTTTTGCTGCGGGCGTGAACGCCAAGGATTTGGAGACGACCAGCGTAATCAGGGCGGTCAACCGTGACTTGACGGTCGAAACGACCTGGACGCATCAAAGCTGAATCCAACACGTCAGGACGGTTGGTTGCCGCAATGATGATGATTCCGGTATTGCCTTCAAAACCATCCATCTCCGTAAGGAGCTGGTTCAAGGTTTGCTCTCGCTCATCGTTACCGCCACCGAGACCAGCGCCACGCTGACGACCGACAGCATCGATCTCATCGATGAACACGATGCAAGGTGCATTTTTCTTGGCCTGTTCAAACAGGTCGCGAACACGGCTGGCACCAACACCAACGAACATCTCTACAAACTCAGAGCCTGAGATCGAGAAGAAGGGAACACCTGCTTCACCCGCCACGGCTTTGGCAAGCAAGGTTTTACCTGTACCAGGAGGGCCAACAAGCAAACAACCCTTAGGAATTTTTGCTCCTACAGCGGTAAAACGATCGGGGTTCTTGAGGAAATCAACCACCTCAGTGAGCTCAAGCTTGGCTCCTTCAATTCCGGCCACATCCCCGAAGGTGATTTGTGTGGTGGGTTCCATTTGGACCCTGGCCTTGCTCTTGCCAAAATTCATGGCTTGGTTTCCACCGCCGCCACCGCCGCCCTGGGCGCGACGGAACAGAAAGAAAAGGCCTCCGAGGAGCAATAACGGGAAGATCAAACTGGTCGCGGCTTGCTGCCAAGCGCCCGGCTGACGTGAAGGCTGCACAGCGATGTCGACGTTGTGATCCGTCAGCATCTTCAGCAGATCCTTGTCCGGAGCGAGGTTGACCTCCGCACGACGACCATCGGTCTCAACAATCTGAGCAGTTCCGCGATCGGGAGAGAGCAACACCCTGCTGACCTGATCTTCCTGAACAGATTCCACAAAATCGCTGTACCGCAGCGTGCGTGCTGCCGTTGCAGGGTCGGGACGGTCAAGGAACGCCGTACCCACAACGATTACTACCACTACGAGCAGGACATAAAGCCCCACATTGCGCCAACGCTTGTTCAAGGTTCTTCGCCTCTGATGAAGGAATGTTAATAGAAATCGAAAAAATTAGGAGGCCCGAAGGACCTCAACCACGCTGCGGAACGCAAACCACTCTGGGATCTCCTCGCCACTGCGAAGCATCTTGCGGAATTGGGTGCCGCTGAGCTTTTTGACATGCAGACCGCGGGCCTCCGCATGTTCTGCAGTGACATACCCCTCTTCGTCGGTAAAGACGAGATTCAAGGAGGGCACGGTCTCCATCGTCAGTTCAGGAGCACACTCTTTGGCGAAATTCTGCGCGTCATAGGGGCCGTAAAAATCATCCCCTGAGAGGGAGGACTTACATCCAGCCATATCCCGGCCAATGATGAAGTGAGTACAGCCGTAGTTCCGGCGAATGATCATGTGCTGCAGAGCTTCACGCGGCCCAGCCATGTGCATCGCGTACGGCAGATAGGCCCAACGAATGCGCGAGTTATCCACTTCTGCGGCCAGGCGTTCATAGGTCTCAAAGCGAACGGCGCCAGGGATGTCGTCCTGCTGGGTGGGCCCACAGGTGGGATGCACCAGCACGACAGCATTTTCACTGACGTTTTGGGCGTGCAGTGCACGGGTAAAGAGCTCGTAGTGGGCGCGATGGATGGGATTTCGGCACTGGAATGCCACCACGTCTTCGCCGTCAGGAAGACCGGCGCGCACCTCTGCAGGCGTCTTGCAAGGGAAGACCCGCTCCGGAAGCTGCAAGCCCTGAATCAAACCACCGAGGTAGTAACGACGGCGCTCTGTGGCGATCATGCGCACCGCCGGGTGCTCTAGCGAGGTGGTGCCATAACAACCTTTGGCCTCGACAACTTTGTCGGGTTCCCACCTATCTCCAACGGTGAGAAGAGCGAGGTCCTGACCTTTGTATGTCAACAACACCTTGTCACCAACCGCCACGTCCTCCCGGTCGGTATCCATCACAATCGGCAACCCAAACAGGTAACCAGACGTGGTGCGGTGCCCGGCCACAACGGAGTCGTAGTCGGCCTGATGCATGAATCCTCGCTCTGGAGAGAACCCACCCACTACAAGCAGCTCGATATCACAGGCATTGCGATCGGAGCATTCAATGCTTGTGGTGGCGGAAGCCTTCAGCGCGGCATGCTCCGTGGCTGACACCATCAAATCCACCAAGGTGCCTCCGTAAGGAGCAATCACCCCGGTGCGCTGCGAGGACGAGGAACTGGCAGTCATCGGCGATTCGTGTCTGGATCAGGGATGGCGAAATTCTCCCAGAAGACACAAAAAAAAGAGGGCCTCAGCCCTCCTTTTGAATCAATGCGTCTGAGCAGCGGTGGTCAAGCCTCCTCAAGACGACCAAAGACCTCTCCGCTGATCTTCACGTCAACGATCTCCCGGCCGCCCATATCGGAGTCGGAGGGTTGAATCGCTGTAAACACGCCGCCAAACTCACCTGTCTCAGGGTCGATTTTGGTGATTGAGAAGCTCATAAGGCCAGTGCCATCGATGTAGCGCTTGACGTTTTCGCTTTCAAGTTGGTCGTAGTCACCACCCAATGCCATCAGGCCCTGGGGATAGTCCACACCGGTTGTTAACGCACGACCCTTGGGGTCGATGAAGTTACTGGTGCGGTAGCTAGGTGTGCGGTAAGTGCCGTCGAAGTCGGTACTGGTTGTAAGTGCTGCACCGTCAGCGGTGGCTTGAAGGTTTTTGCTTGAGAAGGTGAAGGGAAATTCCTCACCACCAGGAACCAAAACGGTGATCGGCTGGAAATCGATACCGCCTTTCTCGTTGAAGCTCAAACCGTCTTCACTAACGATGAGATCACCAAAGACTTCATCCAAACTCGATGTGTAGCGGGTGAGAATTTTGCCCTCAACGAATTGCGCCTCTTGACGCTTGTTGGCGGGTTCGCCTTTTACGAAGACCTGGGAGGGATGCATGCAGATTCCACGCAGTTCGTAAGCAGCGCCAGCCGTAAGGCTGATGGAACCACGGGCCGAATCAGGCAGGGTGGGGCAATCATTCGCCTTGCCCGTATTGCGGATGTCGTCATAGGTGACGTTGGATCGATCTATGGCCTCAGCACCACCACTGCAGGCGGTTACAACGGTGAGACAAAGGGCTAGCACCAGGGCCAGCAGGGGACGGATGCGCATAGAGAAAAACTGATTAGCCGGACGAAGACGGTATCCACCGATTTTTCGATCTTACAAGGGGAAAACGTGCGTTCCGGCAAGCCTTTTGCAGCTCTCAACAAGGCTTCGCGTTGCGGGTCCCAAAGGGAGCACTTTGAAAGCGCTAAAAGCCGCAATTCCAGGGTGGCTGAAACCGATCTCAGAACATCACACGTCTGAGACAACATCCGGCGAATTGAGGGGATGCAGCGCGGGCAGCTGCCTGGCGATCTCATCCAACAAGCGATTGGCGAGCTCGAGCTTGCACTGGGGCGCGCACTGCTCCTGTGTGCCATCGCGCCTGAGCAACCAGCCTCCATTTAGATGAGAGCCAAACCCCTGATTGGGCTGATCAATGGGGTTGGCAAACAACAGGTCGCATTGTTTGGCAGAGAGTTTGTGACGTGCCAGCTCCAGCAGCGAATCATCTTGACCACTGAGAGCAGCAAATCCCAAAAGCACTTGACCAGGGGGTCGGCGCTCAGCCAAACCGGCCAAAAGATCAGGAACAGGCTCCATTTCGGTCGAAAGAACGTTGGCCAAGGCGGCCTTCGCGGGTTTCTCAGGACGCGCTCCACCACGACGGCGCAGATCGGCCACCGCCGCCGCCATCGCTACCGCATCAACACCCGGCTGCAGATCAATAAGTGCCGACTCCATCGCTTGCGCCGACTCCACAGGGTGGCAACACAACCCTTCAAGCCATGCGTCAGGCAACTGCAAGGGGCCATGGATCAAGTCAACACGGGCCCCTCGCCAACGGGCAGCTTGAGCAAGCATCACGCCCATGCGTCCGCTACTGCGGTTGCTCATCGTTCGAGCAGGATCGAGGGCTTCCACCGTTGGGCCAGCGGTGACGAGCAAGGAACGACCGCTCCAATCACGCGTGAACTGGCGTTCCTTGCTCCTTTGCTGAAAGGCATGGAGAACCGCCAATTGAATCAAAGCGGGGTCGGCCATTCGCCCCTCTCCAATTCGATCACAAGCCAACAAACCAGGCTCTGGCCCTAGGCAGAGCACCTGATCATCCTGTTGCAAAAGCTCCCAGTTGCGTCGGACTGCAGCATTACCCCACATCCCAGTATTCATGGCTGATGCCGCCACCACAGGCCGCTCGAAAGCCAACAGCAGGGAGGCCAGCAACCCATCTCCAAGTCCCTGGGTCCAACGGGCCAAGCTTGTGGCGCTTAAAGGAGCCACAACCACAAGATCAGCCCATTCAGCTAGCTCCACATGCAGCGGCCGAGGTTGCGATGGATCCCACTGATCCTGATCTTGCAAACAGGGGTGACGACTCAGGCTTGCAAGTGCCACAGGGCTAACAAGGCGTGAGGCGCTGGGGGTGATGACACAACGCACCTCGGCCCCTGCCTTCACCAATGCACTCACAAGAAGTGGGGTCTTAACCGCAGCGATGCTTCCCGATGCCGCTACGAGAAGGCGTCGCCCCTCCAGAGGCCTTGGGGCCTCAATCTTCATCGAATGGTTCCTGATCAACTAAATGAACGTATGGACCCGTGAGGTCCGGCCGGTGAATCGCCAAGGCACGCAACAAATGCCAATCGCTTAAGCCATCAAAAGGGGTGGGGTAGTCGTCGTCTTCAAGGCGCTTCGCGAGCAAAGCCACTTTGTCGTCATCAAACGCATCAAGAGATTCCGGCGTGATCGGCATGCTGGTTCCCTGAAGCGAAGACCCCATTCTGCCTCGGACAAGAATGAGAGTGGCGCTAAGTTTCGAGCGACGGGGTCTTAGCTCAGCTGGTAGAGCGCTGCGATCGCACCGCAGAGGTCAGGGGTTCGAATCCCCTAGTCTCCATGCAATTTAAGGGCTTAAATTCATAGTCAGCTTTTAAGAAGATGCATCCCGAGAAGACATTGAGTTGGGAGCATCACTAGCACTTCAGCACAGACAAGAAAGATCAATTGGCCCATGCATTTCCGCTGACTAAACCGCAAATTAAGTGCGCAAAACAACTAGGCACAAAGGCAATTTGCAGCAGCATTTTTCGCCGGCAAGAGTCCAAAAAACGGCAACAAGAAGTTGTCCCCATCTTCTGTAGCAACAGAAACAACCAAGAGCAGGCTTTCCTCGTATGCATAAAAGCCCTATGAATTGGAAGGCTCAATATTGAGTTCAGGATGAATACAACGATCCAAGCTCATGCCTTTTCAATGCATCAATTAAGCAATCACTTCATGGACGTCATTGATCTCTTTCCACGATCCATCGTGCAAGGAGAGCTTGAGCTCAAACTACGCAATCAACTGCTCCTCCATTGTGAGGAGATCCTCCACAATCCAGAAGGCAATCCCGACGCATCCAGGCGCCTCGCTGGCCAGCTCAATCAACAACGAGAACTTAATCCGACACAACCGGCCGTTCGGGAACTTTGCGAATCGGTCCTTCTCGAAGGCTGCGAGCGCTGGATCCGTCATGTGATTGACCAACAACCACCTCAAGGGCGTGGCCCATGGGTGCCAGGTCGCTATCAACTAAGGCTGATTGACATCTGGCTGAATTGCCAAATGGAGGGCGATTACAACCCGATGCATACCCATGGAGGAAGTTTTTCCGGAGTTGTTTTTTTAAAGGTGCCGTCACAGATCAACGGATCAAGTTTTGATGGACAGCTTTGTTTTCACGGCCCTGAGGAGTATCACCTTCAATCATTTCGTACGGGAATGGCAAGGTATGTACTTCCCAGCCCGGGCGATTTTTATATTTTTCCAGCCTGGCAACCCCATTCCGTTATGCCTTTCCGGGGGAGCGGAGAACGCTGGTCTCTCGCTTTTAACGTTGTCGCACAACCCACATCTGGGCATCCACAGCCCCCTGAGCAGAACCAAAACATTTCGCTTTCGAGTCAGCGGTCAAGAGCGAGAGGGTTCTGAAAATCAATCTCTTGGAAAATTGCCTTAAGATTAATTTCCACTTTCAAGGACAGCCATGGCCTGGAGCCTTGAAGAGCAGCTTTTCATCGCTAGGGCTCTTAGCGCTGATGAAGATCAGCGTTTTGCGCTGGAGTCTTGCTGATGTTTCCAACAAGCACCCACTTCACAAGGCACCTGCCCCTGTTTGCAGGCCTTTTAGTTCTTGTTTTGGTCTCAACGCTGGCCAGACCTAGTGCCTTAATTACCTACGGCCTCATTGCGCTGGCTGGTGGGCTCGGCCGTCGCTGACGTCAATCGGGACGACCATGCGGTAAAAGGGATGTCAGCAAAGCCTATAGACGATGTCGCAATCCAAACGAGAACAGGTGGTCAGCCACCTGCGCTACATCCGCCAAGAGCTGAGAGAAATGCATCAAGGAGTGATGGAAGACGGACTCCTCCCTGAAGCAGGTGAAGTGAGAGGGGTTATGGCGCAAATGGAAGCACTCCTTGAGCTGCTGGAGGGGAAATCCTCACGCAAAGCGAAGGCCGATTCCGACTAGTCCTGGTCAACAATTAATGGTTAGCCCAAAGCAAATCTTGGTTCAACAGGAAATGCTCAAAAACCAACAATTGCAACAGGAAATTAATGGAAATCGAGTATTAATAGTTCGGCAGGTTGCCGGCCGGGTGATGGGGATCAATTGCTGGCACACCTGTGATCAAGAAGCTTGAGGGGTTTCAGATATGACCGCTCGACTTCAAAAGACACGGCTTCAAATTAGTTTCGGAGAAGCCACCTCAAGACTTGACCGGTGGGCTGTAAACCCCTGGAGAAGGGCATCGTTGATGCTGATCGCTCTCGGAGCAAGCTTTGCTTTAGGGAACAGCATTGGGGCCATTGCAGGTGCTTTGACGTTGATGGATCCATTAGCCGCGCTGATTACGGTGGGGATCTGGGAGTTCATGGTGAGAACCAGACGCCATTGGGCACGAGACAAGCAGAAGCACCTGGGACGTGATCTCTTGGATATGTCGCGCATCGGGTTGCTGTATGGCCTCTTATTAGAAGGCTTCAAGTTGCTCTAAAGAACTCACAAATCCAGACAATCTTGAATGGTATCCATAGCCTGGATTTAGATCTCCTGTTCGTTGGAACATGGCTGCTGAGCATTTCTTCCTCGAACTAGAACCACCAGAAGAACGTCTTCGCAACGCCCCTCATGTGGTGATCGTGGGAGGAGGCTTTGCTGGAGTGCGGGCATGCAAAGCACTTGCTCAGGCCGATGTGCGCGTCACCTTGATCGACAAGCGCAATTTCAACCTGTTCCAACCCCTTCTTTATCAAGTAGCAACAGGCCTAGTAGCCCCTGGTGATGTTGCGACACCCCTGCGACAGCTCGTTGGAAAGCAGCGCAACGTTCAGGTTCTGCTCGGAGAAGTTACGGGCTTGGATGCCAAGAAGCAACACATTAATTTCAGCGAAAAAGTTCTCACCTACGACCACTTGGTCCTCGCAACGGGCTCGGGAAGCACCTACTTCGGCCATGAAGAATGGCGCACCTTTGCGCCACCGATGAAAATCCTTGAGCATGCCCAAGAGATTCGTCGCCGCTTGCTGATGGCGATGGAGCAGGCCGAACAAACACCTGATCCCGCGGCACGCAAATTCCTTCAAACCGTGGTGATTGTGGGAGGGGGGCCTACGGGATGCGAAATGGCAGGTGCCACCTCCGAATTAATGCGCAATGCCATGCGCCGTGAGTTCAAGCAGCTTGATCCGGATGATTCAAGAATCATCGTGATCGACCCAGGCGATCGCTTACTGAGGGCGATGCCGGAGTCATTGTCGGCTTCTGCTCAAAAGACACTGGAATCTCTTGGGGTAGAAACTCTCTTCAAAGGGCGGGTTCAAAGCATGCAACCCGGAGAAGTCACAGTTGGCACTCCAGATGGCGAGCAAACCATTCAAGCCGCAACCGTAATTTGGACGGCTGGGGTCCGACCGTCTCATCTGGGCAAGACCCTTGCAGCCTCAATCGATTGTGAATTGGATCGGGGCGGGAGGGTGATTGTTGAAGCCGACTTCAGCGTGAAAGACCATCCAGACATCCGGGTGGTTGGCGATCTCTGCAGCTACAAGCACACGTCTACAGGGAACCCACTGCCAGGGATGGCAGGCCCAGCAACCCAAGCTGGTGGCTTCGTCGGCAAAGACATTGCCGCGATCATGAGTGGTGGCAAACGTCCGAACTTCAAATGGTTTGATTTCGGCAGCATGGCCGTGCTGGATCGGGTTGCCGCTGTTGCTGATCTGCGCGGCTTCAAATTCAGTGGAAGCCCAGGATGGGCTGTTTGGGCCGCCGCACACCTTGCCTTCATGCCCGATCGAGAAAATCGCTGGTCCTTGCTGATCAAGTGGATGTTTGCTGTGCTGTCGCAGCAACGCTCATCGATGCTGCTCACCGGAATGCCAAGTCAGCACATTGGTCTCGACTCCGCAGACGCCCCGTTCCCCATGAGGAGCGGCAGCGGACCCTCGATTGCCTCTCCAGATGCTGCACTCAAAGCAGCGATGGACTACTACTCCAGTTCCCTTTCTGGTGTTCCTATTCAGGATGGCGCTGGGGGCCTTGGCGAATCCGCCACAGGATCAGACGCCGCCATCAAGTAGAGCAACGCCATGCGGATCGGGATTCCATTGCGAACTTGATCCTCCACCAAGCAGATCGAGCGGTCGTCCAAAAGGGCACCGCTCATTTCAACACCACGATTCACAGGGCCTGGATGGAGAACAGGGCCTGAGAAAGCGCAGCGTCGCAACCGCTCATGGCTGAGCCCAAAATCACGGTGATAACGATCCAGATCCGTGAGCAGGTGATCAGTCATGCGCTCTTTTTGCAAGCGCAACGTCATCACAGCGTCCGCTCCCGACAAGCATTCATCCAGGTTGCGGCTGATCTGCAGCGTTCCACGCTGAGAGACAGGATCAACCGTTTGCCCAGGCGGCGGAGCATGCAAGAAGTCTGCGAAGGCATCGGGCACAAGGCTGGGCGGCCCGCAAAGCACCACATCCGCGCCGCAGGCACTAAGAGCCCAGAGGTTGGAGCGCGCGACTCGCGAATGCAACACATCGCCAACAATCCCGATGCGCTTGCCCTGCAAGGCCTCGGGTTGAGGGCGATGGGGATCGAAATGGTGAGCGAGCGTATAGAGATCGAGCAAGCCCTGGCTGGGGTGGCTGTGCTGACCATCCCCACCATTCAGCACAACGGTGCGCTCGCCGGCTTGATCCAGCTCATGGGCCAACTGCGCGGGGACATCGGTGCAGCGATGGCGAATCACCAACACATCAGCACCCATCGCGACATAGGTGCGCGCTGTATCAAGCAGAGATTCACCTTTGCTCAAAGAGCTGCTCGACGGCGAAAAACTCTGCACATCCGCGGATAAGCGCTTCGCGGCCAGCTCAAAGCTGCTGCGCGTGCGCGTGCTGGGCTCAAAAAACAAGGTGGCAACCAGTCGCCCTTGCAAGGCCGGAAGTTTGCGCGCGCCGGTCACCGGCATCGAACGAAAACGATGGGCAAGCTCGAGCACGGTGGCGTAGTCGTCTCGCGAGAACGCAGCCAAATCGAGCACATGCCGGTGCGACCAACCACTCATCGCTTCCACTCCAGAGTTGGAATGAAGGCCTGACCCACAGGAGGCATCCGATCACCTCGGGCACGCCGGCTCACGCTGCGGGAGTCCTTCAGGTACCAACGCCAGGGCAAATCCTGGGCCTGAGAGATTCCGATCCGCGTGGTGGTCACAAGCTCAGGGATGTTGAGAACGGAGGGCCTAGGGGCCAACCACTGCTCATTCTCACCACAAGCGGAGCTGTTGTCATGACCGCGGCTGATTTCAAAACGACGGGACAGCAAACCAGGCCCCGCAGCCACCCGCTCAGGCTCACCAGGAATAGCAACAGCACGAAGCAACACCCCGTTGGCCCAATCGCTCCGACCCGTCACCACATTTACGCAGTAGTGGATGCCATAGCTCACATACACATAAAAACGCCCTGGCTCACCAAACAGCGTTTCGTTTTGCAGTGAGCGGCGGCGATAGCCGTGGCAGGCAGGCTCATCCTGGGAATACGCCTCCGTTTCAACAATCACGCCCCACAGCAACTCCCCGGAAAGTTGGCGTTTCACTAATAAACAGCCAATCAACTCAGGTCCAACTACCTCCGCAGGGCGGCAGAAGAATGATTGAGGGAGAGCTTGGAAATCTTGGGTAATGGGCTGGATGGCTATGGGGGTAAATAAAGAGATTCATCCATGGGTACAGCAATCCGCAGTACCCATTTTGATCAAACGCAGGCAATCCAACCGAGCCATTCCAGAAGGCATGTCAACACAACCCGAATGACCAGACTGTCAAAACGCAGACGATGAACGACGAGCCCATGTCGGCATCAGCCACAACCACCACAAGCCAAATCCAGGCCAGGCGAGACCTGGTATTTCTGGTGCTGGCCGGACTCTTCCTCGGCACCCTGGGGATGCTGAACATCCTTGGCCTTACGCGATTCCTGGCGCTTGGGCAGATCGGATCCTTTCCGATCGTGGTTGCCGTTGGCGCCCTCCCCTATCCCGTTACCTTCTTATGCACCGATCTCATTAGTGAGCTGTGGGGCGAGGAGAGAGCCACTCAGCTGGTGTGGGTGGGCCTCTTGCTCAATGGTTGGGTGGTTTTGATCCTGTGGGTCGGAGGTCTCATGCCAGGCCTGAACGGCGCTCCTGACTCCACATTTTTTGAGATTCAACGCCTGGCCTTTGGGTCTGTCGGGGCATCGATGGTGGCTTACCTCACGGCCCAATTCGTAGACGTGCGCTTATTCCACTTTTGGAAGGAACGCACGAATGGCAAGGCCCTCTGGCTCCGCAACAACGGCTCCACCTTGGTGAGCCAATTGGTGGATACGAGTGCCGTGGTGTTGATCAGCCACTACGCCGCCCA
>Ga0257106_1000981_pt1 | contig 14975 bp, 11 predicted proteins | sample LP_taG_3_FD_190177 | JGI IMG/M metagenome (GOLD analysis project Ga0257106, IMG submission 190177) | Marine microbial communities from Northeast Subartic Pacific Ocean, Canada - LP_J_2011_P26_10m | ecosystem: Environmental > Aquatic > Marine > Oceanic | place: Canada: Northeast Subartic Pacific...
ATGCACTAAACCTCTCCATGCTGATAAAGCTTCCCATTCGGTTCTGGCGATGCGTTGCCCGAGCAGACGGCGGCTGAAGCCGATGGCTGACCAACGGAACTGGTCTCGAACCATGAGGTCGGAATCCCGCGCGGGATCTTGGTTCACTGCCCCAGCAGCCTATGAGGGTTAGGTTCACAGCGATCTTGATGAAATCCGCGCATGGCCAACGTTCAGCTCGGTGAGATCTCGATTGGTAATGAACGTCCTTTCTTGTTGCTGGGAGGTGTGAATGTTTTGGAGGATGAGGCTTTCGCTCTGGATTGCGCTGACCACTACAAGCTGGTTTGCGAACGCCTTGGCATTCCCTTGGTGTTTAAAGCCTCTTATGACAAGGCAAATCGTTCTTCCATCCATTCCTATCGCGGGCCTGGGGTTGAGAAAGGGCTCGCGATTCTTCAGTCGGTAAAAGATACCCATGGCATTCCGGTCATGACCGACGTGCACAGCCCAGAAGAAGCGGTTGAGGCGGCCAAGGTGGCCGATATCATTCAACTGCCAGCTTTTTTGGCACGGCAGACTGATTTGGTCCGTGCGATGGCTGAGACGGGCAGGGTGATCAACATTAAAAAGCCTCAGTTTTTGAGCCCGGAGCAGATGGGCAACCTTGTTGAGAAGTTCCGGGAATGTGGCAACGACCAACTGATGCTGTGTGAGCGCGGATCCAACTTTGGCTACGACAATCTTGTAGTTGACATGCTCGGCTTCGGAGTGATGAAGCGCTGCTGCGATGACTTGCCCGTGATCTTTGATGTAACGCATGCACTTCAGTGCCGCGACCCCGGTGGGGCGGCATCTTCAGGTCGTCGCGCACAGGTTTTAGATCTGGCGCGTGCCGGAATGGCTGTGGGTTTGGCTGGTTTGTTTCTGGAGGCCCATCCCGATCCAGACCATGCCCGTTGTGACGGTCCGAGTGCTCTCCCGTTGGCTCAGTTGGAGCCATTCCTGACGCAGGTGAAGGCCATTGACGATCTTGTAAAGAGTCTTCCGCCGTTAGTGATTTGCTGATATCAAATCTCGTGAGCAAACGCCTTAATCTCCAGATGTCTTTAGGAACCGTTTGATGCCTAGCGTGCAGGCGTTGCCGATCTTTATTGGATACGACCCTCGCGAGCGGGCGGCGACCAATGTTTTGATCGACAGCCTCTATCAGCACAGTTCGGTTCCTCTCGCCATCACTCCCTTGGTGACACCGCAATTGGAGGATCAAGGCTTGTTTTGGCGTGAGCGAGATCCGAAGCAGAGCACGGCTTTTTCGTTTACGCGCTTTTTGGTGCCCTATTTGATGGGCTACAAGGGTTGGGCGCTGTTTATGGATTGCGACATGCTCTGCCGCGCTGATATCAAAGCGTTGTGGGATTTGCGCGATGATCGGTATGGAGCGATGTGCGTGCAGCACGAGCATGTACCGGGTGAAACTGTGAAGTTTCTTGGAGAAGTCCAGAGCCCCTACCCCAAGAAAAATTGGAGTTCCTTGATGCTGCTCAACTGCAGTCGTTGCAACAAGCTCACGCCGGATTACGTCAATACCGCTTCAGGCCTTGAACTGCACCGCTTCCACTGGTTGGAGGGTGACCATGAAATCGGTGCTGTTGATGCAGGTTGGAATCACCTTGTGGATGTCCAGGCGGCCCCAACAACTCCAGCCCAGGATTGCGGTCCACGTCTGCTGCATTGGACGCTGGGAGGGCCTTGGTTTCGCGAGCAGCGCACGATGGGGGGACGTTTAGCGGCGGAATGGTTCAGTGCTCGTGATGACGCTATGAAGCTGTGGGATTAAGTGACATGGTGATCAAACACAATGTTGTGGCTGTGCCGGCTCGGCTTCAGTCGTCACGTCTCCCTAATAAGGTTTTGGCGGATATTGGCGGGATGCCGATGATCCAAAGGGTGCTTGAGCGTTGCCGAGAGGCGCAAGGCATCGACGTTGTGGTGCTATGCACAGATAGTTCGGAACTTCAAGAGCTGGCGAAGTCCTGGGATTTCCCAGTGTTGATCACAGACGAAAATTGCAGTTCTGGTAGCGAGCGGATTGCCTCTGTTGCTGATGCTTTGGTTGGTCTGGCCTGGGAGGAGGATCCAAGCTGCTGGGATCCTGCATTGCGATCCAAGCGCTTATCTCATACGGCGGTAATCAACGTGCAGGGAGATCAACCGTTTCTGGATCCTTTGATCGTGACCAAAATGGTGCGCGAGTTTCAGTTGTGCGAATCTGCACCGGCCGTGGTGACGCCGGTGTATCGCCTCTCGGCAGACACGATCCACAATCCGGCCGTGGTGAAAACACTATTGGCTTCTGATGGTCGAGCCTTGTATTTCTCGCGTTCAGCGATTCCCCATGTGAGGGATGTTGATCCATCCGAGTGGCATAGACATGCCACTTTTTGGGGGCATGTCGGGATGTACGGCTTTCGGGGAGATGTTCTAGCGGGTTGGGATCAGCTGCCTCACTCACCTCTAGAGGATCTGGAGAAGCTGGAGCAGTTGCGATTGATTGAAGCCGGATACACAGTCGCGACTTTCCAGGTGGAGGGCACGTCCCTGTCGGTTGACACGGCCGACCAGCTGGAACAAGCCCGGTTGATGGCTGCCGCAGATTTGGGTGACCCATGAAGACGTTCAGGAATCAGCTCAATTCACCCGAGGTTTTGATGTATGCGCCTTGGGGCCTTGGAATCCTGGTGTGTTTGGGGTTATTTAACGGCGCCTTGAATCATGGAGGCAACACCCTTGATGGCCTTCTTTCAACTTGCAATTTGCGGCTACTGGATTCGGTGAGGAGCTGGAGCGAGCTCGGATTCTGGCAGCTCGGCGGTTTGATGTCTTTCCGGTCCTCGCTGTTGCCTCTATCTCCACCAACTCAACTTTATTCATCCCAGTCGACTCTCTATGTCGTCCCTCATTTATACGCGTATCAGCTGGGTGGGGTTGCAGGATTTTTTCAAATGGTGCGCGCATCGGTGTTTTGTACTGCTGGGGCGATGGCCGCGGTGGTTGGAATTCTGTCCTGGTTGCTGACCGAGGAGCGACTCCACCAGGTCCGTGCTCCTCGTTTTTTGCTTGGCTTCATTCTGTTTGCTGCTTTCGCCGTCACTTTCCCAAGCGAAGGAGTCTGGGGCGGGCTTTGGAACAGCGATGATCGAGCGCTTTCTTCTGTTCTGTTGGCTCTGGCTTCAGCGACCCTGGCACTTGGGCTGAGGTCTCAGCGCGCTTTTTGGCACTGGCTTTCTGCCGTTTTGCTGGTGTCAGGAGCGATTGGCTGCCCACGGATGGGGGTCATCTCCGCCCTCACGGTTCTGATAGGTCGCTACGGACTCCCGAGGCGTGATGCTGCGGTGCGGGCGATCTTCTCGTGGCCGATGACCCTCGCGTTGCTCGGTTTTAGTGCCCTGCACTACGTCCGGGTTGGGTTAGTTGATCTGACAGGTCGGTATGTGCTGGATGGATCCTCGATCCTCAATCGCTTCGGGTTCAGCCACGAGATGAGAGGGAAGGGCCAATCGGACCTTAACTATGAATCAATCGTTCAGGCGTTCGGCTTTGTTTGGCGACAGTCCGAACTGATGATTGGCAAGTTGCCATGGCATATGCAGTTAGAGCATTTGTTGCTTTATTTATTGGCAGCAGGCGGTCTCTTTATTCTGTTTCGCCATTTGTACCTTTTGCAGTCGCCATATCTGGCGCCTGTGACATTGGTGACTGCGCCACCCCTGATCTGGGGTGTGTTGATCAACCAATCTGTTGCTGAACATCCTGATGTACATGCGATTACTTGGGTGGTGCCTATCTCTTTGGGGTTGGTAATCGTGCTGGAGAAGCTGATTGAGGCTTTGTTTCAACGCTTTGGCGTGTTTTGGTCTGTCGTGATTGGAACCTGGTTCACCTACTGGTGTTTTCTATGGCAGGTTCAATATTTTCTCCGCGCCTATCCCGGGTTGCGTTTTCCCTACCCCAATTGAACCGGATGCGAAGCCCGTTTCACTTCATTGATGTAGCGAATCGCAAATTGCAGATGAGGCGCTTCCGTGCATTGCTAGGGCGTCAAGGCCATTCTCCACGTTGCTTGTTGGCATATATACCCCGCCTCCAACAGGGCTGGATTCTCGAATTTCTTTGGAAGGATATCTGTCAGGAGTTGGAAAAGATTCCTGAGGTGACTACGGGCATGGTTGCTGACCCGCAGGAACTTAGAGCTGCGGTTCGAGGCTTTGACGTCTTTGTCGTTGCCTTGAGCGTGAACGACCTGAATGCCCTGCTGGATCAGGGCTTCCCTCCTGAACGAATCATTTTTTATCAGACCCACGTTCGTTTGGGTGTCGAACTACTGAAGTTAGATCTGCTTCATGCGGTTCTCGTGCTCAATTCTTTTGAGCGCGAACTCATTGCGATGCGCAAGGTGGAGCGGCGACGTATCCATCTTTTCCCTGCTGGCTATGACCCTGGATTATTTGCTGTTCCGGAGTCGTCGCGGGTCAGGCCGATTGATGTGTTGTTTGTGGGTCGCTACCGGCGTGGGAAAGATGGTTATTACCACAAGCGCAAGCGCTACGGATTTCAGGTAGCGCTTGCACAGCAGCTTTTGAATAGGGGGCTATCGGTGACGTTCCTCGGTCAGGACTGGGAGGCCAGTGAGTATCCCCTTGATCAGCGGATTACGCTGCTTGAGCGGCTGCATTCAGATTACGGTTCCATTTATCAGGACTCCCGTATGGTCTGCTCCGTCGCGGGGCAAGAGGGTGGACCAGTGTCTTTTTTGGAAGGGCTTGCGTGTGGCTGCTTGATGGTCTCAGCTCCGACTGGTTTCATTGCCGATATGCATTTGGCTGCAGCGGCCTGCTGGACAATGCCATTACTTGCGTCGGAAGCGATTTGGGCCGAAGCTATAGAAGGCATTCTGGCTTCAAATTCGACACCCACTCCTTTGCAGCAGGCGGAGCGGGAGCATTACCTAGCGGCGGCTCGTTTCAGCTCTCTTGCGAAACAACTAGTGGACATCGGGTGGTAATCCCTTGCGTGAGCTTTAGTCGTTGCGATCGCGCCAGCCTTTTTGGCTGATATCTCCCCATGCTCGGCGGCTTTTAAGGAGTTCCTCAGCGGCTTCGCGCACAGCGCCGTGCCCGCCGTTTCGGTTCAGGACCCAGTCCGCCTGACGGCGTACGGCGCTGCAGGCATCAGCAGGTGTGATCAGCAGGGCGATCTGATCTCGAACTGCAAGATCATTCAAGTCATCGCCAATGAAGGCGGTGTTATTTCGATCGATGCCGAGCTGTTTCTGTAGTTGTGCCAGTGCTCTGGGTTTGTCCTTGATCCCAACTAGACAGTGCTCAATGCCCAGCTGTTCTGCTCTGATCTCAGTGGCACCGCCCTGGCCTCCGCTGAGAAAAGCCAGAGTCATCCCTGTCTGTTGTAGTAGCCGGATGCCGAGACCGTCGCGCACATCAAAGCGTTTCTGTAGGCGACCTTCTTGGTCAAACCACAACCCTCCATCTGTGAGCACACCATCTACGTCAAGTACCAACAGCTTGACGGCAGCAAGCCTGGGCCGAAGAAAATGGCACCGCCATCTCTGTGTGAGCGCTCTCATGTAAGTCCCGCCTGCACAAGGTCATGCAGGCGAAGCAAGCCTTCAATCTCACCTTGTGTATTCACCACTGGCAGCACAGAAATTGGTTTACGCCGGTTGTTTTCCATTGCCTTGATCGCCTCAACTGCAAGGGTATTTGCGGCGATGGTGATTGGATCAGCAGTCATTAGGTCGCTAGCGGTGAGGCTCGACCAGTTATTGGCTGGTTGATCGCGAAGCGCTCGTCGAAGATCGCCATCAGTGATGAGCCCCAGCAGATGTCCGGGCTGTTTGGGATCTTCAACCCAGGCGCTGCCGATGGCGCCGCGGGTCAGTGTGCCGATAACCGTATCTAGGGGCGTATTTGGTGCCAGGGGACTTAGCTCACGGGCGGGAAGCATCAGGTCTGCGGCTGTCATGGTGAGCTGTTTGCCCAGAGATCCGGCCGGATGGTTGAGGGCAAAGTCTGCGGGTGAGATTCCCCTTCGCTCCATCCACACTGCCGCTAATGCATCCCCGATCGCCATCGCAACAGCCGTGCTGGCAGTGGGAGCAAGGTTTAAGGGGCATACCTCTCGATCCACACTGGCGTCCAGCACCACATCGCTTCCTCGCGCTAAGGATGATTCGGCTCGACCGACCAGCGCAATTCGGGCTGTGCCTCGGCGCGTCAGGTGGGGCAAGACCTCCAAGAGCTCGGCGGTTTCACCGCTGTTGGAGAGCAGTAGACAAACGTCGTCGGGGGCTACCACCCCTAGATCGCCGTGTAAGGCGTCAAGGGGGTTGAGGTAGAGCGCCATCAAGCCGATGGAGGAAAAGGTGGCTGCGATCTTGCGCGCCACAATGCCGCTCTTACCCACGCCGGTTATCACCAGCTTGGCTTTGCGGTCTGCGCAGCGTTCCAATAATTCAAGCGCTCCTTCTACCTCCTCACTGCTAAGGCGTGCAGCAGCAGCGGCGATTGCCGCTGCCTCTTCCTGCAAGCAGCGTGTAAGTGAGGACAAGCGTCTAAAACTCTGGATTATTCATTCTGGTTCATTTAGGGATCTGTCAAGGCTGGTTCAGCTGGTAATTAAGGGGGTCTGTGCTGGTTCTGGTTGTGCGCTTAAGGAGCGCCGAGCTATGGCTTGATGTCCTGATTCCGCTGTCGCTGCTGGGGCCTCTTTGAGACTGCGATGCATTACCCAATCCTTGCGGTCTGGATTCTCAGCCTGTGGTGCGGACTTAAATTCTCCACACGTCTCTCCAAGTCACTTACACACGGTCTGTGTCTTGATTTGTCGCTACGTGTGACTTTTGTTGAATCCATCTTGCGGAAGACGGTGTTGCAGCAAGTCGGCTCTGGATATTTTTTGGCGATTCCTTGGTGGGTAGCGTCTGCTCCCAGTTCGTCAGATTGCTCGCATACCATCAGCGGATGAGTTTTCTCGCCGGTCTGAATGACGCCCAGAAGCGGGCGGTTGATCACCATGAAGGCCCTCTTCTGGTGGTTGCTGGAGCGGGGAGCGGCAAGACCCGGGCGCTGACTCATCGGATTGCCCATTTGATCGGTGAACATGGGGCCGATCCGGCCCAGATCTTGGCGGTGACCTTCACCAATAAGGCCGCTCGTGAGATGAAGGAGCGGCTGGAGATGCTTCTTGCTCAACGCTTAGCCCAAAGTCAATTCGGTCAACCATGGAGCACGCTCCCTCCGGTGGAGCAGCGTCAGTTGCGCACGCGGATCTATCGCGAGGTCACGAAAGAATTATGGATCGGCACATTTCATGCCTTGTTTGCACGGATGTTGCGCTTTGATATTGATAAATTTAAGGATCCTGAAGGTCTCACCTGGACGAAGCAATTCTCGATTTATGACGAGGCGGACGCGCAGAGTTTGGTGAAGGAGATTGTGACCCAAGAGTTGCAGCTCGATCCAAAACGATTTGAGCCCAAAAAAGTGCGCTGGGCGATTAGCAATGCCAAAAATCAAGGTTGGTCACCCGACGATTTAGAGGCCAATGCCGAGGGGCAGCGGGGCAAGCTCAGTGCAGATGTATACAGGCGCTATCGCAAGGCTCTGGCTGCAAATAATGCCCTTGATTTTGATGACCTTCTGCTCCTTCCTGTCCAGTTGCTTCAGCAAAATGAGCAAGTGCGTGGATATTGGTATCGCCGATTTCGGCACGTGCTTGTCGATGAATATCAAGACACCAATCGCACGCAGTATGAGTTGATCAAACTGTTGGTGACGGATGGAAAAGAGCCGCAGCAAGTAGACGATTGGTCCGGACGATCGGTATTTGTAGTGGGCGATGCTGACCAAAGTATCTACAGCTTTCGTGCCGCTGATTTCACGATTTTGATGGGGTTTCAGGACGACTTTGGTGACAAAGCACCTGACGACATCACGCGCACAATGGTGAAATTGGAGGAAAATTATCGCTCCACCGCCACGATTTTAGAAGCTGCAAATGCATTGATCTCGAATAACACCGAGCGGATCGATAAGGTGCTGCGCCCTACACGTGGTGAGGGTGAGTTGATCTCACTCACCCGCTGCGATGACGAAATCGCCGAAGCTGAAGCGGTGGTGCATCGGTTGCGGATGATGGAGGCGGCCAATCCAGATCTCAGCTGGAAAGATATGGCCGTGCTGTATCGCACCAATGCTCAGTCTCGAGCGATCGAAGAATCCTTGGTGCGCTGGCGCATCCCCTATGTAGTGGTTGGGGGTCTGCGTTTCTACGACCGTCGCGAAATTAAAGATCTGTTGGGCTATTTGCGTCTTTTGATTAATCCCGCCGACACCGTCAGCTTGCTGCGGGTGATCAACGTGCCCAAGCGCGGGATCGGTAAAACCACCATTCAGCGCTTAACCGACGCCGCCAATCAGCTGGGGATTCCTCTTTGGGACGTGGTGAGCGATCCCGAGGCGGTGCGTTCCTTGGGCGGCCGTTCCGCAAGGGGGTTGCTTCAATTTTGCGAATTGATCAACGGCATGAAGGAGCGTATTCAAGTTGCGACCCCATCAGAACTCATTCAAGAGGTCATGGAGAAGAGCGGTTATGTCAGCGAGTTAATCGCTGATGGCTCCGATGAGGCCGAAGAGCGTCGCCGCAACCTCCAGGAGCTGGTGAATGCGGGTCTCCAATACCAGGAAGAAAATGATGAGGGCGACTTAGAGGGATTTCTGGCCTCCGCTGCGCTCGCCAGTGATGCGGACAGCAAGGACACGGCGGCAGACAGGGTCACCTTGATGACGTTGCACAGCAGCAAGGGACTCGAATTTCCAGTGGTGTGCTTGGTTGGGCTGGAGCAAGGCTTGTTTCCCAGCTATCGCTCCCTCGATGATCCAGCGTCGCTGGAGGAGGAGCGCCGGCTCTGTTATGTCGGCATTACCCGCGCTATGGAGCGCTTATTCATCTCCCACGCCAGTGAGCGGCGCTTGTGGGGGGGGATGCGCGAGCCGGCGATGCCCAGCGTGTTTCTCTCCGAATTGCCGGAAGGTCTTGTTCAGGGCGACGTGCCTCGAAGCGGAGGAGCGGCGCTGCGGCGTGAGCAGCGCCTCGAGCGACTTACCCGCGTTGACCGCAATGACTCACAACGGGTGGCCTCTGGCGGAGCATCCGGAGTGCCAGCCAATGCCGTACGCCGCCGCCAGGCCGGCCCAGCCCCAGGAAAAAGTTGGAGTGTGGGCGATCAGGTGGTTCATGCCAGCTTCGGTGTTGGGGAGATCACCCACACGTTTGGTAGTGGCGAAAAGGTCTCGATTGCCGTGAAATTTGCCGGCATGGGCCCCAAAATTCTCGACCCACGCTTGGCACCTATCGAGCCTGCTGGAGGCTGAGCGGGTGGAGCATCCAGGCCTTCCACCTCAGCTTTTACCAGCACTTCAGGCCATTGCATCAGCCTCTGGCGTGTCCCGTCTAGCTCTCGTGGGCGGTGCTGTCCGTGATGCCTTGCTGCATGATCAGCACTGCGATCCATGGCGAGACCTACCGGATTTGGATTTGGTCCTGGAGGGCTCGGCCTCCAAGTTGGCGGCGGCTCTGGAGCGGCACTACGGAGACCAGCGGGTCAAGGAGGTGTGTGTGCATCGTGCCTACGGCACAGCTGAGCTGTCGTTCGATGGCGTGCTGCTCGATCTCGCTGGGGCGCGGCAAGAGCATTACCCAGCTCCGGGCGAGAACCCTGTGGTGGAGAGAGGCTCCTTGGAGCGAGATCTGGAGCGTCGGGATTTCACGGTGAATGCAATGGCTTTGGAGCTGTCGCTCTCCGGCGATGGTGAGCCATTGCTCTTGGACCCGCACGGCGGCCAGGCCCATCTTGCGCGCCGTGAACTTGCTTTTTTGCACGCGTCCAGCGTGGCCGATGACCCAACACGAGTGGTGCGTGCCTGCCGTTATGCCGCTCGTTTGGCATTCGTTTTGACACCAGAAGCGCAGCAGCAGATCAACCAGACGCTCGAGGCCTGGCCTTGGTCTTGGACTCACGGCGATGCGCCAGCTTCCGCTCCTCCAGCCCTCGCCACGCGTCTCCGGATGGAATTAGAGCTGCTGTTTGAACGCGAACCATGGCCTGAGGCTCTTCTTGCTCTCCAGTCTTGGGGAGCTTTGAGGCTGCTGGATCCCGCGCTGCAGGCTGATCCCCGCCTGGTTCGGCGTTTGATTCAGGCGCAGCGCTTGCAGCTTCCATTGCTGCTAGCGCTCGTGGCTGGGGCCGATGATCCGTTGGAATTGGCGGCTCGGCTGCAGCTGCCGCAGCTGCAGCAGCGCTGGTTGCAGCAGCTGAAGGAGCTCAGCGCTTGGCTGCAAGCCAACGCGAGCGAGGACGCCTCGGCTGGCTGGACGGCGGCGGAATGGTGTGATGCCTTGGAGCAGCAGACCTGGGGTGCGGAAGCGGTGGCGTTGCTGGTGAGTCAGAACCCTCCTCAGAGAAGGCCTTTGTTGCGTTGGTGGGGGCGATGGCGCCATTGCCCATCTCCCCTAACCGCTAAAGATCTGCTGGCCCAGGGTTGGCAGCCAGGTCCAGATCTAGGGGCTGAATTGAAGCGCCTGCGCAGGCAGCGTATGCGCGCGATGCGCTGACACCTGTCTATGGCGCAACAACTGATTTACTGGACCACACCGATTCGATGCCATTGGGTGTAATCGGCTTGCAGCAACGCATCCGCCATTGCTTCGGAACAGCCCAGCAGCAGAGGTCCGCAGGTTTGGGGATCCACAAGCAGTTCCAGCAATGCTTGGAGATCCTCGGGATCAAAGCCGCTACCTGCACGAGCAAGGATCACCTTCGCGGGTTGGTCTTGGCTGGGATCGAGCAATGACCAGGCCCTGCGGTTGGCCGGCGCCAAGCTGCTTGCATGCTTCGCTTTCAAGAGCTTCAAGGCTCCTGGCAAGGCGGGAATCGCCGAGCCATCGAGCACCACTTGCAGGCTTTGGCTGCTGGTCTGAAGCATTTCACCGAGATGGCCAAGCAGACCAAAACCAGTCACATCGGTGCAGCTGGGTAGCGCCTCGGCTTCAAGGCTGATCAGCTCCTGCAGCTGCTCAACGATGGGGTGTTGGCTCGTCCCCATCTGCGCCAAGGCATGGTCAAGATCCTCGGGTTCGGCGGCAGCGGCCATGGCGGCTGCAAACAGCACGCCTGTGCCGAGCGGGCGGGAGAGCAACAGCTGATCTCCCGCCCGCAGCCCACCTTTCTTCCAGGGGTGAGCGGGCCGTTTGCCATTCACACTCAGGCTCACTTGCAGCCCAAGCGACATCGGGGTGGGAGCTTCAGCGCGAGCCTCCAAGGTGTGACCGCCGATCAGCCTGGCCCCTTGTGGCTCGAAGGCGGAACGCAGTCCCGACAGGGTTTGGCTCAGCAGCTCCTGTTGCAGCGCGGCGGCTGTTTTGGGCAAGGTGATCACGGCCATGGCTGAATCCACGCTGGCTCCGCAGGCCCAAAGATCAGAGCTGGCATGCAAGGCGGTCAGCCGTCCATTGAGCCATGGATCACTGATCAAGGCCGGAAAGCCGTCAACACTCTGTAGCCAGTCTTTGCCAAGGCTGGCGGCGTCTTCCGGTGAGCTGCCGAGCGATTTAAGGCCTGCCGCTTCAAGGGCTGCTTCTAAGGGGGCGGCAGGGAGTTTGGCCGCGCAGCCCCGGCAGTCCATTGGTCCTATGCCCATGGCCGGAGCCTGATCAAACCGTGTCATGAACTGGCGGTCGATACGCTGTTTCCAGCGCCAAATCCAGGGGTGGGGACCGATCTGTATTCCGCCCCATAGAGCCCAGGCTTGGGGGTAGCCCTCTGGATGCACCCCACCTAGTAACTGGAGGGCCAGGCGTTGAGGGCGCCATTGGCGTAGCGGATTACCTTGGCTCAAGGCACGGAGATTGTGGGCCAAGGTGGCGGCAGCGCGAACAGCCCACACGCCAGAGGGGGGGCGGGGTTGGTCGTTGACAACCGCGCAGTCCCCGGCCGCAAAAATCGCTGGATGCCCAAGCACCTGAAGGCTGGAATGCGTCTGCACCCGTCCGCTCTCTTGGCAACAGGGCAAGCCGCTGGAGCTCAGCCACTCAGGGGCTTGGCTGCCCGTACAGCGCAGCCCTGGCCCGGATGGGTTGAGGGCAGTATTCGGGAGCGCCTCAATATTGACTTGGCTGAGGCTGGAGAGCAGCTGGCTCGGTACCGTTTCGGGCCGATGCAGGAGTTGCAGCCTGCGCTTGGGCCAGCGCTGCCGCAACGCCAAGGCCACCTCCATGGCTGCCAGGCCGCTGCCAAGCAGTTGGAATGGAGTTGAGGATGGGTCCTGGTCTTTGTCCAACGTTTCCAGTGCTGGCTCCAGGGGCTTGATCGCCTGCAAAGAGCCTGGGAGTGTGTCCCCGCCAACATTGATGCTCAGTTGGCTGAAGCTCAGGGCAGGCCGGTTCAGTAATTGCAGCTGCTGTTGCATCACATCCACACCGTTGATCTCGGCGATCACCAGCGAAACGCCGGCCCGATCGCACAGGCGGCGGAGGTCAATAGAAACTTCAGAGCGTTTGTAGTGGCGGGCGATCAGGCCGGGAATCATCCCGGAATAGAGCGTTGAGCTCTGCCGATTCACCAACGTGATCAATCCAGCCGGTCGCCGTTGCGGATGCATGCACCAATCGAGAAGCACTAGGGCGTGGCTGTGCCCACCTCCCGCCAACACGAGATGGGCCGGGTTCGTCAGCCGCATCCATCTCCGTAGCCATTGGGGTTGGCCTCCTGCCAAGCCCAGCCATCACGGCAGATGTCCGTGAGCGAGCGTTGCGTCCGCCAATTGAGCTGTTGGGCTGCCAGGGTTGGATTGGCCACAGTGATGGCGGCATCGCCAGGTCGCCTTGGAGCGATGCGATAAGGAATCTCACGTTGGCTCGCCGCTTCCATCGCCTTCACCACTTCCAGCACGCTTGCTCCTTGCCCGCTACCCAGATTGAGGGTGAGCAATTGGGGATCTGAGCTGAGAAGGGAATGGAGCGCTTCTCGGTGACCATCGGCGAGGTCCATCACGTGGATGTAATCGCGCACCCCGGTGCCATCCGGCGTCGGCCAGTCATCACCAAACACGGTGAGTTCGGGCCGGCGGCCAACGGCTACCTGAGTGATGAAAGGGAACAGATTGTTGGGAATGCCATTGGGGTCTTCCCCAATCAGGCCACTGGGATGGGCTCCTACGGGATTGAAGTAGCGCAACCGTGCAATCCGCCAGCTGCCGTCGCTGGCTTGGATCGGTTCAGGTTTGTTGCTACAGCCCGCCAGATCAGCGAGCAGCGCTTCTGAGGCCTGTTTGCTTGCGCCGTAGGGATTGATCGGTTGGACCGGTGCGGTTTCTGGAATCGGCACTTCCTCCGGGTAGCCGTAAAGGGTGGCGCTACTGCTGAAAACCACCGTGCGGCAATCGTGCTGGCTCATCGCGCTTAGCAGTCGCTGCGTCCCAACAACGTTCACATCCCAGTAGCGCAAAGGCTGTTGCACCGATTCACCGACAGCCTTGAGTCCAGCGAAGTGAATAACCGCTTCAATCGGCTGGCCGAACGTTTTGGCGCTTGCGAATAGGGCATCCAGGCACTGGGCGTCCCTGATGTCTCCCTCCACCAGGGTGAACGCATCCGGTGCTCCTTGCAGGGTTGGTTGATCTCGCTGCAAGCGGGCGCTTGCGAGTTCAGCGACCCGCTCAAGGGCGACCGCTGAGCTGTTGCTGAAATTATCCAGCACCAACAGTTGATGGCCAGCTTCCAGCAGCACGAGGCAGGTATGGCTGCCAATGAAGCCAGCTCCCCCCGTAATCAGCAGCTGGGCCATTGATCCATTCCTATCCCCAAGCATTCTGAGGGGGATAGGGCCGATTCAGGTTGTGAAACGGCAGACTGCCCTTGGAATGGTGATGGCGCTGTGAGTCAGCTGCAGACGTTGCGCGGCATGGTTGATCTGCTCCCAGAGCAGACAAGACGTTGGCAGGCTGTGGAGTCGATGGCGCGCGAACACTTTCGTTGCGCAGGTTTAGACGAAATTCGAACGCCTTTGCTCGAATTCACGGACCTGTTTGCTCGGGGCATTGGTGAAGCCACGGATGTGGTGGGCAAGGAGATGTACACCTTTTTGGATCGGGGGGAACGCTCTTGCACCCTGCGTCCAGAAGGCACCGCCTCTGTGGTGAGAGCAGCCCTGCAACATGGCCTGCTAAGTCAGGGGCCTCAAAGGCTGTGGTACTGCGGCCCAATGTTCCGTTATGAACGTCCTCAAGCAGGTCGTCAGCGCCAGTTTCACCAGATCGGTGTCGAATTCCTCGGGGCTAGCAGTCCGCGGAGCGATGCTGAGGTGATCGCCTTGGCCTGGGATCTGTTGTTTGACCTGGGGATTCAAGGCCTCAAGCTCGAAATCAACAGCCTCGGCACTCCTGAGGATCGTCAGCGCTTTCGCTCTGAGCTGGTGGGGTGGCTTGAGGAGCGCGTTGAACAGTTAGATCCAGACTCCCAGGAGCGTCTCAGCACGAATCCCCTGCGCATTCTGGACAGCAAAGACAAGGGCACCCAGTTGTTGTTGAACGATGCGCCCACTTTGTTAGGAGCCCTAAGCGAGGAGAGTGTCCATCGCTTTGATGAAGTGCGCGCCCTGCTGACGGCGCTGCACATTCCCTATCAACTCAATCCTCGCTTGGTGCGCGGTCTCGACTACTACGGGCACACAGCTTTTGAAATTACGAGCGATCAACTCGGTGCCCAGGCCACGATCTGTGGCGGAGGTCGTTACGACGGTCTGATCCAGCAATTGGGTGGCCCAGCCACGCCCGCGATCGGCTGGGCTTTAGGGATGGAGCGTCTGTTGTTGGTGATCGCCGCGGCTGCGCAAGCCGATCCCGATGGACCTGCTGCCCGGC
>Ga0257106_1000982_pt1 | contig 14972 bp, 10 predicted proteins | sample LP_taG_3_FD_190177 | JGI IMG/M metagenome (GOLD analysis project Ga0257106, IMG submission 190177) | Marine microbial communities from Northeast Subartic Pacific Ocean, Canada - LP_J_2011_P26_10m | ecosystem: Environmental > Aquatic > Marine > Oceanic | place: Canada: Northeast Subartic Pacific...
GCCAGACGCCTTGGTTGTTTTTTGTTCAGCTGATGACGAGTCGCCTTTCATTTTCTTCGCATTCCACTTGTTCGCCCTTCGCCGAAGCCTGTTGACAACCTCGAGGCAGCGCTCGAGGCTCGTCTCGCACGCGCCGTCCGTCATGATGACCTCGCCGCCGTGGTCCCTCACCGCCTTGGCGATGCGCTCGTCGTCCGTCGCCACGACGCACGCGTCCAGGCACTTCGCCTTGCACGCGTTGTGGTAGACGTGCATCACCAGCGGCAAACCACGCAGCAGCGCCAGGGGCTTGCCCGCGAATCTTCTGCTCGAGTAACGCGCGGGAACGACGCCGAGGACGCGCGGCTGCGTTCGATTAGGACGGGACGTGACGGTCAGGATCGGCCGAATGTACACGCGAGGTCTTCGGAGCGGGGTCGTGAGGGACGATACGCGCGTCGGCATCGAGCGGCGGCGCCGCTGGGCGCCCCCGGCGCTCAGAAAGCGCGTGGCCAAAAAAAAGTGCACAAGATGGACGCGACGGGTGCCGAGCGGCCATCAGCGGGGCGACCGGGGACGTACCTTGGGTCTCGCGAGCATGGTGCGGCTATCCGCGCCGAAATCGGCGGGACCCCGCTCGCTCGAGACGACGCATCCCATCTCGTGGGCGCGTGTGCCGCGCCGCGGGTTGTGAGTTAACAGCGCTGACATCAGTTTGCGACACGGGACGCGAGCGCCAAAATTTTCGCGGTCCGTTGGCGCCAACTCGGCTGCCACGCGGGCACACCCACCGCGGTAGTCTCACACACCCACGCGTCTCGCTCACGACCGTCGGCGCCGCGCCCTGATCGCGGCTCGTTCGGAGTGCTCGAGTGAACTGACGCCCTCGGCGACCATTCACGGGCGAGACGGCGGCGACACCCGGCGGACCCGCGCGGCGCCAAACGCGTCGTCACGCAGAGATATTTTAAGTGTTAGACTACGATGATGCACGCGACGCGTGTGGGTTCCGTCGGGACGTGCGCGACGCTCCACGCGTCTCTCTCCTCACGCCGTGCACACGTGATCCCTTCGCGGCGACCGAAGCGCCGCTCGTCGCGTAGGTCGCCGGTGCCACTCCGCGTCCACGCCTTGAGCGACGACGACGGTTGGGACACCGACTGGGACACCGACCGCGACTCCTACGGCGAATCCTCACGGTCCGACGACACGGGCACGGGCATGGGCGCGCTGGATAACCCGATTTTCAACGACAACTTCAAGAAGGCGTTCATGGAGGCGAAGGAGCGCATCGCCGACGATCAGGCCCCGATGAAGGCGCAGATCAGGGCGGAGGTGGACGAGATCATGAAGCAGGTTCAAAACGAGAGAACAGTGGACGCGCTCGAAAGCGCGCTGCCGCTCGAGGAAGAAGAGGAGGTGGCGCAGGAGGTGGCGCAGGTGCAGAAGGAGTTGGTTGAGAAGGAGATCGCGTCGACCTACGCGGACGCCCTCGATAACCCGCTCTTCACCGACAACTTCAAACAGGCGTTCATCGAGGCGCAGGCGCGGCTCAAGGAGGAGCAGGCTCCGATGCGGGAGAAAATCGACGAGGAAGTCGCGGCGATCATGCGGCAGGTACACGCGGAGCGGGAGGCGGAGGCGCGCGGGGAGACGTACACGCAGACTGCGGACGATCCACTCGGCGCGCTCGACGCGTTCGCGGGGGCGATGAGCGGAGCGAGCCAGCCGGGGGCTGACGTGCAGCACGGGCGCCCGAATGCGAATGCCAACGCAAACGCGAATCAATCGTTCAAGTCGCCGCCGCCGCGAATCGAATCGACTCAGACGGAGAGCCTTCCGTTGGACGCTGATATCCTCGGCGAGATGCTCAGCGCGAGTGACGCGCAGCTGGGTTCGCTGAGGAGCGCGCTCGCGCCGCTCGAGAAGGCTTTGCGCTCTGAGATTGTGCAGAACCGGCGGATCCGGATCGCAATCGATAAGGCTCAAAGGACGGCGAGGTACGCCGAGGCGGACCGCATCGCGGCGGAGAGACGCGCGGAACGGGATCGCCTCGAGCGCGAGGGCAAAGGCAACTGGTAACGACCCGATATACCAAGAGATGATCGAGAGATGATGTACAACAGAGAGTAACTACTAAAAGACTAGCACCGCCTGTATTGGAACAAGTGAAGACGTATTTAGAAGATCTAAAAAGTCAAATCACGTCGTCCCAAGCCGGCGGCATCCCGGGTCCCCTTCCGCCGCCGAACCTTCCACCCCTTCCGCCTCCGAACCTTCCACCCCCGCGGCCGCCCAAACCCCGTCCCATACCGGGCACACCGGGCACACCGGGCCCATTCGGCCAACCACCGATGGGTGTCGGCATTCCGAATGCGCCCCCCGGTCCGCCCAATCCCCCGAAGCCGCCGGGCCCACCCGGGAACCCCGGCATCGCGGGCGCTTGACCACCTAACCCACCACCGGTGGGATACAGGTCGTAGTCGCCGCCCGTTATACCCGGCGTGTACCCCGGCGGGCCGTGAAAGAACCCCCCGCGTGGATTGAACCCCATACCCGGGTGGGGTACGTGCGGCCCGGGCGGTCCGTTCATCTCCTCGCGCCGTCGCATCATCTCCGCGACTCTCCGTTCGCGTTCACGTTCGCGCTCCGACCGCTCTTTGTGTTTCTTCGCGAACCTTCGCTTGTATGTACCGCCGGCGGCCGTGTCCAGCGTTGTCGTGGAAGCGTCTCTGGAGGAAGTGGAAGTGTCCGGTCCGAACTCCGCGTCGTGCATCGGTCGCCACAGAGCGTCGCTGTTTGTCACGTACGCCAGCTCTTTGCACGCGCAGCCGAGCGAGCACAGGTCCCGCCACGATGCTAAACGCGACGCCACCGCGAGCTTGAGCTCGTCGGGGATGGCGAGCAACGGCGGCGGCGACGGTAGACCCGCCGCGGCTCTCGCGGCCATGGACGCGGGCAGCGCGAGCGCGTCCTTCACCCCGTGCCACAGCGTCCTCAAGCCGACGTACCCGAACGATGGCATCGCGTCGCCGCCGTGAACAGGAAGGGGAAGATGTACGACGTGTGACGACGCGGCGCATCGAAAGACGAACGGGTCGCCGCCGTCGACGCTCGCCGCGAAGATGAGCAAGTCGCCGCCGACGTCCTGCGCCCGGACGTCGACTCGAACGTCAGCGTCCGCGTGCGTGCCGCGGGGTTTGAAGGATGCGCGCTTGACGCCGTCGGGGGACACGTGCGTGATGTCCATGCCGGAGTCGATGAGCGACGCGTGCACGGCGCACGCGACGAACGCGATGGCGTGCGTCGGTTTGCGAAGCTCGAGTACGGATCTGAGGGCGTCGGGGATGTACGCGTCTACGACCGGCGCGCTCGGGGCGTCGTCCATGGGCGTCGGTGCGTCTGGTGGGGCGGATGTCGATGCCGCCATGGGTGTGTTGACGGCGGCGGCGATGTTACCGCGCTGCTCCGCGGCGTCGAGGCACCTGCGCCTGCGCTCGTCGTCGTCTCGCGGGGCGCCGCTCGTGGACGCGTGCGACGGCGTATCGGCCGGGTGATTCGTCGTAGGCGCGGCGGCATCTCTGACGAAGACGTACACGAGGTCGCCTCGCGCGATGCCGCACGAGCGGAGCGTCGAGCCTTCCCCGCTCCCTTGCGTCGAGACGTCGTCGGTCCTGTTGAGCGTCACCGCGACATTCGCGGGTTCGACGTTTCCCTCGAAGACCTTCGTGGCGAGCGCGCTTCGGAGCTGCGCGAGGGTGCACACCTCGGGAACCTCGACGCGTATCGTATCGCCGGATCCACCGACGACGCGCACGCGGAGCTTGATGCCCATCGAGCCTCTTCGCCGTCGCCCTCCGCCCGCGCCCTCGACTGTGAAAGCTCGAGAGGTGACTCACTCTTGGAAGCAACATAATAATAAATAAACTTAGAATATGTATGGTATCTAGGATAGGTATTGTGGATAATTGGCCACAATTTGCTAATTCGACCGTAGCACCATGCGAATTTAGTCAAGGACCAATCTCGAGATTGGTGATGCACAAAGAAGCAAATCGGGTCGTTCATCCCACACTGTGTTTGCGCACGAACGGGAGCGATGGCAGGACCGCGCATCCCAACGGACGTCAAGCCCAACCAGTTCGTCGAGGCGAACGGGTACGCGCGCGAGGTGGTGGAGCGAACCTTCCGGTTCTCGCCCAAGAACCTGGGCAAGTTCGCCATCTTCGGCATAGCGGTGCCGGCGCTCATCTACAAAGGATGCGTTCAGGAGTTTGTGAGTGCGCCCCCATCTCGGATGGTCCCGCCCGGTTCCCCGATCGATCGCCGGCTCAGGCGCTCGGAGCATCCACGCGCGACCCATCGGTCATGGACACTCGTTTGGACGCGATCCGCGTGACCACCCGGCGCCTTTCACGTCCCCGCGCGGGCCTCACCCGCGAACCAGGGGAACCCTAATCACCCGATTTTCATCCCTTTCAAGCCTCCTTTGGGGCCCGAAACCGTCCACCGACTGACGTTCACCCATCCCCCTTTCGCCGCGCAGCACGTCGCGGACTCCAAGTACGGCAGGCCCGCCAAGAAGTTCGCCATGGACGGCAACTGAGGTGGCACGCGTAGCCCAGTACCACCGCATTAGCGTAAGTTGTATCAATTAAAAGTAGACTATCCACGTAGTAGCAAGCGCATCACCTCACCTCGGCGAAGGACGTCGAGTGCGTCGAAGCAAAAAATAAACGAAGATTGCAAACGCGGGGATCGTAGTGCTAGCTACCCAGGTCACAGGTCGATGACGGCGTTGATTTGCGCGACGTGCATCCCGAGCCCACCCTCACCGACCGTGAGCCGCCCACCACCCCCCGTGTGCGCGTGAAACTCCGCCCTGGGTAGCGGCAACGTCAGGTGCCCGCACACCTCCGCGGAGACCAGTTTCGACACCGGAACCTGTTAACAAAACACGACGTCAGTCGAATTGCCCGTACAAAGATTAAAATAAACTCACCTCCGTCACCACGTCGTACCCGCTGCCCCGGGTGTTACTGACGCGCGTGTTGGCACCCAGCGGCCCTCGCGATTGCTTTGGCTCGATCGTGAACCCGAACGACGCGTCCCATCGGTCCATACGCGTGCGCGAACCGGAGTGTGAACCGAGGTTGCTGAGGTCGCACCTGGCTCGAATTCCGATCGATGAGACGTCGCCGAGGTCGAATCTTTTGGTGTACTCGACGTTGCTGTGCAGGACGTCGAAGGAGAGCTCGCCGCCGAGGAGGCTGTCGTGGCAGTCCGCGTGACCGCTGAACTTCTTCGCGATGAGGTCGTACTCGGCGCCGAGCTTGACCTTGAGGGGCCACGCCGCGATCTCCTTGCGGGCCTTCACCTTGTGAGGAAGCTGTTGGGTTGGAGACGAGAAAACGCGTGAGTCGGCGACGGAGAACGATAGGTGATCCTTGGCGGGGGCGATCCTTGGAGGCGAGAGGCGCGGGAGAACTTGCGTGTCGAGGCACGGGCACGCACCGCATCGAGCGCCCAGGAGAGCGAGATGAGCCCGTCGAGTCCCACCAGACGACCCGCGGAGAACGCCGCGATGGGCGCCTCGCCGACGGACGTCGAAGCGCCCCGGCCTCGGACGGTACGATGCTCATCCCCGGCCGGGGGATCCGGCGCGCGAGTCGCGACCGCACGGTCGCTCCGTTCGCGGGAATCGCCCTTCTCGCGAGGCATGTGCGCTGCCTGCGGCGGGGTGGTGTCAAAGTCGAACAGGGCGCGGCGCGAAGTGGCGCGGACGACCGCATGTTAACACGAAAATATCTCAACGAAGCGAGGCCAAACGGCCAAACAATCTTGTCAATATACGCGCCGACGCCGACCGAGGTCGCCCTAGTACACGCACCTCACGCTACCAGTACGACCGGTACGCGTGGTACCACACCGTCACGTGCCTCTTCCGCGGGTCCACGACGACGTAGCAAAAATTCTGCCTACTCCGCCCCGGGAACAGCGCACATCCGTCCCCGTCGTCGCCCCTCGCGCTCATACCCGTCACCTCGTAGCAGTCGCTCGCGACGGCGACTCCGTCGCTCCCGCCTGCCACCCTGTCCCGCCTCGCCACCACCAGCGACTTGTACGCCATCTTCGCGGCGTCCGTGTACACGTCCATGCGCTCCTCGTACTGGCACATCGCGCCACCGAGGGCCATGTGCGTAAACACCCTGAACAGAAACTCGGAGCGCTCCCCTGGCGTGAGCAGGGATTGATAGTTTGACTCGTCGTCGTCGTCGTCGTCGTCGATGCCGTATGGGTCGTAGTCGTCACCGGAGTTGTCGTCGGTCAGCAGGAACTCGCGGAGCCTGTCCGCGATCGTGAACCCGTCCTTGACCTCGTCCACCTTTTGCATCAGAAGCTGCGTGTCTTCGCGCACGATGGGCGGCTTCGCGGCGTCGTAGAGTCGATCGAAGATTGACATGGACGTCGCGCCGCACGGGACGATGGCGTGCGTCACCGTGCCGCACGCGCCGCCGTCCGGCAAGATCGCGGTCCACTCGCCTTTGCCGTTCATGCATCGCAGGTGCGTTCGCCCGGCGTCGGAGTCGAACAGGTCCTTGAGGAAGGCGCTCGGGGACATGCGATGGAACGGCCTGGTGTACCGAAAGCGGCACAGACGCGAGTTGGTCAGTAAGTCCCACTTCTTGAGCTGCGCGCGGAAGGTTTGCGTGGCGAACGCGCCGGTGCTCGGGTCCGGGAGCTTGACGAACACGTTGGGCTCCTCGCTGCCGTCCTCGTCCGCCATGGCTAAAGGGCTAAAGCGTGGACCACCGAGGGGTCGCGACCGAAGAAGTGCCAGATCTGCAAACGGGCGGGCGTCTCTTGAAGAAGTTTTCAGGCAAAATGCGCCGACGAACAAGGCACCCTCGCATAGTCTACATAAGTTACCTCAACACACGCGCGGAAGGTACGTCAACACACGCGCGGCACCGACGGATACGTCACCACGCGTCCATCCCCCCGCGGTCCATCCCCCCGGACCCCACAAAGTCCGCCACCGCCGCCGCAAACGCCACAGCTGTGGCGCCGCCGAGCGACCTGAACAGTAACGACCAGTCCTCCTCCTCCTTCGCGCTCCGCACCCGCCCTTCCCTCCACCACCCCATCAACCCCACCACCTTGACGAACGCGCGCCATGCGATCATGACCCCGAGCGCGGTACCGAGCGTCACCCCGACCGGGAACGAGGGGGACAAGCCGGTGGCGTCCTGGAACCACGTTAAACCGCCAAACGCCGGGACGCACCAAGCCGCCCACGCGACGGCGGCTCCCTTGACCGCCTCGCGCATCTCGCCCTCCTCTTTGCCCAGCTTCAGTGGGTCGAGTTCGTACCCGCCGATCACGGCGTTGACCGCGATCCAGGTCGCGATGAGCCAGGTGCTCTCGCCGAGGAACGACGCGGCGGATGCGGGATTGACGGCGACTGGGGCGAGCCACCCCGGGAAGGAGGATGACAGCGCGACGGACGCGGTCTTCTGGGTGAGCGCGAAGAGCCACAGCACCGCGACGTCGCCCGCGAGCAGGTCACTGTCCTCTACGCGAGGCGGTATCGCGCGCGGGTTCGGCTCCACGCGGCGTGGATGACCAGACACGACCGCCGGATCCCTACTCAGAGCCCCGAAGCCCATTTTTAAAGGTGCCCTTTTCCAATTGCCAAAAGGCTCGAGCGCCCGACGCCGGGGGCGCGCGTGGGTGTGCGTCCCCGGGGCATGCCACGCCGCGGGTGCGCGCCCTCTCGCGTTTACTCGACACCATTGCGCCATCGCCGTCGCCGAACCGGGCGCCGACATCCCGGAGACCGCCACGCGCCGCGCGCACTGGCCGGCACCGGTTGTTAGCGTCGCTTTTTGAGGCGCGCACGCGCGTCAGTCTCGGAAAGAACTTTCTCGGAAATGGCGTGTGCCACTTCTTGGTAGCGGCGGAGCGGGCGGCGCGGGTCCGGGCATGACGTCCTGGGTCCGCGATAGGCTCAACCGGGCGTTCAGCCCGCGTTCCGGCGCGAATGCGAACGACGGCGACGACGGCGACTCCCTCGCCGGTGGGTCGGACGGCGACGTCGGCGGGGAGCCCGGGCACTCGCACGGGGCATTCGAGTCGCTCTCGGATGGACAACCGGTGGACACGACGCCGCATGGGCATCCGGTGTACCCGCCCCCGGGCACGACGGTACCCGTCGCGCAGCCACCCACACAGGGGCACGTTCGACGGTCCTCGTTGGGTTCGCTAGGCGACATGCTGCTGCCCGCCATGCGGTCCATACCGGGCATCAGAGGCGCCGCGGGCACATCTTCTCCACCCGCGGGGCCCCCGCCGGCGAACCCGACGAACCCGACGGCGAGCGGGCCGACGTACCGGTATCCCGACGACGAGCAGCGGAGGTACGAGGCGGACATGGCGGCCGCCATGCGCGCCTCCATGGCCGAGCCCGGGGTTCACGTCGCCGCCAACGCCGGCGGCGTGTCACCGTACCTCACCCCGGTATCACCCGGGCCCTACGACTCGGCTCAAATCGTTCGCAGAGTTCACACCTCTCCGAACGAATCCATCCCCGACTGGGACGGACGGACCTCGATAGGAACGGAGTTGACTGGACAGAACACCGCATCGACGTCCCGGGACTCATCAGCGGGCGTCCCGTACGGGCAAACAGTGAGCCGAGGGTACGACGCCGACATGGCTGCGGCTCGAAGCGCGAGTAGTGCGACGGTGGACGCCGAGGCGGCTTCCTTTCGGTTCCAGTCGTCGTGTTCGTTGAACTTCACCGAGAAGGTCCCGGATGGATTTTATCTACCGCACGGATCGTACCCAGAGGCGACGTTGACGGGTGAGTTTCGAATCCCGCCGCTGGCGCTGCTGGAGAGCATCGAGCCGGACGCGAGCGACGATCGGGACGTGGTCGTGGTTGATTCGAGCGTCGACGAAGATTTGCGATCGTTCGTTGATCGGACGCGGGTGACGATCGGCGCCTTGGAGGATAAGACGGAGCGCGCCGCGTCCTTGGCGCGCGCCGTCGCGGCTCGGCTCGGCGGGCCCGCGCCGAACGATGCGGCATTGGCGGGGCGGTGGGCGGAGGTGGCGTACGACTTACGGGTGGAGCTCGGTCGAATCACGTTTCCAATCGGGTCGCTTCGGTGCGGCTTACGCAGGCACCGAGCGCTGCTGTTCAAGGCTGTCGCCGACGCGGTTGGTGTACCCTCGAGGTTGGTACGGGGCCGGTACTACTGCGGGAGCGAGGACGCCGCGGCGAACGTGGTGGTTGTCGGGGGAAGCGAGCTGTTTGTGGACGTGATGCGGGAGCCGGGGGTGATTTATTCCCCCGACGATCCGTCGTACCAGGAGCTTCACGCGCCGTACGTGCCGAAGGAGTTGGAGGCTGCGATGGAGGCGGGACTCGCGGGGTTCTCACCCTCGCCCGTGCGCGTGAACGAAGTCGCCACGCCCAGGCTGAATCGCGAGGAGAAGGAGGAGAGGGTAAGCGGGGCGAAGAACCCAAAGTTCGCGGACCTCACCGTGGATAGCGGCGAAACCCCGCGGCTGGTTCGAACGGCTTCGTGCCCCGACCTCACGCCGTCGTCGTCCACGGAGAAGGGACTGGACTCACAGCTCGGGTTCGATCGACGCGGCGCGCGCTTCGGGAGGACCGCGTTGCCCGTCGACGGCGATCGAGGCGCGGACGGGGTCGGCGACGACGAGGGCGATAGGACGCCGCGCATGACCGCCCGCGAGGTGCTCGCGACCAAGGCGAAGAGACGTGGCACGCACAGACGGCAGCGGAGCATGTTCGAGGAGTCATCCGCGGCGAGGCAAGTGACGCCGGATAGGATGGAGGGTGTCATGTCCGAGCTGCTCGCGGCGTACGCCGGCGGCGACCCAAACTCCGGGTCACCCGGTGAAGTCCCATTCGGTGAAGTCGACGCGAGCGGGATGAACCGGGGGATGAACCCCGCGGAGCGGCTAGTGCACACGCGCTTCATGGAAACCGGAGGCGTGGGAGGCGTGGGAGTCACGGGCGATAGTGCGAACGGTACGGATAAGGATAGGGATAAGGATGACTGGAAGTACTACGGCCGTGGGGAGGACTCACACGCGGGTGCGTCCTTCGGCGTCCTACCCGGGCACGAGGCTAATACCGACGCCGGGGGCTTTCGGCGTATGCCGGCTCCTCCACCTGGTGAGTCTCCCCCCCGGGCGGCGGCCGGACGGATCTCCCCAGCTGACCGCGTGGGCGCCGTCGACTCACCCGAGTCGTCATCCCCCGCGTCGTTGCTGTCCATCGCGGTTGACCTGAGCATAGCCGCTGATGAGATTCAGCTCGGCGAGAGGATCGGCATCGGGAGCTACGGCGAGGTTCACCGGGGACTATGGCGCGGCACCGAGGTTGCCGTGAAGCGTTTCTTGGACCAGGACCTCTCGCAGCACCTGATGCGCGAGTTCGAGACGGAGGTTGACCTGATGCGACGGCTCCGTCACCCGAACGTCATCTTGTTGATGGGCGCGGTGACCAAGACTCCGAACTTGTCAATCGTCACCGAGTTTTTGCACAGGGGGTCTCTGTACAAGCTGCTGCACCGGGCGCAGCCACCGGCGGTGACCGCGGCGCTGAGCGAGGCGCGGCGCATGCGCATGGCTTTGGACGTCGCGAAAGGGATGCACTACCTGCACTCGTGCGATCCCATCATCGTGCACAGGGATCTCAAGTCGCCTAACCTGCTCGTGGACAAGCACTGGATGGTGAAAGTCTGCGACTTCGGCCTTTCGCGAATGAAGAATCAAACGTTTCTCTCCTCCAAGTCCAACGCCGGGACCCCCGAGTGGATGGCCCCGGAGGTGTTGCGAAACGAACCGAACGATGAGAAGAGCGACATATGGAGCTACGGCGTCATCTTCTGGGAGCTGCTGACGCTGCGAGAGCCGTGGAACGGGCTCAACCCGATGCAGGTCGTCGGAGCCGTCGGCTTCTCGGGCAACTCGCTCGCGATTCCCGAGGATGCGCGCCCGGAGGCCAAATCGTTGTGCGAGGACTGCTTCAAGGGAATCGCGAAGGACCGTCCGAGCTTCCTGGAGATTCAGAAGCGGCTGAGGCCGATGCAGGCGATGATCGCCAAAGGCCCGGGCGGCGGCGGAAATAACGTAAAGCCCATGCCCACCGCCGCCCCCTCGCCAAGCGCCGAGCCCGTGGGTTCTCCGCCCGCGCAGCCGCCCAAGGACGAGTACCCCATCCTTCCGTAGCCGGGCCTCAGATGAATGACGCGTTTATCTATTTCAATCAATAGCAATATGTACCAATAAAATATACCCCCACCGCCCTGGGGATCGGACTCTAAAGCTTCTGCAGCTCGGGCGAGAACAACGGCGTGATGTTCGGCTCGAGCAGAAACTTGAACAAACCCACGACCGGCTTCAGCGACAGCACGATGGTGAACGTGTACGCCATCAGCAGCGTCCACACGGCGTGGATCGACACCGACGGATCCGCGCCGTCCGTCGTCCACGTGATGTCGTACCAACCCGTGTACCTCGCCACCAACAGCAGCGCCGCGATGTGCATGACGAAAGGGTACAGCGTTCGAGCTCCCCACTTGGCGCATCGCAGGTATACCTTCGCCACCACGCTGTCCTGGTCGCGCTCCTTGCCGTACTTACCGCGCGAGCTCGCGGCGCTCTGGGGTTTGGACGACGACGCCGGCGCGCCCTCCACGTCGGCACCCTTCAGCGGCAGAGTCTCCTCGATGGACTCGTACTTGACGCCGACTTGCTCGGGCTCGGGGATGAGCGCGAAGACCGTCATCATGGTGAAGAAGGTCCACGCGTACAGGCACAGCTGGTACAGCGCGCCGTACGCCCAGTCACTGCCGTACACCTCATCGTGCGGGTCGCTCTGGAACCAGACCTCCACCCTCATGCCGTACGTAAACGACGCCATGAGAGCGCAGCCGACGTTGAAGACGAGCGCGGCGACGGCCATCGCCTTGGTCAACGGCGTCTTGGCGCTCGGGAAGAAGCACCGGTGCTTGCGCATGAGGAACCCGCAGAGGAAGTACGGCATGTGCACGGTGGATCGGTGGATGGAGAGGAACCGTCCGATCGTGGTGTATCCCACGAGGACGCCGAGGCAGACGTGAAACGCGAGGGTCCACCGCATCTCGAGCGCGAATGGCCTCCACAGGCGCTTGGTGAAGAGCGACACGAGGTACCACATCTGCGCGAAAGGGTACGCGAAGGTCCACTTATCCCACCCGTCCCATCGGCCCACCACCGGGTCCATGAGCGCCCACTTGTTGACGAACTCGCACTCCGCGTGCCCGCGTTCGTCCGTCCACTCGCCCTCGCAAAAGGCGCGCGTGTAGAAGAGGGAGAAGATGACGTGCATGATGACGTACGGCGCGATGGTTCCCGCGATGAGCGCCCGCCTGCGCTTGGGGTTGAGGTCACCGGAGACGTATCCGGAGATGAGAACGAACGCCGGCACGTGGAAGCCGTAGATGGCGTGCATGTACGCGCCGACGCCGCGGTTACCGATCTTGTAGAATGGCTCCAAGAAGTGTCCGCTGCTCACGAGCATGATGAAGACGAACTTGGCGACGTCCAGGCGCTCGGAGGAGGTGGTCCCGGCGCCGGTGAACTCCCTCAAGCTCGTCACCCACTTGGGATCCACGGGCTTGCCGTTATCGTCGCCCTTGGGCGCGGGAGCGGAGCCGTACCCGCTCATGTCGCGTGTGCCGCGGGGATCGAGGGCTCACAAAAAAACAATCCGCGGGACGCGGCCCGTGAGGCGATGGGACGTCGAGCCTGACGCACCGGGGTGGCCGAGCGGGTCGATGCGACCTGGCGACCTGACGTCACCGCGTAGATTCGATACGACCGGCGCGGGGCGTGACTCGCGCTGTGGAGTCGAGCGTGCGACGTGCTGTGGGGCGGAGCGCGCGGGCCGCGTCGTGGAGATTCGCCTGAAACGCTTTCCAGTGAAACACCCAAAGGGCAGTTTGGTATCGAAGGTACGATATAACAGAAATAGCAGACTGTTTGCTTTGTCAGTTGATTTTGATCAGGTAACACGTATGAGAATCAGTCAGCCCACAAACAAAAATAACAAGGACAAAACCTCATGCGTTTTCATCAGAACATGAGCGCGTCGGCCGCCGGCAGGGTGGCCTGCAGAAAACTCGTGTCCCATGGCGTCCTCAGGTCCACTCGTGTCCCCCGTGCGCGATCGTCCGGCCGAGCCGCATCGGCACCGAGCTCAAAAAGCGACGCCCAAGGATCCTTCCAAGTCACCGATACGCACAAAGAGACGGGTGAGCTCGCCCGGGAGTGGATCGCTGACGTCTTCGAGAACGTGGACTACGAGCGGGTCATGTCCTCGGCCGACGCGTTCGAGGCGAGCGGCGAGTACATCAAACATGCGGACGAGGACGAGGAGTTGAGGTACGGCGAGTTCGACATGGGGTTCTTCGTCGCCGTCGTCGAGGCGTGCGAGCCGCTGCTCGAAGGAGACGGGGGCGGCGATCCAGGGGCGTTCGTGGACGTGGGCAGCGGAAGGGGCCAGATTCCGGTGCTGGCCGCCGCGCTCAGGCCGTGGTCGCGGTGCACTGGGCTGGAGTACATGCCCGTGCTGCACGCCATCGCGGAGCAGGCGCCGGGGCTACGCGACGAGTTCGCGAGGGCCACGGACGAATCGAGAAAACAATCGCTGAGAAACGCGCTGGGGCCACGCTTTGACTCCCCCGCGCCGCTCACGTTCACCCGCGGGGACATGTACGATCGCGACACCCTCCCAAACGTGACAAAGGGCGCGAACATGGTGTTCATGTTCAGCACCAAGTTCAGCGTGGACGAAACATCGCGGTGCTTGAAGGTGTCGAAGGCGCTGAGGGAGGCGCTTCGAGTCGGCGCCGTCGCGGTGACCGTCAACAACGTCCTAGACGAAGCCGACGGGTTCGCGCTTCAAATGCGATTGAACGGTCCGGACAACGAACGCGCGGGCGGGTCCACCGCGTATATATGGCGCGCGGTGTGACTCAAAGTACGTGAGATTATCGCGCCAAAGTTGCAACTAATACTAGTAGTCCGTACGTTCGTAAGCGTCACTCTACTCTTCACCCCCGATTTGGTTATCGTGTACGTCTCGCGTGTGCGTCTCCTGCGCCTCTCTGCTGTTGAACCGCTTGTTGCACGACACGTGCCAGCAAAAGTAGTACTTCTCCTCCGTGTGTTCACCCATGTGCGACGCCCTCTCCGCGGCGGCGGCGAAAGCTTGGCCGCACTTTGGATAGGGGCACATGTGGATAAGATGCGAGCAACCCGGGTGCGTGAGCCAGTGTCTTTTCAGCTTTGACGAGTCCAGGAACCCCATGGACTCGCACCCGGCGAACAGGCACTTGTACGGCCGGTCGGTGTCGTGCGTCTTGACGTGCTTCGCCAGGCTTCTCTTCTCCGCGAATCTCTTACCGCATCCGGGCGCGTCGCACACAAACGGCAGGCCCGCGTTCAACCCCGGTTTAGGGTTCAACGCCGCCGCCCTCTCCGCCTCCTCCCTCAAACGCTTTACTCCACCGTCTCCCCCGCGCGCTTCACGCTCCCGTTTCCTCGCCGCGTCGTTCGCCGGCTCGGCGTGATCCGCCGGGTAGTTTTCACACGCTCGGAGCGCCACGTCTTTCGCGTTTTGGTGCGCTCGCCTGGATCCCCTGCACCCGGCGCAAACCCCGCACTTCAACGTCGAATACCTCGGCTTTGGGCGCACGCCGCCGCTCGCGTCGTCGACGTCCTCGGTGAACGACGCCACGGTGGGCGCCGGTCGGCCCTCGAGTCCCGCCATGACGGCTCTGGCGAGTCGAAGCGATTCGGCTCCGCCGCGGAAGCCGCCCAAGGGATGGAGGTCCGGCGCGGGCGCGACGACCGCGACGCCCTTGTTCTCCGCGTCCGCGAGTGTCGACACCATGTCCGGGTCCCCG
>Ga0257106_1000983_pt1 | contig 14967 bp, 10 predicted proteins | sample LP_taG_3_FD_190177 | JGI IMG/M metagenome (GOLD analysis project Ga0257106, IMG submission 190177) | Marine microbial communities from Northeast Subartic Pacific Ocean, Canada - LP_J_2011_P26_10m | ecosystem: Environmental > Aquatic > Marine > Oceanic | place: Canada: Northeast Subartic Pacific...
GGTCGAATCGAAGTCGGGTTGAAGATTTGATTTCCACACAGGCATGGGCGCGTGGCTGTCCATGCAGAACGTCATCGACGTCGTCCGGGCCAACGACTACAACACGACGGCGGACCTCCAGCGCTTCTTCGACGACGACGCGGCGCAGCTCGAGACGGAGACGTCGTGCCAGTACGCCGACGCCGAGGGCCACGTCGTGTCGGACCTCCTCGGGGGCACGTACGCGGCGGACGTGCGCGCGAAGCCCGAGAGCGGCGTGGGGCCGACGGTCGTGCGCGTCGGCGCGCGCGACGTCGGCATCGAGGACGTGGACACGGCCGGCGGCAGCTTCGCCGCGACGGTCTGGATCCGCCTCGAGTGGCGCGACCCGCGGCTCGCCTTCGACGTGAACATCTACAACGGCACGCTCTACGTCGATTCGACGCGCATCTGGTCGCCGGACGTCTACGTCGACAACCTCATCACGCCCGTGTCCCTCGTGTCCATCAAGGTGCTCCCCGCGTCCATCCTGCCCGACGGCACGGTCCGGGCGACGTTCAAGGCCGTGGGCGACTTCATCTGCGACATGAACATCGCGCCCTACCCCTACGACGAGCACGAGTGCGCCTTCGAGGTCACGACCGCCGCGACGGTGGACCAGGTCGAGCTCGTCGGCGACCTCGGCTACAACATCTTCGACGGGCCCGAGGGCTACCTCGACCCGGAGGAGGAGGCCGTCGTCGACTACACGGACTCGTCGACGGGCAGCACGGTCGGCCGCGTCGACTTCACGATCAAGTTCACGCGGAACCCGGCCTACGTCGTCTCGACCTACGTCCTCGTGGGCTGGGCGCTGAACATGCTCGGCTTCCTCGTCTTCTGGGTCCCCACGGAGGGGTCGGGCATCGACCGGTCGGGCCTCGCGATGACGACGATCCTCACGGCGCAGTTCATGATGTACGACGCCAAGGTCACGAAGGAGTCCACGTGGCTCGACCTCTACTTCTCGTCCATGATCACGTTCCAGCTCGTCGCTTTCGTCTTGACGGTCCACAGCTCGCGCATGAATCGCATGGCGCTCGCGCTCGGCGGCGACGAGACCTACCTCGACAAGGTCTACCGGCGCCAGAACGAGCTCGGCGCGGGATCGGGCCGACCCTTCAAGAACGTCGTCTTCTTCCTCTTCAACCTGCTCTACGGCGGCCGCGACGCCTTCTCCGTGGACCGCTGGGCGCGCCGCTACTTCGTGCCCTTCTTCTTCGCGTTCCAGATCTTCCTCTCCTTCTACCCCTGGTGGGGCGACGGCGACATCTCCGGCTCCCCCTACACGGGCCTCAACTCGGAGCTGTGCCAACTCAACATCTTCTTCGCCGGCGTCTATCTGATCGTCCTCGTCCTAGGGCTCGCGTGCCGGTCGTGGGACGACAAGCCCGAGGGCGTCTCCGCGAACTGGCGCCTGAGCCTGCGCACGCCCCTCTCGCGCGACTCCGAACAGTACGAGGCGTCGCAGATGCTCGCGGCCGAGGAGGTCGCGATGACGGAGGCGTCCGAGGCGTCCGAGCTCGAGACCCCCCGCGACCGCAAGGCGCGGCGGCGCAGCAAGCGGTCCAAGTCGGAAAAGAAGATCCGCGACGCGGCCGTCGTCGCCCCGCCGCCGACCCCGCCGCCCAGGTCGGACGTCTCCTTGTCCATGTTCGGCTGCGGCGCCTGCGTGGCGAGCCCCGCCGAGGACCGCTTCGACGACCTCCACGCGGCCCACGATGCGCGCGACACGCCCATGTCCCTCTGAATTAGAATCCCCGTAGACGCGCTAGTGCATATACATGTACTGGAGCCGCTCGGTGGCGAGCGCCATGGCCGTCGTGCGCTCCCCGGCGAAGTCGCCGAGGCTCCACAGCTGCGCGGCCGCGCGCGGCGTGCGGACGACGCGGTCCTCCGCGTCGACGCCGTCCCGCGGCTCGAGCGGCGCGCCGGCGGCCTTGACGAGGTGGACGACGTGGTCCCGGTCCGGCCGCCACGCGCGGTAGGCGGCGAGCGCCGTCCGGTCCTTCTTGCCGCCGTCGAGGTAGCGCCCGTCGGCGAGTGTCACGGGCGAGAAGAGCCGCGGCACCGCGCAGCTCGCGGCGACGGCTTTCACCAGATCGCCGGACGAGACGAGGCGCGGCGCGCCCGACGTCGCGTCGAAGACGCCGACGGCCAGCGGCGCGGGCAGGTCCTCGAAGGTCGGCGGCAGCACGCGCGCGAGGCGTTTCTCCAGCGCGCGCGTCGACAGCACGCCGCGCCAGGGCGTGCGCGACGGCCGGCAGCTGCGGAGCGGCGCCGACGCCGACAGCTCCGCCGCGACGGCGTCGGCCGAGCAGCCGCTCGCGAGGTAGATGCTCGCCGCGAGGCTGCCGCTGCTCGTGCCGACCATCGCGGACGGCACGCGCCACGGCGACGCCTCGAGCGCGTCGAGGAAGCCGGCGTGGCTGCTAAAGCAGCAGAAGCCGGAGGACAGGATCACGTCGACGTTTTTGGTTACTCTCGGCTTATTTGGTGTTGTTACTTGCGTAATGAGCGCTTTGTAGTCGCTTAACAATGCGGCGGACGGTGCGAGGAGCAGCGCGAGCCATGGCAGCATTGTTGCACTCCGTCTCGCGTTGCTCGCAACACAAAAACGCCTTCGAGCTCACTATACGAGCTCACATACGCAGGGTGCAACTTGCCACTGTGAATGGCGAGCTGTGGCAAAGAGCAGACCGCAACATCGAGCTCGCGGCCACAGATCGGCTGACGACGAGCGGCAGCCTCGCATCGCAGACGTCCGCGCGTCTCCGAAACGTCGAGGCGTGCGCAGCGCCCCGTCGGTCGGCCTCGACCGGGCCACTCGCGCGAGCCCAGGCGCCGCTCCGGACGCGACCCTCGCGCGCCGCCGGCGTCCGCCGCCAGCGGCCGCGTGTCCCGCGCTAAACCGTGCCGCTGCGTTCCGTAGGCGGCGACGATGGGCGGCGATGAGCGGGCGTCGCTGCTCCAGCCGCGCGGCGCCTGCGTCTGCGTCGAGGACCTGGGCTACGCGCGCGAGGCCAAGGGCGGCATGTCCATGGAGCTCAGCGGCGTCAACTTCGTCGCGCAGCCCGGCGAGGTCTGGTTCTGCATGGGCCGCAGCGGGCCCTGGATGCGCGGCGCCCGCGTCGACAACGAACGGCGCGTGCGTGGAGCAACTTTCGCATGTCTCTAGGTCGTCCATGCTCGACCTGCTCGCGTGCCAGCGCAACGAGGGCAAGGTCTGCGGCCGCATCTTGTACGACGGCAACCTCGCGTCGCCCAAGTGGCGCCACCTCATCACCCTCGTCTCCCGGGAGAACCAGTTCAACTGCATCTCGACGCTCACGGTGCGCGAGATCGTCGCGACGTCCGCGCGGCTCCGCCACGCGGACGGCCACGAGCAGATGGCCGACGAGATCATCGACCTGCTCGGCCTCACCAAGTGCGCGCACGTGCGCATCGGCTCCGAGACCGTGCGCGGCATCTCCGGCGGCGAGAAGAAGCGCGTCGCCGTCGCCCTGGGGCTCATCGCGCACCCGCGCGTCGTCCTCCTCGACGAGCCGACGACGGGCCTCGACAGTACGACGGCGTTGGACGTCATGCGCCACGTGCACGACTCCGTCGCCCAGAAGCAGGGGCGCACGGTCATCTCGACGCTGCACATGCCCTCGGCCGACGTCTTCCAGAAGTGCGACAACGTGCTCCTCGTCCGCGACGGGCTCACGGTCTACGCGGGCCCCGCGGCCAAAGCCGTCGCGTTCTTCGCGGGCTCGCCCCACGACTGCGCGCCGGCGCCGCGGGAGAACCCGGCGGACTTTTTGCTGGCCGTCGCCGCGGCGGAGCGCAGCGCTTTAGGCGGCGTCGCGTCGAAGCTCGCCGGCGCGTTCCACGCGTCCGCGGCGGGCGCGGCGGCGGCGGGCGCGGTGCAGCGCGCGGTCTCCGTGCCCAGTGCGACGCTCCCGGCGCTGACGACGAGTGACGCGGACCAGTACCGCCAGGTCTGGGCCCTCGTCTGGCGGTCCATGACCCAGTTTAAGCGGTCGACGTCCATCTGGAAGACGTCGCTCTTCAAGATGGCGTGGATCGGCTTCCTCTACTCCTCGACCTTCGTGTCCCAGCCGCTGACGTCGACGGGCGCGGCGAATTTGGAGAGCTGCTACTACTTCTCCCTCATGTTCGGCATCCTGGGGAACCTGCGGGGCATCGTCACGCTCTTCGACGAGCGCGCGCTCTTCGAGCACGAGCGCGCGTCGCGCGCCTACGGGCCGCTGGTCTACTGGGTCGCGACGACGATCGCGCCGCTGCCCTGGCTCGTCTTCGTCAACGTGCTTTTTAGTACCGTCGTCTTCTTCTCCGTCGGGTCGGGCAAGGTCGCGGGCGCGGCGTGGGTCTTCTTCTGGTATTTGCTCGTGACGCAGCTCACGAACCTCGTGGGCTTCGCGTGGGCCCAGATGCTCGCGGCCTGGACGTCTTCCTCCCAGGTCGCCATGTCGGTCTGGCAGCCGGGCGTCTACATCTGGAGCCAGACGAGTGGCTACCCCATCAAGCTGCCCGTCATCGAGAAGACGAACCCGGCGTACGCGCTCATGTTCGTGTCGTTCACGCGCTGGGCCTACGAGGCCGTCATCTGCGGCGTCTTCCACGACGGCTGGGGGGACCTGTCGCAGCATGATATATTGTCCACCTTCGGCTACCCGACGGACACGCCCATCGTCTACTACCTCATCCCTCTCGTCGCGTTCATCGTCGTGGTCCGCGCGGTGACGTTCCCGCCGCTCCGGGAGAAGCCGCGGACGCTCCAGGCCGTGACGCCGGAGCAGCTCGCCAAGGCGGCGACGGTCGACGCCCAGGCCGCCGTCGCCGTGGACCTGAAGGACCACCTCCACAGCGAGACGTCGTCGGTGATGTCGATGAAGCAGGGCGACCCGGTCGAGGTCGTCGTGCGCGACGTCTACTACTCGGTGCGCGTGACCGACTCCAAGGGCAAGCCCATGGTGAAGCCGCTGCTGCGGGGCGTGTCGGCGGCCGTGAGCCCGGGCGAGACGCTCGCGGTCATGGGGCCGAGCGGCGCGGGCAAGTCGACGTTTTTGGATTTGATCGCGGGACGGAAGACCGTCGGCTTCGGCAGGGGCGCGGTGCTCTACAACGGCGCCCAGCCGACGACGGCCCAGCGCCACGGCATGCAGTGCTACGTCATGCAGCACGACGTCATGATCTCCAATTTGTCGGTGCAGGAGACGGTGCGCATCGCCGCGCTGCTCCGGCTCTCGAAGCCGAACGACTCCGCCGTCGGCGACCGCGTGCTCTCCATCCTGCAGATGCTCGCCCTGGGCGGGTCGTCCCACGTCCTCGTGAAGGCCTTGGCCACGGGCGAGCGGCGCCTCGCGGCCGTGGCCGTGGAGATGGTCCACCTGCCGGCCGTCATGTACCTCGACGAGCCGACGTCGGGCCTCGACAGCAAGATGAGCCTCGACTTCGTCAACGCCATGCGCCGCCTCGCCGCCCGCGACGCGACGCTGCTCTGCACGATCCACCAGCCGACGGAGGAGATCTTCAACCTCTTCGACAAGATCCTCGTCATCGGCGACGGCCGCCGCGTCTACGCGGGGCCGCCGGGCGGCGCGTTGGAGAGCCTCCGGCCGGACCAGGTCGCGGGCGACCGCAACGCCGCCGAGTACCTCATGGACATCGCCAAGCAGGGCGCGGGGCCCATGGAGGCGAACCCGGGTTTAGCCGCGCCCGTGCCCGAGGGCTTCGACTACGACGCGATGCTCACGCAGGCGTCCGCGAGTTACGGCAACGTCTTCTCCGCGAGTTATATCATGAAGCAGTTCTTCCACTTCAAGGTCCACTGCCTGCGCAACGCCCTGGTGCTGTCGCACACGCGCCAGGCTTTGAAGATCGCCATGATCCGCAACCTCGTGGTCGCGCTGTGGTACGGCGTCGTGTACTGGGACCAGACGGACGCGCACTCGCTCGCGTCCGTGACCTACTTCTCGCAGCAGTTCATCACCATGTCGAACCTGCAAGCCATCCCCCAGATGTTCGACGAGCGCGCGCTGTATTACCGGGAAGTGTCCTCCGGCTTCTACGCGGAGCTGCCGTACTTGGCGGCGCGCTGCGCGATCAACGCGGTCGTCCAGGTGCCCTTGGTCTTCGTCTACTCCGTGATCACCTACCCCATGGTGGGCCTCCGGGGCGGCGTCTTCTCGGGCTACTTCGTCTTCTTCTTCCTCGTCATGTTCGGCCTGTCGCTCTGCGGCTACGCGTTCTCGAACCTCATCGCGGCGATCACGCCGAACCAGCAGTCGGCGCTGAATTTGTACAGCGCGCTCTTCCAGTTCTGCATCTTCTTCTGCGGCTACTCCATCCCCGTGAACCAGGTGCCGACCTACTGGTCCTGGGCGACGAACTTTTCCTTCGCGCGCTGGTCCTTCGAGGCGCTCGTGCTCAACGAGATGCAGGGCGAGCCGGGCGACGACGACCAGGACGCGTCCTACTGGCTCGACTACTGGTCCTTCTCCGGCCACTCCAAGTTCTCCGTCTTCGGCGTCTTCGTCCTCCAGGTCTTCGTCTTCCACTGCCTCGCGCTCCTGGCCATGAAGTTCATCTCCTTCCAGCGCACCTAGGTGTCTGCTCCGAGCCCGGCGGGGACGCCCCCCCATTCCCCCGCCGGGGCCCAATTTTCACCCCCGCGCCCCCCCGTTCGCGCGCCCGCCGTCCATCCGCGGCCGCGCTCCTCCCCCCGTTTTTACGACGAACGCTTACCGCAGGACGAGAAGGGCTCGATCGCGCGGTAGGACGAGTCGTTGCGGTAGCCGTAGGCCGACAGCGGGTACGCGTCCTGCGTGGCCGCGTCGTCCATCCAGAACGTCACGACGTCGCCGTTGTCGCTCCACGCGCCCATGATCGCGTCCGCGTCCTCGGCCTCGTAGTAGAGCGCGGGGGACATTCGATTCGAGTAGTACGAGCAGTAGATCTCCGCGAGGTCGTCCAACGCCGTCGCGGCCTCGTCCGAGAGCCGCCGCCGCGTCACGTCGAGGAGGTTCGTCGTCTCGCGCGGGTCGTCGAGGATCTTGAAGAGATTTAAAGACCGGAAGACGCCCGAGGCCGGCGCGGACGCGTTCAGGACGTCCGTGCCGTCCGCGTCCCACCAGCCGACGTTGTCGCAGCACGCGCCCTCGTCCTTGTACTTGTTCAGGTAATAGACGAGCTTGTAGTCGCCGCGGATCACCGCGAACTGCTCGTCGACGTACGACGACTCGATGACCGCGTGCGGCGCGGCGTCGTTCTCGCCGAGGATGGCCTTCCACCGATTCGCCCCGTCGAGGGCGACGCCGCCGTTCTGCGACAGGTCCGCGGCCTGGCGCAGGGCGCCGTGGACGATCGTCGGGAGCCAGTCGCTGACGTGGACGACGGCCGACGAGACGCGCGCGTCGGGCACGTGCTTCAAGCTGTGCACGAAGGCGGGCACGCGCAGGCCGCCCTCGAACGGCGTCGACTTGCGGCCCCGGAGCGGGTAGTTGGACCCGCCGTCGCCCATGCAGGACGCGCCGTTGTCCGACGCGAAGACGAAGACGTAGTCGTCCCACATGCGCTTGGCTTTCAGGGCCGCCACCAGCGCTTCGACCTCGTGGTCCACGAGCCGCAGCGCGCCCGCGAAGGTCTCTCGGAGGTGCGAGTGGCCGTCCGGGAGAGACGCCGCCAAAGTTGCGAACTCGGGCGTGGCCCGGTAGGCGTCGGGCACGCTCACTGTGTAGTGCGGCGCGTTGAACGCGAGCTCCAGGAACATGGGTTCGGCCGCGTCGTGGCGCGCGACGACCTCGCGCGCCGCGGACCCGAAGGCGAACGTCGAGTAGGCGCCGTCGTACCTGGCCGCGGCGTTGGCCGTGCCGTTGCTCAGGCTCTTGAAGACGCCCATGCCGCCGTTGATCGTGTGGTTAAAATAGTCGTCGTAGCCCGTCGTCAACAGCCCGAAGAACGTGTCGAAGCCGCGCCGCGTCGGCCAGTAGGCCTCCACCGCGTGGCCCACGTCCCACTTGCCGACGAGGTGCGTCGCGTAGCCGAGCTGCCGCATGCGCTCGGGGAAGAGCGTGAGCTCGAGGGGCAGCCCGAAGGGGCTGTCCGAAAGCACGTCCTTCTCCTGCATTCCCACGCTCGACGCGAACATGCCGCTGAGGAGCGCGGACCGCGACGGCGTGCAGCTCGTGTGCGTGTAGTAGCGTTTCAGCTGCACGCCGGACTCGGCGAGCGAGTCGACGAAGGGCGTCGCCGCGCCGAGGTCCGCGCTCTGGTACCCGACGTCGTTGAAGCCCGCGTCGTCGATGAGGACGACGTAGACGTGCGTCGAGAGCGTCGAGGATGCTGCGGAGGCGCCGTCCGATGCTGCGGAGGCGTCCGAGGGCGTCGAGGCGCCGTCCGCTGGCTCCGCGCCGTCCGACGGCGCCGGGTCCACGGCGAGCGCGGCGACGGGCGCCTGTCGCTGCGTGAGGATGCCGGAGAGGACGATAGCGCCTCCCACGAGGGCTGCGAGCAGCCCCAGCAGCAGCGGGAGCCGCTGCGGTGGCGGCTGCCCCATGCTCGTACTCGAAGGACTTCACCCAATGCTTCACCTTTGCATGTTTGACCGCCGCTCGCTTCATCAGCTCAGCATCTCGCGCGCGCCGCCGCCGCCGCCATGGATTTCAAGTCCCTGAAACGCCAGCGCGACGGCAAGGCCAAGCGCGGCGACGTCAAGGCGAAGGCCGCAGCGCTCCGCCAGGCGAAGCTCGAGGCCGAGGCCGCGGCGCGGCGCGACGCGGAGAAGGCGCGCGCGAAGCGGGAGGCCATGACCATGCCGCCGCCGCCGCCGCGGGCGACGGCGGCCAAGCCCAAGGCGACGAAGAAGGTCGCGTCGCTGACGCGGCCCGCGCCGGCGACGGCGGCCGCGCCGCCCGCCGCCGCCGCGGGCCTGCCCGCGGGCTTCTTCGACGCGTCCGGCGCGACGCCGGCGGCGCCGGAGCCGTCCGCGGCGGCATCGCTCGTCGCCTACGGCAGCGACGACGACGACGACGGCGGCGGCGACGCCGCGGCGGCCGCGGCGCCCGCCGCGGCGCCCGCGGCCGCGCCCGCGTCCGCCGAGGACGACGCGACGGCCGCCGCGGCGGCGGCGGGCGTGCTCCCGGCGGGCTTCTTCGACAACGCCGACGCGGACCTCCGCGCGCGGGGCATCGACCCGGAGAAGAAGAAGGCCAAGGACGAGTCCGCGGCCTGGGCGGAGTTTCAGGAGTTCGCGGGCGGCGTCCGGGAGCAGGAGGCCCACGACGAGGCCGCCGAGGCGACGGAGGCCGACGACGAGTACGAGCGGCGGAATCTCGACCAGGCCTGGTACGAGAGCCGCCTCGCGCCGCTCCTCGCGCGCGCGGACAAGGCCGCCGCGCCGTCGTCCGAGGCCGCGCCGCGGCTCCAGGACGACGCGGAGGCGCCGGCGACGGAGGACAGCGTCGTCGCCCTGCTCAAGGCGAAGAAGCGCGCGAAGAAGGAGGAGCGCGAGGCGAGGCTCCGGGAGGTCGACGACGCGTACGCCGACCTCGGCTCCGACGACGAGGACGACGCGTGGCAGACGGGCTTCAGCGGCGTCTGTAGCCACCCCGTCGTGAGGGACGACTAAAAGTGGGTCGGCTAGTTCGTACGCTGGGCATGGGCACGGGGTGCGGCCGGCCGCGGGTTTCGCGGCCGCGCGCGGTGGCGGTCGCGCGCGGGATCGACGAGCCCATCCCCGTCCGTTCCGCTGCCGTTGCGGGTCGACACCGTCGTTTTATGCGATCACTATGAAAGCGCCGTCAACTCCCCTGTGTCCAAAGCTCTTCAACATTGTCCGGTCACCGAGAGCCTCACATTTCATGTTCGTGCCCTGTGATACTGTCTCGTCGACGCGCAAAAATTGCTGGCGACGCAGCAGCATCGCGGAATTTAATTAAGCCAGGTGCGCGCACGCGTCCTTCGCGGCCGTCTCCCGCACGCCCGCTTCCCCCGCTCGCCCGCGGCGCGGCTCCGCGCTGGGGCGGCGGACGGTTTCACCATCTTTTCCTTCAACCAGGTTGTTGCTCGGCGGCCGCCCCGGCGATACGGGCCGCCCGCACGGCGTCAATTTTCCCCCTCGACTCGGTCTGCACCATGAAGTCCGACGTCGCTTCCGACGCCGAGCTCAGCGACGACAGCGCGCCTGCCCCGCGCAAGCGAGCGCGCGCCTCGGCGTCGACGCTCCTCCTCGATCCGACGGCGCGGGGCCGCCGCCCCCGCCAAAAGACCCCCCTCCGCCAGCGCGCGTCGACGCCGAAGAGAGCCGACCCGCTCGTCCGCGGCCGCTCGCGCGCGGGAAAGCGCATCGCGCGTCACGCCGTCGTGATCAGGTACCGGCCCCGGCGCCGCAAGATTATCCCCTTCCTCGAGAAGCTCGTGCAGCTCATCCAGGTGCGCCGCCGCCCCGCATACGGTCCCTATCCGGACGCCGCCCCCCGCCGCAGGAGGAGCCCGAACTTATCCAGTGGACCAAGGAAGGCGCGCCGCCGCGTCGATATCTTCGGCCGCAAGAGAGCGACCCGTCGTCCCCAGGTAACATCATCATCCCCGACCCCAAGGAGCTCGAGAAGAAGCTGCCGACCTACTTCCGCCACGAGCACTACTCGTCCTTCCAGCGCCAGCTCAACAACTTCGGCTACAACAAGCTCCACAAGAGCTCGAGCCCGCAGAACTCGGTCTACGTGCGCATCAAGGGCGACCAGCTCACGGACATGGACCCCGTGGAGCTGCTCCAGCTGCGGCCCGTGCTCGAGCGGTCGACGCTGCGGCGCGCGAAGCGCACGCGGCGCAAGGGCGACAAGAAGGCGAAGAAGGCCGCGAAGAAGGACGCGCCGGCGACGCCCGTCCGCGTGTCGCCGACGAGCCCGCTCACGCCGCCGACGGCCGAGGCCGCGTCGGAGTCCAAGCCCCAGTGCCCCGGCGCGCCGCCGCGGCCCCGGCCCGGGTCCCTCCTCGCCCACCGCGGGCCCGACGCGCCGCCCGTCGCGCTCCTGCCCGCGCTCGACGGCGGCGGCGCCGCGCCGCCCGGGTTCCGCGACGCGTCCGTGCTCGTGCCCTGCGGCGCGGCGGCCGGCGGCTTCGCCGAGGCCTTCGCCGAGGGCCACTACGCCCACCTCCCGGGCATCGCCTTCCACCTCGCGCCCGCGCCGGCCGTCGCCGCGCCCGCGCCGGGCCGCGCGCCGCCGCCGGGCGGCGACCGCGGCGCGCGCTGGGCGCCGACGCCCGGCGCGTCGTCCTTCTCCGTCTTCCAGCGCAAGGCGCCGCCGGCGGGCGCGGCGGGCGTGCTCTGCCCGGGCCTCTACGCGAGCCCCTTCCCGGGGTACGCGCCCTTCTCCATCGTCGTCTCGCACGACGCGGCCTACCACGGCCAAGTCGCCGCGGCCGCGGCGGACGCCCGCGACGGCGGCGACGGCGCCCCGGCGCCCTGGCCCTCGCCCGCGCCGGCGGCGGCCGCGGGCCTCGGGCCCGACGGCGCGCCGGGCCCCGTCGCCGCGGCGTTCTTCGCCGCGCCGCCGCCCGAGGCGCCGCTCCCGAGCCGCCCCCACAGCCCCGACGGCCACTGGCGCGCCAACCTCGAGGACGACGACGTCCACATCTTCCCCGACGACTTCTCCGACATCTTCCCGCCCGAGGAGCCGTTCCTCCTCTGAAGCCCGCGGCCGCCGCCGGTTCGTCTTCGCCCGCCGTCGATCTCACCGGCGAGGTTCGCCCAAACATCTCTCCACGCGTTCTCTCTTCCCAATTGTGTGCTCCAGCCTTGTTGACTACTCTCCCACCACCACGACGCCGGCCCCGCTTTTTCGCGCGGCCCGCCTCGCGCTCTCGCGAGCGGGGCGGGCCCCGCTTTTCCGCGCGGCCCGCCTCGCGCTCTCGCTCGCTCCTCTAGACGCTAAATCGCTACTCCTCTTCAAAATTAGTGCCGCGCCGGCGCCTCCTGGTTCGCCGCCTTCTCGGCCGTGTCGGACGACGCGTCCCACCAGAAGCAGCCCGTGTTGAAGGCGACGTCGTCGCCGAACCACGCGGTCCAGCGCGCGTCGCCGTCCGCGACGTAGGTCGCCGTCGAGCCCGACGCGTCCAGGTCGTCGTCGACGAGCGTGCCCATGAACTTGGACTCGGGCTTGTCGAACATGAAGACGTAGAGCTTGTCGTCGACGATCTGCCACACGTTCGGATCCGCGTCGGGCCCAAGCGTCGCCTTCGTCCACTGCGACTCCTCGGCGATGCCCCAGGCGCAGAACCCGCCGAACTGGGGCGCGTAGGCGCTCGGGTCGGCTTCGAAGGTCGCCCGGTTCGCCGCCGTCGAGAAGTAGAACGTGTAGCCGCCGTAGGTCGCGTTGTGCGCCGCGGAGCCCGCGACGGCGTCGGCGCCGTCGGCGAGCGAAAAATAGGCGACGACGTCGTAGCCGCTCAGCACCGGGCCGGCGGCGGCCTCGAGGCACGACGCCTCCAGCGCCACCTCCTCGGTGTAGACGACGCTCATGAGGTAGCCCCGGTTCTCGGCGACGAAGGCGCCGGCCATGAGCGCGAAGGCCGTGATGTACATAACGCCCAACATATGCTTGAAGTTATCCAGGCCCTGCATCATCGTCGGCCGCTCTCCGAGGCGCGCGACGCGCCCAGAAGCTCGGCCTCTATACGCACTCCACTATCGGCGCTTGCGGCAGCTTCGCCACAGCTGCGCAGCTCGCTCGCTGATACGGCCGGCATGCTCAGCCCCGGGCTGCCCATCTCGAGCCCCAGTCGCCTATGGTGTGGTGATCCATGTCGAGCTTCAAGGACTTCGTCAAGGCGCGCAAGGCCGCGGCGGCCAAGGGCGGCGCCGCCGCGGACAAAACAGCCGCGCCGGCGCCGCGCCGGCCGCCCGCCGCCGCGCCGCCGCAGGTCGCGCCGCAGCCGCCCGCGCGGCCGCCCTACGCCGGCCCGCGCGTGCTCATGGTGACGACGGCGAACCTCTTCGTCTACGACAACAGCGGCCGAAGCAGCGACATGACGAAGCGGCCCACGGGCGGGCTGACGCTGACCTACGCGCTGACGCGCTACGCGAAGCGCGCGCTGGCCGCGCGCGTCGTCGCCGTCGACTTCGTGTTCAAGCACTACGAGCGCGAGGCGCGCCGGTGGGAGGGCCTGGACGTGGACTGCGTGCGCCTCGGCTGCGACCCGCAGATCGCGGCGGGCGCCTACGACGTCGTCGTCGTGAGCTCGCCGGAGCTCGGCGTCTGTCGCTGGGTCGCGTCGCACTGCGACGCGCCGCTCAAGATCGCCATGTGCCACGACTACGCCGGCGCGCCCTGGGGCCCGTTCACGAACACGGATGAGGACCAGCGGGAGGAGCTCTACGCCGTGCTCGCGGGCTGGCGGCTCCTCACGGACTCGCAGCACGTCGCCGACTACCACAACCGCTTCGCGCCCGAGGCCTATTCCGCCCGCGGCCTCGCGAACCCGCCGACGGCGCGCCAGTGCTACGGGGCCTGCTACGGCTACTACGAGCGCCACCAGATGCCCCATTTCGCCGACGCGATCGACCGCGAGTACGTGACGATCATCTCGCCCTGCGCGCCCAAGGGCCTCTCGATGATCGCCGCGCTGTCGCCGATGATGCCCAATACGAAGTTCCTCTGCGTGGCGACGGCCTGGACGAACGGCGTCGTCCAGCACATCCTGAAGCGCTTCGAGAACGTCGACATCCAGATGGGCACGCAGAACGTCGACGACTTTTACGCGCAGACGAAGGTTTTGATCGTGCCGTCGATCTGGCCCGAGGCCTTTGGGCTCGTGACCATGGAGGCGTCGGCGCGCGGCATCCCCGTCGTGTCCACGGACCACGGCGGCCTGGCGGAGGCGAACCCCGTCGACCGGCTCAAGATCCGGACGCCCTACTTCTACGACCACGCGGGCTTCCAGCTCCTGCGGGACACGACGCTCGACGACATGATGGAGCGGCCGCGGCCGCCGCCGCCGGACGACGTCGTCGCCGCGGGGAGCGACGCGGAGAAGCGCCAGGAGAAGGTGTCGAAGCACCTCCTGCGCTGCCTGCTGCACGTCGCGCCACAGGACGTCGCGCTGCCCTTCGCGAACCTCGTCCACGCGCTCATGACCGACGACGCGCTCTACGCGGCGGCCGCCGCGGACGCGCGGAAGAGCGGCCTCGCCTTCATCGAGAAGCACGAGGACAAGATGGACGCCATCATCGCCGAGGACTTCGCGAACCCCGCGGTCTTTAAGTTCTAGCCGTCGCGGCCGAGGCCCCGGAAGACGGCCGGCGGCTGGCAGAAGCCGAACCAGCCGTAGCCCAGCGAGAGCGCCGCGAAGAACGCGACGAACGCTAAACCGTGGGCGCCGGTGCTCAGCGTACGAGTCGCTCTCTGGTGCGCCTGCGCGAGCGCGACGGTCACGAGCGCCGTCGAGCAGAAGAGTCCGCGCGTCATATCGCGCCGCGCGCCGCCGTCGACGACGCGCCGCGCGGACCAGATGACATATGCCTGCCCGATCATGAACGAGGAGAAGAGACGGATGGTCTCCTTGAGGTGCAGCCGCCCCTGGATGTGCCGCGCGGCGACCTCGGCGCCATCGTCGAAGAGCACGGCCCAGGACGTCGGTCGGAAGAAGCCGGCGGCGCCGACGACGAGGAGCGCGACGGACGTGATGACGAAGAGTTTGTCGAGGCGCTTTCGTTGGCTCAGGGCATCCATGATCAGAGGGCTGCCTCCGACTGCCATGTGCAGGGGAAACGAGGTAAAGGTGAAGCCCAATTCCACGGAGCGATCATCGATCGATCGGCCGAGGCTCGACACCAGAGGCCACAGCTACGACCGGCGACGGCCGACGCCGCAGTCCGCCGACCGCCTCGCCAAACCGAAAAACGCGCTGCACGCCGCACGCCACCTCTCGGACGCCCCCGCACGG
>Ga0257106_1000984_pt1 | contig 14967 bp, 6 predicted proteins | sample LP_taG_3_FD_190177 | JGI IMG/M metagenome (GOLD analysis project Ga0257106, IMG submission 190177) | Marine microbial communities from Northeast Subartic Pacific Ocean, Canada - LP_J_2011_P26_10m | ecosystem: Environmental > Aquatic > Marine > Oceanic | place: Canada: Northeast Subartic Pacific...
CACTTCCAGAAGATGCAAATCACCCATCTTTTCAACAAGCCAGCAATGCTGTATGGACCGCACAAGACCTGCCCATTGATCACTTTCTGGCCATGCTCCACACACAGCGCATCCTCGACACGGCGCTTGACGCCATGGGACGCAACCATGAAGGCGAATCGACTCAATTCTCACTGTCAAGGCAAGCGGCTCTCGCTACCAAAGTAGCGTTCCCACTTCCTGGCGAGGTGCCCTTGGGCGGCGTAATTACGGTCAAACTAAGTTCACCAAACTTGTTGGATTGGCTCCATGCTGCAACTTGGCACAAGGGAAGGGACCGCGTTCCGAGAACCATCAACGACGAGCGAGCGATGGCGAAGGACGGAGAAGCAAACACCTGGGTCTAATCGATTAAACCATGAGAAACTAGGAACTCAACCACCTCGTGGTCGGAACCGGTGAAAACCAGTGCTTGGCAACTTTCCGAGGTGTGCCATTCAACCCGATCGTGAGAGGTCCAACGCTCCTGTAAATCAAACGAAGGCGTTTGGCCGATGAATTTGCACTCAAGAACATCAAGGGCGATGACAGCCGTTTCAAGTTCGTGAAACCACGTGCCAACCGATGGACTAGCCTCGACTTCCCAGCCAAATTCTTCCCTGATTTCTCGAATGATCGCCTCAACTTTAGTTTCGTGTGATTCCAATTTGCCCCCGGGGAATTCCCATGTGCCAGAATGATGTTCATGGGAGGCTCTGCGAGCCAACAGAAACTGATGGTCACGAACGAAGAGCGCACCAGCAACACGCAGCACTGGCTTATGCACAAGTCGAGCAAGCACCCCTTTGACAAGGGCTAAGCTTTGCTTTGTTGGATGTGACTCATGCTTTGGCAAATGGACAAATAAAGTTGGTATGGCAACAGAGCCCATCGACTCAAGCGTCCGATACAGAGTTTCATTGCACAAAAATAAGCCCGCATCGTTGGAGAGTTCTGCTTCCACATCCCAATCTTGGAGCCATGTTTGAATTGGTGCAGTGCTGAGTAAATCGCCAGCACCAGAGAGAAGGGAAGAAGTCACTTGACGTCCATTGTTATCAGGAATACGCATTTCCAACCTGTCTTGGGCTCTCATTTCAAGACGGGGGACTGTGCATGCACCACAGACGCCAAGGTGGACAATTGCATCCCATACTTCACCAGATTGAAGGCGTTCAGCGACGGTCATGCTTCCTTCTTCATCGACGGTGAGCACGGTTCGTTCCAATTCAACATAAACGCTTTTTGAGGGCGTTTGACGCAACTCTTTCCAAGGGTCATCCAACACCAAATCAGATGGCATGAGGTTCACAACATCCTGTGACACATTAACCGAAGCACCGCCGAATGGCTCGAATCCCGTCAACAAGATGCGCTTCACGGTTCCCCGTAGAAGTGGCGGTTTTTCATCTCCATGCCTGTTGTTTAAGCGTCATCTTGACAAACATGAGAGTGCAGCATGTGTTATAGCGAGGGGGGAAAAGACGTGGAAGATATGGTTGTGTGGTCCCCTGTACCGGAAAAAAATCAACTGACAGACAGGCGTGAAATTCGATTCCTGAGGGAAGTATGGCGCCAAATTACCTTCGGAGTTGGGGCTTGGGGTACACTTCGCCCGCTTGTGGCTGCCGTGCTCGCAGCGATTCCTTTTTTGTTCCTCGGTCAGCACTTCAACCGTCAACACAGAAAGGGTTTGGATTGGTTTATGTTGCAGATACCGCTCGCACTCACCCTCGTGCTTTGGATTGGCCTTTGGCTTTACTCAATCTATGATGCGTGGCTTGCCGCAACGAAAGTTGGCATTGATTCTGATGCCTAAGATCGCCAAAGTTGGTCGGTTGAAGGGATGTTTCCATTTGCCAATCCGGTCAAGTCATCAAGATCATCTTGATCAAATTCTGTCGGTAAATCTCCAGAAATGAACGTACCGACAGACCGTGATTCAATGGCCCAATACATGACAGAATCTTCGTTGTTAGAGTGACCTTTATTTTCGCTGTCTTCATGATTCGCTGGAGAAGTGTAGACAAGGTTCACGAGGCCAAGCAAATGGCCCGCTTCGTGAACGAGCACGCTGTTTTCCACCTCTTCCGCTGACGGCCTGTTGAAGAATCCTGCTGCATCGTCCACTGAGTCACCAAAAATGGCAACTGTGGAAGCATCGACAGCGACACCAAGAACGTTATCGTCAGAGTAAGTGTTGGATGGGAAAATGAATTGCCAAGTCAGAACAGAGCCGTCCCTTGGTTCTTGCCACTTCGTATCCCACGCTTTATCTCTGACATCCTGAGCAGACCAACTGCCTTCGTGGTCGAATGTGGTTTCCTCAAATTTGAGTTCAACACCGTCTGGTTTGTCGCACACTTGCTCCAATCGCTCCACGAGCATGTTGGTGCTGCTGGTTTCTGGTTTGTAACCTGCCTCATAATCGACTTCGACAACGAGTTTGGTGTAGGTCCCGCCATCGAGGCAAGCCAGGGTTAAGCCACCAGGAATGCCATGGTTTTCCAAGAGGTCATTCACCGCATTTGAGGCCCCAATGCAACCGGTGAGGGCTGGCAAGAGCAAAACTGCGAGGACAACAAAACCAATCGATTTTTTACCACTCACAACAAAGCCTCCATGTCCTGTCTTTCAAACTCATGGTTCACCAGTCCTCTGGAATTTCCAAAGGAGAGAACAACTGACCTGGCCCTTGTGCACGAGCCAATTGCGAACGGGACAACGCTTCCCAAGGCCGTAAGGCGAGCAAACCCTCTGCGAGCGTCGCCTCAATTTCAACAAGGGTTACCCGAATCAGCGTGGAAAGTATGTCCATTCGATCTTCGTCGATAATTTTGAACACTTTTTCCAAATCGAATGTTGGGCTGACGTCGCCTGCAGTCCCTTCTTCGATTGGCCAAGGGGATGTGATTCGCTCGCTGAAACTTTGTCCTGTGGCTTCAATATGGGTGTCGAGGGAGCGAGAAAGCCCAGCAATATGCCGCCCTACCACCAGGCTGACTTCAATGAGAGGCATGCTAAGTTGGTTGATCAAGTTGACCACCCGCTCTTGCATCGTGACCATGCCTTCAACGGCTTCGCTCGACTCATCGCTCATGAAAAGGCCTCACTTCATCATTGATTCAACGTATTGCCAACCGAAGTGATTCCATTGATCTTGAGTCCAACCCTCTGGCAAACCTGTCGGGGGCAGTGGAGGTGGTGGGCGTTCGCCTTCTACTGCTACGGAGGCCTTGATTGGCTCTGCGGCAACCGGTGCATTGACGGGAGCTGGAGAGGCGCTCGGAGAGGGCGATTGTGTTGGTTCGCCAATGGCTGGCAACGCCTTTCCTGCGTTCAATTCTTCCATCACTGCTGCTGTTTCATCCACTAGGCCGTCTTCAAGAGCCTCACTGCGAATGCGACGATTCATGACAAGCATCCACATGGCAAGGGAGAGGGAAACAATCGCAATCAGATAAAGCACGATGGTGAATGTACTTTCCGAGGCTTGTTGAGCCAAAGCGTCCCCATCTCGAACAGTTTCACCTTTCACGATGAGCGGGTCCACTGTACGACGATCCATTTCTACTTCATCCACGAGGACAAGCACACGGTATTCGACGGTTTCACCTTGATTCACATCCGCCTGCGTAGGCAACTGAGCCTCGCTGATCCCGCCTGCCGATGCGACAACATCCGCTCGAGCGACTTCAGCCCAGAAGCCGCCTTCGATGGCTCGCTGCAGGACAAAGGCCACATCGCCTTTCCCGCCTTGATTCAAGACCGAAACGTCAAGGGTGACTGAGGCACCTTCGATAGGCGAAGGGTTGCTCCATGAAAGGATTGAATCATCGTGACTTAGGTCCATCAAAGGTCCGACCAAAGCCAGTGGCCAGGAAGCAATCGGTGTGGCTAAGGAATTGTCCATGGTATCGAAAGGATTGCCTGCTTCATCGGAACCAGACACCCACACATCGACCACATAAGATGGCAGCAAAACGGTGGCCCCTGCATCGGTTAGGTCAAGGTTTCCAGTCCAGAAAAATTGTTCCCCAAACGGCGTGGTATCAGGGAGAGGCACGCTTCCACGTGAAATCTCTGCTTCGCCTGCTCGAACTCGGTAGTGCAAAACTGCAGGTTCCTGGAGATCAAAGCCGTAGTCGTCGATTGTTTCCAACATCACAAGCAAGTCGCCAGCTTCTCCGATGGAGAGCGGTGAGCCTGCAGAGACTTCATCGAGGGAAATTGCAGCAATGGTCGGGCGGGTGCTGTCAACAGCAAGGCGCACTCGCGGAACAATGGAGGTTTCATCCATGGCCAGACCTGGTAAATCATCCAAGTCCAATCGCAAATCCAGATGACCGGAACGAACAGAAGGAATTAGAATGTCGAGACTGAATTCTCCTGCATCCCGGGTCGAAGTACGCCATATGTGGTCGTAGTCACCAAACACAACGTCGAAAGCCCCGGCAGGAGCAGGTGTTTCGTCTTCCGAAAACAACACCCGTCCGTTGACGCGCAAAGCTTGGCCTGCTCCAATGAGTGTTTCCTTGAATTCTGCGTTGTAATGGTTGGTTCCATCTCGAAGTTCAACGGCTCGAATGTGACCATCCATGGTGTCGAACCTGAAGTCATTATCAAGACTCCACGCATCGTTGCCAAGCCCTGCTTTGGTCTCAAAGCAAGGTGTGATTTCACCCTCATTGCACGGTAAGTCCGTCACAAGGATCTTTGGAATAATTCGGTTCTCCCCGTTGGTGTCGAAGCTTTCAGGGAAGGTCCAAGTCAATTGGAACCTTGCGAGAATCTTGATGATGCTGTTGTTGTCTTCATCGATGGATACGGAGGAGTAGAGATTTGAAACAGCGATGTTATCCGAACCGGATTCCATCAGCGCCATTGGTTCCCCATTCGCATCGGCAGTGAGGGTGATGAACAACGATGTATCATCGTCATCATAATCGCCACCAAGAGCCAGTTGAACGTATTGAATATCCTGCCAACCGTTTCGATCGGACAGCACAATTTGTGCGGAGTAGGGTATGCCTGGGTGCAAGGCAGCCTTGTCATCGTGTCCGAGAATCGTGGAGTTGTCTAAATCCAATTCAGGTTCAAATTCAACACGAATCTTGTATGTGCCGAGATCGTTGTCCCAGTTGGGCACGGTTTCGCCCGGCGCATAGCCACAAGGTTGGTTGGAGTCTGGACATACTGGCCCTTGACCCATAGCCACTGCGTTGTTTTGAGCGTCTTTCCCGGTCACATAATACGAAACTCGCTGACCGTGGGAGAGCATTGAATCATCGATGAGGCCTTGGAAAATATTGAGACCGCCAGCCTTGATTTCGGGGGATGAAAGGGTTTTGATTTCGTACTCGTCTTCATTTGGCAAGCCGTCAAAGTTGTAATCGCTGCAGCCGATGGCGGTGCTTGCTTTGCATCCAATCCAATAATGCAGGGAGATTTGATTCGGAGGGTCAACTGAATCTTGAACGAGAACGCTCAAAGATTGACCACCTGGCGCCGGTGGGCCTGCATGGCGTTCTTCACCATCACCCGGCGTAGAGGAGAGGACCAGAGGGGAATTACCGTCAAGGATCAATCGTACCGAGTTGTAACCTGGATTTGCGTAGGTTGAACCATTTGGTAAATCCGCTGCAATAACGTAGAACACCATACCACCCGGAGCGGATTCCAAAGGCGAAGTGAACGTGATGTTGTATTCACCAAACGCTGGATTTTGTTCCGTAGCGAGGACGGTTGGTTCACCGATTGGATCGCCATCATACGTGACGTTTTGACCAATGATGGTGAGGTTAAATTGACCCGCGAGCGGGGACAATTGAGAATCTTGGAAGTGAATGCCACCGGTGAAGGTTAGGTTGAAGCCGCCGCGAACCCAATCGAGGTTGTACAATTCTCTTCCAGTTTCTTCATACACTCGAACGCCATCCAATTGGATGTCATTTTCCACAACGAGATCAAGCGAGGAGGTTTGCCATGCGCTGACGGCTAATCCCAAGTCGTCTTCGACCGAAATCAATGCTTCAGTGCCAGATTCATCATCCCAACTCCAATCGATGCTCATCGGCATACGAATGGACACGACATCGGATGCGTCTGTGGTCGAAGTGCAGTTGGCTGCATCAAACATGACGATGCCGTCGCCATCGCTGATGACGGTGCACACATCCCCACGTTCCCAGCTAAACGCTGGGTTTTCCCCGTAAGAATTGTTGATTGCAACCAAGGCGTCAGTGACATAGTCGACATCATCTCCCGGCGCAACCTTAGTGATCAGGTTGCGATAAACGCCATCAGGAGCAACGAGTCCACCTTCAAGCGAGGCATCAACAGCCCGAGTTTGCATTTTGTATGCAATGTCAATATTGGAAATCTTCACCCGTCCAGAACTTGCTGCCTTGACTGCAATTGGGATGAGGACATCGCCATCGCCGTTTTCTGGGACGGCGGCATTGAACGCAGCGATCAGGGTCGGAGCGTACTTCACATCAACAGAAACAACTGAGTTGTCGCTTGCTTCAACAGCGGATTCGTTGAGGAACAACAGCGATTCCCAATCCCATACCAGATCGTTACCAACATCGAGACGGGGTCGGTCTGGGTAGCCTTCTTCGTACTCAAGGAGCATTGAATCGATGGTGGGTGTGACGCTTGGGTCGTTGGTGGACATGCTAATGGCGTACCTTACAGTTGAACCTGCTTCGTCCGCTGCAAAACTCACTTCTTGGCCGTTGACAGCCGGCAACCAGGTGGAACCGTTGTCGTTGGATACTTGAATTTGGAGCGAGGTGCCGGTAGGCTCCGTCGCCACCCATTGTGGACGAACTTTACCGACTTTGGTCCCTGCAGTGAACGGGTCTGAAGTCCATGAACCACTCGCTACATACGAGGTTGCCATTTCTACATCAACCCACCACGAAACTGCGGTCGAACCGATTAACTGTGCTTTCCAGACTAAATCTTGACCGGGATAAGCAAAATGAATGGTTTCGTTGGAGGTGACAGATTCCCAATGTGTGCCGTTGTCAGCTGAGATCCAGTAATCCACTCGGTCACCGGTTGAGGCGGCTGACCAGTACGTTTGCATGTTGGCGGCGACGATGTTTTCGGCCGCTGAAGTCACAGGACCATACCAAGTCGTCGTCCCTGGGGCAGGGGTCGTTTTGTACTGCCAGCCGGTTCCGTATTCTCGGTAATACAACGTCGAAGAAGACCATGTGGAGTAGCCACAATCAACGGTCACGAAGCGGTTACCGTCGAATTGAAGCCCATACCCGAGCGCTGAAACCAAACGAGTGCCGAGTTGTGGAACCAGTGAACTTGAGGATCCTGAAATGGACCACGCTTCGAGTTGATCTTGGTCAGCGCTGCCGGATGTACCTTTTTGACATCGCATGAAGAAAGTCGTGTTGTTCATTTCCAATCCACGCACTTGTTGGCCTGTTTTACCGCACTCGAACGAGGTACCCGAAGAGGAGGAGTAAGAATACATGTTGGAGCCACGGGTGTATTGTCCATCTGCCTCGTCGGAGAAGGTGTAGGGGACAATTCGACGTTGAGTGTTGTGGACAATCCAAACTTCGTCTGTTGTGCGGTCGTATGCTATGCCCGTGTATTCCGAATATTGCGGTGATACATCGTAAGAATCGAGGCATGTCCATGTGTCGTCGCGTGAAATATCCAGTTCTAAAACGCGGTGATATTGAGTCGGAGCTGATGAACTGTAGTGATAGCGATAGCCCGATAGAATAGCAAACATTCGTTCGTCATCGGTCACGGTCCAATCGCGGAACCCGTAACTACCGTAGTAACTGCTCGGATGGAGGGTGGCAATTGTGCAATCTGCTTGATCAAGCGTAATCGTTGATTCACGAGTGAGGTTGTTTGGATAGAGCCGTTGTACAATGTTCTGGAAGTTGGAAGAACTCCATGTAGACAAGAAAAGCCAGTCGTGATGCTTCAAAACTGCCCCTTGTGATTGTTTTACCAAACTGGAGGCGGTTTTCAACGTCTGCTGAGAAAATCGGTTTTCAGTGGCGTTGGAGGTGTGCGGTTGTCGAAGAGCATAGGAGCCATTGTCCAGCCAAGCGTCAGAATTAAGATCGGTTTCTTCATCATAGCCATGCGGGAAAAAGATTTCATCCGTGCTCTCGAAAGCGAGGCTCACATCACCACTTCTGGCATCTGATGAGGAGGCCTGGCCTAAGATCCAATCCGAGCGGTCATCGTCGAGGATTTGAGACCAACCCGTTGCAGAGGCTCCCGAAAGCGTCATGCTCACATCTGTGATTTTAGCGCCTTTAGGTAGCGATATCTCCGCACCAGCATCTGGATTCCCACCCTGATAGAGGGCAACATATTCCGTTGACCCGTCTGCGAATTCATAGACGTGGCGAGCCACACCGGATGCATCAGCAGGTTTCACAACCACATCCGCCAGTGGGGACAATGGTGACATCACCATGATGGCAAAAAGCAAGAACATCACGCCGCGGCCGGCTGGAATATTATCATGCTTAACGCGTCCCATAGAGGGTCACATGCGGTTCAGGCTTTAGACAATACGCAATGCTGTCTTATGCTTGAAGTCAGCCGGTTTGCCGAGAGTCATAACGAATTGGGGATGAATCGCCTCGAATCCCATCTTCTTCGTCGTCATGAACTTCAAACCAATCAACCATCCAATCGCCGTCAGTGTCCCAATTTGTTGGGTCGGTTCCTTCAGCAACGTGGTCGTTATCGTGATCGAGGAGGTACCATCCAAATTCGTGCTCGCCGACGCCTCTGACCGGGGCGGAGAAAGGTGAGCCCTCGTAATAGATGTCCCAAGCATCGGTCCAGTTGCCTGCCAAATGGACTTCATCGTCGCCCGCATCAAGGGATAGGAAATTTGTGTCTTTATCGTCCACAATGTAGGCATAACGAATGTCGTTGGAAAAGGATTGATCCATCTTGAGGTAGTTGACTGCGCTGGAACCTGTTTCATCGAAGTTGAGCGTTGCTGCTCGGAATTGCCACCATTCCAAAACAACCTGGCCGTCGTAAATCAAGCCACTCAATCGAACACCGTTCGGTGATGAGAAATCTGAATCTGTGACTGCGTAGAATTCTTGGAAGTTTGTATAGGGTTCATAGACGCATCCTGCTCCAGTGCAATCCCAATTTCCATCTTGATCGGGATCGAGGTTTGCATCAAGTGGGTCTGCAGGATTCATGGTAAACCAAGTGAATGTCAAATCAGGGCGACTAAGCACGCCTTCTGCACCCTGTTGGGAAAGCGGCAGGCATGAATTTGTATCCGTATCACAAGGACCACCCGTGGCTGCGTCAATCCAAACCACTCGGATTTGTAAGAAGGAGCTGAAGTTGTCGTTTGACTCGTTCCAGGCTTTGGAATATTCATACCAATCAGGGATCATATCGCCATCAGTGTCGTTATCGCTGGGGTTGATTCCGTACTTGAACACTTCACGGCCGTCGGAGAGGTTGAAATCGCGGTCATGAGAGACCACTTGCCCGTTGGAAACGGTCGTAGAATAGGTGACGCTATCCCCGTCTGAATCATTCAAATCTGGGCGGGTTTGATTGTCCCACTCCATCCAGTTGGTGAACGGTAAATCGCCGAGGCCCGGTTGGACCACATCAGACGAAGGCGTGAACACTCGCTCGGCCCACGTACCTTGAGTTGCAGGAATATCAAACGCTGTGCGGCCATACCAGCCATCCCGGTCTCCATCGTAGTCGACGTCCCATGGATTGATTGGGTTTGCAGCCCAATGGTTGAGGGTAGAAGGGTCTTCCATTCCATACAAAGCGTAGCAGTATTCCCATCCATCTTCGATTCCATCAGCGTCTGAATCTGTGCTCGTCGGGTCGGCCACACCAATGAGGGTGCGGTTGAAATTGTCGAAGTAGAATTCATTAATCTTCAGCATTCGATCTGCGCTTTCTGGTGATTTTTCGATGAAATCATCATAGATCGCATCCTTTGCTTGGGCCAGACTCATGCCTGCTTCTTCCATGTATGCAGCCATTGCATCTTCGCCGAAATCAATGATACCAAGGGCAGCCGGAACAGAATTGCGTTCGCTGTACTTCCCCCATGTCCTTGATTCCCATTCTCGAAGGTTGCTGAACACTTCTTCTTCAGTGATTTGCCCGTCGCCATTACAATCAAAACTATCGCCGTCGGTATCGAGGTCGACATCATTATCAATCAGCGGATTCATGCTCCACCGGTTTTGATCGAGGTCCCAAACCGTGAACCAGTATTCAAATCCGTCATACATGCCGTCGCCGTCCGTATCAGGATTGGTAGGGTCGGTCATGCCGAGTAGAATTGAGATGATGGCGTTTGGTGGCTCTCCTTGTTGCCAATCATTGAAATCAGTGAGCAAGCGCTTGCCGCGGGTTTCTTTGGTGATCAAGATGTTGAACACGCGCTGTGCTTTTTCTGTTGCCTGTTGAGCATCCCCGTCAATGTGCAGCAGTGGTGCGTCACTCGGGGGGGTGATTCCGTTATCGGGATTGGAAGAAGCGAGCGCAAATTCTTGGGCGTCAATGAGTCCATCCCCGTCACCATCAAAGTCGCCGTCACCGGCAACTAGAGGGTTCAGAGTCCAAGTTTCAGCAGAGAGATTCCATGCAGTGAACAAATGCTCAATACCGTCAAGGATGCCGTCAGCGTCTGTATCGACGTTATTTGGATCTGAAGTCCAACCGCTGATGTTGATTTGTTCCTGTGTGATGAAGGAGCCAAACGAAGAGGTTGTCGAGATGCTGGGCCATTGTTGGAGGGCAAAGGCGGAGCCTACGGTGGTAACGAACCACTGCGGTGATGAACGGTTTGCGTTTGTTTCGCTGTACTCTGGGGCGATGGCGTTGTATTCTTCCCAGTTTGCCATGCCGTCATCATCAGCGTCCTGCCAACGGTCTGCAGCATCCAATGGGTTGAGCGTCCAAGCATCCGCTAAGATGTCCCAACGAGCAAACCAAATTTCCCAACCATCGGGCATCCCGTCGCTGTCGCTGTCGGCGTCGAACGGATCAGCCGCCCCAACGCTCGTGACTGGTTGTGGTGCGGTCACCGCACCGGAGGCACGTTCCCCAAAGGTGGCTTCGGGAGCGCCGTAGTCACTGATGTTCTGGAAGAGATCTGTACTGAAACCGTCTGGAAGCGATGCTCCAGCCATGGTCATGTTGCCGTTGAAAAGATCAGAACGAACGTGGAATTCGAGCCAATTAACAAAGGCTTCATTCGCCTCAAGCACACCGTCATGGTCGATGTCATAGCCATCGCCGTCAGGGTTTTCAAACAAGTCCGAACCGTTCAATGGATTGACACCAATTCGTGAAGGGTCCCAGTTGCATGCACCGTTCGATTCCCAGCCATCAGGAAGTGAATCGCCATCGGAATCGATGTTGTTTGGATCTGCAGTGGACCACGCTGCGGCAGCCTCGGCAGACTCGCCGTGACTTTCCAAAAAGAGGCCTTCCATTGCAGCGCCCTTCACCAGCGACCATTGGTATTCGCAAAGGTTTGCCAAACCGTCTCGGTCAGCGTCCCAATTTGCATCGTCAGCTCGATTTGGATCAAGCGACCAATTGTTACCGCCGGTAAAACTCGAACCTACCCAACGCCGGTGTGTAATTTCCCAGCCATCGGGCATGCCGTCTCCATCGGAATCGAAGTTCGTTGGATCGGTTCCAACATCGCTTGAAGATAATCCAAGGTAGGTCGCGTTTGCAGCAGCGCCTGCTGCGTCATCGCAAACATACACGAGTTGAACGGTGTAGTGGCACCAAAGGTTGCTGTTCTGGAAAAAGAATCCAAAGTATTCCTCACCATCTCCAAGTCCATCGCCATCGGTATCGCCTTCTTTCGGATTGGTGGAATTATAGCCCTCTGCAGTTGTTTTCACATACCTAAATTCATCGAGGTTGGTCCACAAACGTTCCAGGAAACCATCGCTCTGTTGATCGAGGTCAAGCCCGTCACCATCCATGTCGAGCAGAGCGTCCCAAGGATCCGTCGGATCAAGCCCGTTGGCGACTTCCCACCCATCAGGCATACCATCATTGTCGGAGTCATTCGCCCCCGGATTCATCAATTCTAAGTTGGCGTATTGGCCCGGAGCCGAACCTGCAAGAACAGTGATGTTCCCATCGATGCTAACCCAATTCAAGGTACTGAGTTCCCCGTAAATCGGCTCTTGTTCCTGCAAGCCATAAACTGCCGTGTAATCTCCAGATATGGCCCATAAGCCTTCTTGAGAACCAATTAACAGTTCGTCTCCGGTTGGGAAGATGGCGTGGATGTTGTTGAGGTCACGGCTGGATTTACCATCGAGCCCCGGATGTTCAAGCAGACCACTGTGGGTGATGCTGTTGTCGAGCAAGTCCATTCGATGTAGGCCAGAGGGAGTGCCAAACCACAACACCTGGGCGTTGTTTGCGTTGGGACCATCAAGAACCAAGGTGCGAACCTCTGCTGGGTTTGCGACCATTCCCAAAGACAGGGAGCGCAATTCATCGATGCTTGTTGGGATTGGTGTTGATTCAGTCGTGTAGTGGAATCGCCATGTGGCTGTGAACTCGTCCATCGCCGTTGGGGTCTCAGCCATCACCAATCCTCGATCGGTTCCTACGAGCAGCATTTTGGTACCGCCTCCAACTGCTCCATGAGCAATGGATGTGACGCTGGCGTTTGATTCGCTGAGCGCTGAGGTGAGCGATGAGGACAGTTCATAGCTCTGCACGATTGATGCAGCGGTGCTAATTTCGATAACTGATCCCGCACCAAAATCACCAAGCGCTAAGAGTTGTACGTTTGGACCTTCAATGTCAAGCATGGCTAAGGCGTTCAAACCATCGCCGATGCTCCAAGACCATTGGCTCAATTCTGCAAACGAACCGTCGGCTTGCAATGGAACGACCGCCAATCCCACGCTTGTGGCGAGCGCGTGCCCGTAAGCATCACCTTGAGAGACAAGGAGGTGGCCGTCATGAAGTTCAACACCTTGAGGCATCCATTGATTCTCGCTGGTTCCTTCGGCCATATTCATGAATGTCAAACCGTATTTCGTAGTCACGTAGACATTGGAGGCGTCAGTTTCGATGTCTTTGATGTCGTAATGCATAACGCTCATGGCCCCAGGGTCGGCGGTGAAGGAGAGTGGAATCATGCTTGATGCACCCTCACCCGCTCCATAAGGCACAGACTTCAGACCGGCAATCACCGTGTTTCCGTCATCCTCATGAACCAGATATTCTTCAAGCGTCGACAAGGCTTCACCAAGTTTGATGGCCGTCATGGTTCGGCTGACGTCAGGAGAAACGCCACCATCTCGGTTTGCATCCCAACCATCATTGTCGTGATCAAGGAGCGCATTGGTGCGGTTCAACGGGTCAAGACCAAAGTGAACTTCCCATCCGTCGGGAATGCCATCGCCAAAAGACGGGAACAAACGCCGTATAGAGAACCCGTCCCAATGGTAACGGTCGGAGTCGTCCAAAAGTGGATCTGTTCCAAGCCAGAGGTCTTCGTCAACGACATTGGTTGCGTTTGTTGTGCACGCAGCCAGAAGGTTGTCGAATGTCGCGTTGGCACCGCTTGGAATAAAGGGCCAGTTGAGGAGAATAGAACCCTCTGGCAAGGAAGCAGAACACCACAGACCGTCGAGTTCTGTTGTGTGGTTGAAAGGTGTGCCTTGGCTGTATTCTTCAGGCGAGGTAAAACGTTCAGTCACTGAAAGCACGCCATCCCTGTTGACGTCAAAACCGTCTTCATCCGGATCATCGGTCAAGTCACTCGCATTAAGCGGATCGAAAGAAGGGCACACGTATCGCAAAGTAAAGATGTCAAAACCACCGGTTCTGTGGCACATGTATGCCTCGTAACCATCGGGCATCCCGTCACCGTCGGTGTCGGCAACTCGAGGGTCGAGGTAAGTACGTTCACCAGCATCATTGACGGTTCCAGTTAAACCTCTAGGGAAGCCGGAAGCTGTGCAATTTGCTGGATAAGGCCAACAGTACTCTTCCGTGGCGTTCAAACCATCGCGGTCATTGTCAACAAAGGCGTCAGATGCATCTTCTTTGTCCATGCCGGGCATGTAAACATCCCTCCCGTCGACAGTGGTCCAGTTCATCCAAGATTCAAACAGGTTTTCGTGAACATCGGGGATTTTATCACCATCGGTGTCTGTAGACGGCGGTTTCTCACCTTCCGTCACCTTTGGATGGACGCTTGAGACTGAAGAAACCGCGGGAAATTGCGACATGAACAGAAGGCTTGCAACAACTGCAAGCGTGGTGAGAAGAGTGGTTAGGCTTCGTCGCATTGTATCACCGGGGGGCCAAGCCATAGGCTTCGCTAACTTACAACCTAAAATGGACACTTATGAGGATGATGGAACGATGTTCGGACATTTTAATTTCCTTAGGGTTCTATTTTCTTGCCGCAGCAAGAAACGGCTCGCTGGTTGTCGGCGAGGAAAAAGCCGCTAAATCCTTCAAATCAAACGAATGCAATCGCTTTGTTCAAAGGCCGAACGCGTTGAGTTCCAATCGAATCCCATGACCATGAGCATCACTCACCTTGGCACCGGCAGTCGCGGCAACGCGACGTTGTTGGAAACCAAAGGAGCGAAGGTTTTGATCGATCAAGGCTTCAGCGGCGCTCAACTCGAAAAGCGTTTGAAGAGATTAGGTATTGCCCCGACCGAAATTGACTGCATTTTCATCAGCCACCACCATGGGGATCATGGTGGCGGTGCACGGATTGCACAGAAACGATGGGGCTTGCAGATCTTAGCGAATGAACGTACAGCAGAAGAACTGGACTTGGATCCAGAATTAACGTCCTATTTTGACGCCCTCGATCTGGTGAAGGTAGGAGACGATTTAGCCATCCTTCCAGTGCCAGTCCCCCATTCTGGA